>ENA-UOOH01003024-UOOH01003024.1-fermentation-metagenome-genome-assembly--contig:-NODE-3024-length-13453-cov-3.134647_pt1 | contig 13453 bp, 10 predicted proteins | sample MGYA00245778_ERZ724025 | MGnify/ENA primary metagenome ERZ724025 (study PRJEB28704, sample SAMN03018313) | fermentation metagenome | biome: anthropogenic terrestrial biome; feature: soil; material... | reverse complement strand
CTTCCGATCTAGACGCCATGTTCCATGCGCACATTGCCAAATGCTTCGAAAGAATTTGTTTTTTCATGTAAATATGCGCTATCGCAATACATATATGCCCCATCGTGATAGAAAACCACATTGTTTTTCAATATCGTAGCATCAAAATTCTCCAGCTTGTAGAGTATATCCGCTTTTTGCATCTCAATAATTTTCATATTGGGATTAATTGGCTTTTGTGCAGGAGGCGGCTGCTGTGCATAGGAGAAGAGTATAACGACAAAAAGCACGCTTAATAAAAGCATGCTTCCATAGTGTTTTGTATTATTCTTTTGTTTTGTCATTCAAATAAAAACAACGATACTTATTTTAACCAACCTTTATATTTGAAATCGCAATTCTTCCACGCAGGATCAATTCTCACATAAGTATTTTTGATTTTTGACACAATCCATTCGTCCATCATCTTCTGTCGTTTTGAATTCTCAGCCATCGATTTTATTATCTGATAATCAGTGTTCAAATTAGCTTTATGTCCATCGTTTCTTTTAGTCAGTTTGATAATAGCAGCGACTTTTTCGCCCATACTAGTTGTCAGTATAAAAGGTTCCGACAAATCGCCCACATTCATTGTACCAATAACTCTTGATATATCTGGATTAAGTTCTTCCAATGCAAATCGTGGAGTTCCAATATTTAGACTATTTCTTCCTGAAGTTCCCGGATTTACCATAATTCCTTTATTATTGCGTGTATTTTTATCAGCAGATATAAATGTTGCCGCTTCTTCAAATGTGATTTTTTTGTTGTCAATTCCTATTTTTACAGAATCCAATCTAACCAAAGCACTGTCTAATTCTTGTTTTGGCACATTTGGTTTTAACAGAATATGACGGAAGTTAGCTTTATCTCCGCGTCGTTCTATCAGTTGTATAATATGATAGCCATATTCTGTTTCAACAACATTTGAGATTTTTTTTGGATCGTTCAGCGCAAAAGCCGCATTTGAGAATTCCGGAACAAACTCACCACGTCCTTTAAATCCAAGTTCGCCACCTTGTATTGCTGAGCCCGGATCTTCAGAATATAATAATGCCAGCGTTGAGAAATCGCTTTGTCCTGAGTTGATTTGTTCTGTAAAGTTTCTAAGTTGTGCTTTTACTTTATCTTTCTCTGCCAATGGGATTTTTGGTTCCATAGTTATAATCTGCAATTCTACTGTTGTTGGAATAAAAGGTAAACTATCCTGAGGAATCTTTTCGTAATACTTGCTTATTTCAGATGGTGCAAGTACTATTTCCCCAAAATGTTTTTTTTGAACCCCTTCTATTAATTGATTATCTCTAACCGACCTCTTCATATCGTCGCGTATATTCTTTAGACTTTTACCCATATACTCCTGCAGTTTCTCAACAGAACCAATTGACGCTATATAATCATTTATATAATAATCGACCATTCTGTTTACGTTAGATTCATCTACTTCAATACTATCGAGTTTAGACTGATCAAGAAATAATTTATTTACTGCAATTTGTTCAGGAATAAAGCAATACGGATCTCCTTCAATACGTGTGTTTTGCAATAGCATTTCTCGTCTAAAAGATTCAACTTCTGATTTAAGTATAGCTTCATCACCAACCACCCAAACGATTTCATCAATAATATTGTTTTGTGCGAATACTTGTTGAGTTAGTATGAGAGCAAAAATAATAGTTAATATTTTACTGATATATTTCATATTAATTGTGTACTGTTAAAAAGTAATTCAAAAGTAGTTATATTCGATGAAGTCACCAACGAATTTACTATTAAAAGTAGTTATAAATTTGTGTTTATTGATCATACAGTTTCATTTTCCATTGATTTTGACTTATCGTTTTTAAGTTTTACCATAAAAAGAATCATCATTATTGCAGCAATTAAGGACAATGAACTACCAAAATAAAATGTAGCACTTGGGCTAACATTATCATATAGATATCCACCTATCGCACTTGCCGGTAGGAGCATAATTCCCAACACAGCATGATATAATCCAAAGCCTGTTCCTTTCATGTCCTTATTGACCAAATCGGACACCAATGCTTTTTGACACGTGTCGGTGAGTGCACTATAAACTCCATACAGGACAAACATTAAAATAAAAACAGTGACATTGTTAAATGCTCCAAACATAAGATATACAAACGAATAAATCAAAAACCCTAGTATTATTAGTTTAACACGTCCGATTTTATCAGATAACTTACCAATTTGTACTGCTAAAAGTACAGAAACTGTATTAAAAATCATATATATGAGCGGTACAAATGATTCATTGATTCCCGTTTCGCTTAATCTGATAAGCATCAGAGAATCTGTTGAATTTCCCAAGGTAAAAACTCCTATTATAAAAAGGAAGATGTAATAGTTCTTGGGCAAGTGCTTAAAAGCCACTTTTGATCTTGTTACTTTTTCTTGTTTCTTTTTCTCTTTTATAAGAAAAATAATAATAAAGACTCCAATTATAGCAGGAATGGCTGCGAGTATAAAGATTGTTTTAAAATCACCCGGACGAAAAAAAAGGATTGACGAAGCTAATAAAGGGCCAAGGATTGCACCACTATTGTCCATCATTTTATGAAAACCGAAGCTCTTTCCTGTTTCGTTTTTCTTTATGGAAGCCGATATAAGACTGTCGCGTGGAGCTGTTCTCACCCCTTTTCCCAGTCTTTCTATGAAACGTAGAACCAGCACTTGAATTGGATTGATCACAAAAGCGTATAATGGAGTAATTAATGCAGTAGTTGCATAACCAATAATCATAAATGGTTTGTTTTTACCTATTTTATCGCTCCAGAAGCCAGAAAGTGCTTTCATTATAGACGCTGTACTTTCTGCAATACCCTCAATAAGAGATATTTGTGTTTTTGATGCTCCTATTGACATTAAAAATAGCGGCATCACACTGTAAATCATCTTTGTAGAGGTGTCAGTGAAAAAACTGTTTAAGCCAGTATAAAAGATATTTCTATCAAATCCAAAATAACGTCTACGTTTCATTGATATTCTTTAGCTACAAAGTTACAAATTTATCAAGACATATTAATTTATCAAATAATATTTAAAAAAAAAGAGTCGTTGAAATATCAACGACTCTAGAATATTAATTCTTAAGATTTCTTATCCCTCAATAGCGGCTTGTGCAGCTGCCAATCTTGCGATAGGAACACGGTATGGAGAACATGACACATAATTAAGTCCCACCGTATGGCAGAATTTAACAGAAGAAGGCTCACCTCCATGTTCGCCACAAATACCACATTTCAGTGATGGTGTAACTGAACGACCATTTTGCACCGCCATCCTAACCAACTGACCTACTCCATTTTGATCAAGCACTGCAAATGGGTCTTGTTTTAAAATTCCTTTATCAAGGTACATAGGCAAGAATTTGGCAACATCATCACGGCTATAGCCAAAAGTCATCTGTGTTAGGTCATTAGTTCCAAACGAGAAAAAATCAGCTTCTTTTGCAATTTTATGAGCTGTAAGAGCAGCACGTGGAATCTCGATCATTGTACCAATTTTATACTCAATTGACTCACTATTTTCTGCAAATACCTCTTGAATTGTTTTCTCTATAATATCTTTTTGAGCTTTAAATTCAAACACAATACCTGTTAGAGGTACCATAATTTCAGGGATCACAACAATTCCTTCATTCTTTAATTCAAGTGCAGCTTCAATGATAGCGCGTGTTTGCATTTCTGTAATCTCAGGATATAAGTTACCAAGACGACATCCACGCAAGCCTAACATTGGATTAGATTCCATAAGACTTTCCACACGTTCATGAATATCTTCGTATGAGATATCCATAACACGAGCCATTTCCATTTGTCCTTTTTCATCATGTGGTACAAATTCATGCAAAGGAGGATCTAGCAATCTGACGGTAACAGGTAAACCATCCATTACTTTAAAGATTCCTTTGAAATCAGCTTTTTGAAGTGGTAAGAGTTTATCAAGTGCTTTGCGTCTGCCATCTACATCTTTTGATAGAATCATTTCACGCATTGCCAATATCTTGTCATCTTCAAAGAACATATGTTCAGTTCTGCAAAGTCCAATACCTTTTGCGCCAAAATTACGAGCAACCGCTGCATCACGAGGTGTATCCGCATTAGTTCTAACATCCATTCGCGTGTATTTGTCCGCAATTTCCATAAGTGCTCTAAAGTTATCGTCTAATTCGGCATCTTGTGTTTGGATTTTCCCTTCATAAACATTTCCTGTTGTTCCATCAAGTGAAATCCAGTCACCTTCTTTTAGTTTCTTTCCGTTAACGTTGATTGTTCGTGACTTATAATCAATCACTAAGTTATTAGCTGCCGACACACAACATTTACCCATTCCACGTGCAACAACAGCCGCATGAGATGTCATTCCTCCTCGAGCTGTTAGAATTCCTTGTGAAACACCCATTCCGCGAAGATCTTCAGGAGAAGTTTCTATTCGACAAAGAATTACTTTCTTTCCATCGTTATACCACTCTTCTGCTTCATCAGCGTAAAACACAATTTGTCCTGAAGCTGCTCCGGGAGATGCCGGAAGTCCGTGAGTGATTGGTTTTGCAGCAGCCAATGCTTTTTTATCGAAAACAGGATGTAATAATTCATCTAATTTTTCAGGATCACATCTTTTCAATGCTGTCTTTTCATCAATATAACCTTGATTCAACATATCTATGGCAATTTTCACCATTGCCGAACCAGTGCGTTTTCCATTACGAGTTTGCAGCAACCACAATTTACCATCTTGAATAGTAAATTCCAGATCTTGCATATCTTTGAAATAATCTTCCAGTTTTTGTTGAACTTCGATTAATTCTTTTGCACATACAGGCATTGCTTCTTCCAGTGATGGATATTTTAAAGCACGATCTTCTTCAGAAATGCCTTGCATTTTAGCCCAACGGCGTGAGCCCTCTGTTGTAATCTGCAAAGGAGTGCGAACACCCGCAACAACATCTTCCCCTTGAGCATTAATTAGATATTCACCATTAAAAATATCTTCACCAGTAGCCGCATCTCGCGTGAACGCGACTCCAGTGCCAGATGTTTGTCCCATATTACCATAAACCATTGACTGTACATTCACAGCTGTACCCCATTCTTCGGGGAAATTATTCATTTTACGGTAAAGTATAGCACGGTCGTTCATCCAACTATCAAATACTGCACAAATTGCGCCCCATAATTGATCCCATGGACTAGTTGGAAAATCATTTCCTGTTCTTTCTTTAACAGCAGTTTTAAATTTTTGAACCAAAAGTTTTAAATCTTCAACAGTAAAATCCGTATCCAATTTAATACCTTTTTCTTCTTTTAAATCGTCCATAATCTCTTCAAATGGATCAATATCCTCTTTGCTCTGCGGTTTCATACCTAAAACCACATCTCCATACATTTGAACAAATCGACGATATGAATCCCATGCAAAGCGCTCATTACCAGATTTATTTGCAATTCCTTGCACTGCATCATCATTTAATCCTAGATTCAAAACTGTATCCATCATTCCCGGCATTGAAACGCGAGCACCTGAGCGTACTGAAACTAAACAAGGATTTTCTTTATCTCCGAACTTTGTACCTGTTTGACTTTCTATGCCCTTAATAGCTTTTTCCACTTCGTTCTTTAGAACATTAATAACATAGTCTTTGCCAAGTTCGTTATACTCAGTACAAACTTCGGAGGTAATTGTAAATCCCGGAGGTACTGGTACTCCAATAAGATTCATTTCAGCTAGGTTAGCGCCTTTTCCTCCGAGCAGATTTTTCATATCAGCACGTCCTTCGGCTGCTCCATTTCCGAATGTGTAAACTCTCTTCTTTTTCATCCTTTTCTATTTTGAAATTAAATTTAATGTAATAACATGGACAGCATTTTATTATATTCGCAAATATAATAAAATTAATGATTAAACTCATTTTATAGAATCTATCATCAACAAATCTTGTTTTCTCAATATTTTATCATCTGTTATTTCTGTATTCTTTGTCGGTTCGATCTCTAGTTTTGAATTACCCAATGAAATATTATAAAGTATAACATTAGGCTTTTCATATAAAGAATCTTTGTTAATATAATGAATAAAACCTGTAATTACAGTTAATGTATCATCAGGAATATATTTTGAACCAGAAAGACTATATTTATCATTTTCAGTAATTTTGTTTGATTTATAGAGTGTTGTGTCATTGTATTCCAAGATAAGCACAGTTTTTATATCCGGTTTATTTATTAGAGGTAATCCGATCACTTGAAATGAAAAATCAAAATTGTCTTCCTTTATTGTGTTTTTTATATCATTTGTATCCAACCTGAAACTAAAACCATTGCTACTTGCAAATTGATCAAATGTAAAAATTTCCGGGATATATGAAGGAGACGAATTTCTTCGATCGAGTTCTTTTTGTTTAGAATAAATGGTCGTTATTTCATCGTTAACCACATTCAATTCACGTTGAAGTCGTGCTTTCACAGAATCATTCATTTTCAGATAAATATCTATTCTATCTGAGTACCATACTAACGAAGAATCCCAAATTGCGCTGTTAACTTTGTGTTTTGCAAAAACATCATTCATGAAAGCTTCTTTTTTTGCAGGAGTATCAAATGTTTGATAATCTTGGTCAATTAAAGCTTCAGCGATATAAACATCATACATCAACCGTTCCATATCTTTTCTTTTCAGCACATAATCGGAACGGTTTTGACAAGATTCCGCCAGCAAAACTATTGAAAAAAAAAGAATGAAATATGAAAGATGTTTACGCTTCATTTGACTCGGTTTCCTTATTTGCTAAATATTTCTCTTTTTCCTTCTTGGACATTAATGAAAATGAAAATGACTTTCGATAGAAAAGAAGTAATAAAATAACACCTATAGTGATACAAGAATCCGCGATGTTAAAAATAAACCTGAAGAATTCAAAATGCTGTCCTCCGATCAGAGGTATCCAATCCGGCCAATTGCCTTGAAACAAGGGGAAGTACAACATATCAACAACATTCCCGTGAAACACAGAGGAATACCCTTCTCCAAATGGCACAAACGATGCTATATGTCCGGAATAACTTTCCGAGAAAATTGCACCGTAAAAGATACTATCAAAAATATTACCAGCTGCACCTGCAATAATCAAAGCAATGCAAACTATAAAACCCGTTTTATATTCTTGATGTATCAATCTGACCATATAAATTGTTGCAATTACAGCAACTACAATACGAAACAAAGTCAAAAATATCTTGCCCCCCAGTTCAATACCAAATGCCATACCCGGGTTTTCTACAAAATATATTTTAAACCAATCAGTAATATTAATAGACTCATATAATGACATATGCGTCTTGACCCAAATTTTGGATACCTGATCAATGAGTAACAGAATGATGATAATCGAAAATGCCAACAGCCCTTTATTAGTGTTTTTTTTCATATACTATTATGAGACACAAGGTCTTATAGGGAAGAGAAATATATATAATATTGTCTCTTCACTATAAAAGATTTATTTTTATTGTTACAGCACACTTACTTTCTTTTAGCTTCTTTTGCTTCAATGCTCAATGTTGCATGAGGGACAGCCCGAAGTCGTTCTTTAGGAATAAGTTTTCCTGTTTCACGACAAATGCCATACGTACCATTTTCAATGCGCACTAAAGCAGCCTGTAGATTCTGGATAAATTTCAATTGACGTTGAGCCATTCTGCCTGCTTCTTCTTTAGACAAAGTATTTGCTCCTTCTTCTAAAACTTTAAAAGTAGGTGACGTATCAACTGTATCGTTTCCATCAGTGTTCATAACTGATGAACGAAGAGCTTCATACTCTTGTTTCGCGACTTCCAGTTTCTCATTAATAATTGTGCGGAACTCTTCTAATTCCTCATCTGAATATCTTGTTTTTTCACTCATAACAGCAAAAAAGATTATAAATTTAGCATTATTGATTCTATCTATTTTTGTTTCAAATATACAAATTAAAGTGCAAAGATACTATTTTTTTGTAATTGTGATTGTTAATGGTTGATCATCAATTTCAACATCATCTTCAAATTGCCCTTGAGATATAATCAATTCATCGGCAAGTACCTGTGAACTAATATATTCTGTATTTTCAATGATAGCATCGTCAAAGGCAGGATTCGAAGAAAGTCGAATATTGATACGATCAGTAATCTCTAAACCTTTGGCTTTTCTAAGATTCTGAACCCTGTTTATCAATTCACGTGCTATTCCTTCTTTATGCAGTGAATCAGATATTGTTATATCAAGAGCCACAGTCAGTTTACCTTCGTTTCCGACTAACCATCCAGGGATATCTTCCGAAATTATCTCCACATCATCCAGCTTTACCTCTGCTGTTTGTCCGTCAATATCAAAAGTATATTTACCCTCTTTCTCCAACTGGTTTATAGCTTCGCGAGACATTTCTTGAATGCTTGTCGCCAATTTCTTCATTATCTTGCCATAAAGAGGGCCAAGTTTTTTGAAATCAGGTTTCACACGTTTAACCAACATTTCATTAGCTGAATCCACAAAATGAAGTTCTTTCACATTCACTTCACTAAGAATCAGCGATTCCACAGCCTCAATATAATGTTTTTGCGCATCATCCTGTACCGGGATCATTATTCTTGCCAAAGGCTGTCGCACTTTGATATTTACTTTACGTCTCAATGCCAGAACGATTGTTGAAACCGATTGCGCCAAATACATTTGTTCTTCCAGATCTTTATCGACAAACGATTTGTTTGCCTTTGGAAAATCAGCAAGATGTACAGATTCAAAAGTTTCACTTCCTGTAACCTCAACCAAATCAGTGTACAGTTTATCTGCATAAAAAGGAGCGATAGGCGCCATCAGTTTGGCAACTGTAATTAAGCACTGATAAAGGGTTTGATAAGCAGACAGTTTATCTTCCGTCATTTCACCACCCCAAAAACGTTTACGGTTCAATCGAACATACCAGTTGCTAAGGTTATCATTTACAAAATCCGAAATTGCACGTCCCGCTTTTGTCGGTTCGTAATCATCCAAATAAGTTGTAACATCCTCAACAAGTGTATTTAACAATGAAATGATCCAGCGATCAATTTCCGGTCTGTTTTGATAAGGCACTTCCGGTTGATCATTAACAAAGTTATCAACATTAGCATATAGTGTGAAGAAAGAATACGTATTATACAAAGTTCCAAAGAACTTACGTCTTACCTCTTCAATTCCCTCAACATCGAACCTCAAGTTTTCCCAAGGAGAAGAATTAGTAATCATGTACCAACGTAACGGATCCGATCCATATTTATCAATTGTAGAAAACGGATCAACCGCATTTCCCAATCGTTTGGACATCTTATTACCGTTTTTATCAAGCACCAATCCACTAGATATCACATTCTTAAACGCCAACGATCCTTTCACCATTGTGCTGATTGCATGCAATGTGAAAAACCATCCGCGTGTTTGATCGACACCCTCATTGATAAAATCAGCCGGATAGAACCCATTATTATCTATCAGTTCCTTGTTTTCGAAAGGATAGTGTATTTGTGCAAACGGCATAGAACCCGAATCGAACCACACATCAATCAAGTCAGTTTCGCGTCTCATTGGTTTACCCGAAACAGAAACCAGAACGATATCATCCACATACGGTCGGTGCAGATCTATATTTTTAACATCATAGTTTCCGTCAGAATATTCACCCACAATAAAGTTCTTGTAAGGATTTTCCTTCATGAACCCAGCCTCAACCGATTTATTTATTTCGTTTATCAGTTCTTCGATAGAACCAATACATATTTCTTCTTTTCCGTCATCAGTACGCCAAATAGGTAGAGGTGTTCCCCAATATCTGCTTCGACTTAAGTTCCAGTCCTGCAGGTTTTCGAGCCATTTTCCGAAACGTCCCGTACCAGTTGATTGAGGTTTCCAGTTGATTTTATCATTCAACGCCATCATTTCTTCCCGACTAGCAGTCGATTTGATGAACCAACTATCTAATGGATAATACAATACAGGTTTATCAGTACGCCAGCAATGCGGATATGTATGCACATGTTTTTCGATTCTGAAAGCCCTGTTATTCTGCTTCAGCATGACAGACAGATCGATATCCAATGTCGCATCATTTACAGTCAGCGATTCGTCGTACTCATTTTTCACATATCTACCAGCGTAAGCACTGTATAGTTCCACGTTCATATTGTTTTCAACAAAGTCAGGATCAAGATCTTCCACTTTAAAGTACTTACCAGTAAGATCCACCATTGGACGTAAGTTCCCATCTTTATCGAGCAGCAATAATCCCGGGACATTGTACTCTTTCCCAATTTTAGCATCATCAGCACCGAAAGTAGGCGCGATATGAACTATACCCGTACCATCTTCAGTAGTAACGAAATCCCCCGTAACCACTCTAAAAGCATTATCCGAAGCCTTTACCCAGGGCATGAGTTGTTCATATTCAAACCCCACAAGTTCAGCACCTTTCCAAACTTTATCCACCACACGATAAGGCACATGCTTATCGCCAACTTGATAATTTTCAAAAGGCAAATCTGCATTTTTTTCAGGAAAATACGAATGCAAGAGAGCTTTTGCCAACACTACAGTTATAGGATCTCCTGTGTATATATTATACGTCTGCACAGCGACATAATCTATTTTAGTCCCCACCGCCAAAAGAACATTTGAAGGTAAAGTCCAAGGTGTTGTAGTCCAAGCCAAAAAGAAAGCCTCTCCAAAGTTCGACATTTCTGTTGTAGGATTCTTTATTTTGAACTGCGCCGTGCAAGTAGTATCTTTCACATCGCGATAGCATCCGGGTTGATTCAGTTCATGCGAGCTCAATCCTGTACCTGCAGCCGGAGAATACGGTTGAATAGTATAACCCTTATATAAAAGTTCTTTCTTATATAATTCCTTGAGTAGATACCAAACCGTCTCAATATATTTATTATCGTAGGTAATATATGGATTATCCATATCCACCCAATATCCCATTTTCTCAGTAAGATCTTCCCATTCTTTTGTGTACCTCATCACCTCTTTTCTACAAGCAGTGTTGTATTCCTCAACAGTAATGGTTTTGCCAATATCCACTTTAGTGATACCGAGTTTTTTCTCAACACTTAGTTCAACAGGAAGTCCGTGCGTATCCCATCCAGCTTTGCGTTTAACCAGAAAACCCTGCATTGTTTTGTACCGACAAAAAACATCTTTTATCGCACGAGCCATCACATGGTGAATCCCCGGCATGCCGTTTGCTGACGGAGGACCTTCATAAAACACAAATTCAGGACACCCATTTCTGGTATCCAAAGACTTTTGAAAAACACCCTCTTCACTCCAGATCTTTAGAACCTCTTTATTAACTTCTGAAAGATCCAGATGATTATATTCTGCAAATCTCTTACTCATTTTTAAAAACTTTACACCTTTAATCCAACTTACCCAACGTCTCTTTTATTCTTGCTATTGCCGTTTCCAGTTTTTCATCTGAAGTAGCATATGAAAGTCGAATACATCCCGGAGCTCCAAATGCATCCCCTCCAACGCAAGCCACATGTCCCACTTCCAGTAAGAACATTGCCAGATCTGTTGCAGTATTTATTATTTGTCCTTTGTATGATTTACCTAAAAAGCTTTGGCAATCAGGGAATATATAAAAAGCCCCTTGTGGTTCATCCACTATCAGTCCCGGTATTTCACGCAATAAGCGCACGCCCATGTTTTTTCTTCTCTCGAATACTTTTCTCATATCCTCCACACAAGTCTGTTCGCCCATATAAGCAGCCAGTGCAGCTTTTTGTGAGATAGAAGAAGGTCCCGAAGTATATTGTCCCTGCAGCATATTACATGCTGAAGCGATCCATTTTGGTCCAGCAATCCATCCGATTCGCCATCCCGTCATTGCATACCCTTTTGACACCCCGTTCACTATTATTACCCTGTCGCGAATTTCTTCAAACTGTGCGATACTCTCATGTTTACCAACATAATTAATGTGTTCATAAATCTCGTCAGAGATCACAAATATATTTGGATATTTAGCCAGCACTTCAGCCAGCGATTCCAGTTCCTCTTTAGAGTACACACTTCCTGTAGGATTTGAAGGAGAACAAAGTATCAGTGCCTTTGTTTTTGGTGTGATTACCTCTTCGAGTTGTTGTGCTGTAATTTTAAAGTTTTGATCTATACCAGCGTAAGCATAAACCGGTTTACCTTCGGCCAGTTTAACCATTTGTGGATAGCTCACCCAGTAAGGAGCCGGTATGATAACCTCCTCATCACGATTCACTAAAGCAAGAATCACATTACAAAGCGATTGTTTTGCTCCGTTAGAAACAATAATTTGATCAGGAGTAAAATCCAATTGATTCTCAATTTTCAGTTTATCGCAGATAGCTTTTCTGAGATCAAGAAAACCCTGCACAGGAGAATAAAACGAAAAATTATTATCGACAGCATTTTTAGCAGCCTCTTTAATATGATCAGGTGTATTAAAATCCGGTTCACCTACACTTAAATTAATTACGTCTATACCCTGAGCCTTCAATTCATTGCTCTTTTGCGACATCGCAAACGTTTCTGATGGTGAAAGCGAAGTCAATCTTGCAGAAAGTGGATTCATATAAAATTATCTATTTGATTAATTAAGGTGCAAATATACATAAAAAAAGTGCTTTGTAATCGTAATGAGTTGAGTTTTTGATTATCAAAGCAAATTAAACATAAGGGCACAAAAAAACCGTCCTTTTAGAGAACGGCAGAAATATATAGTTTGTAAAATAAAATTCGAAAACAAAAGCGTCTGTAATCAATTAAGATTACTCAGCTTAGAAATTTGATTTCTTTTTGATTTCTCTGCTTATTTAAGCAGCAATCTTGATTTTAATGCTCTGAGTCTGCTTAGTCTGTTTGTTCTATAAACAGAAGACCCGTTAAAAATATTCTTTTCCAAATACTTTATTTGAGCAAGAATTTCTTCTTTTTTTGGTTTGTTGATACCCATAATAACTCCTTTTTTTAATAGTTAATGATTATCGGCAACCTCGTTTAAGAAGCTTCAAACAATATGTTTAAATAACCTAGTTCTGAATCTTAATAACTCGCTTGCCATTAAAATCAGTACAAAGATACAATAAATTTTGATACAAAACATGTTATACAACATATTTTTTAAACAATTTATGACTTTTACTATTCTTTTATACTTAAGAGCCTGTAAAAGCGATAAAAAAGAATTGTTTTTCTAGTCTGTCGAAAGTTGTCATTCGCTATGCTTTAAATTAGCGCGGAAATTAAGCAGAATGACATCAGAGATTTGTGAGACCAAAGTCGGAGGTATATCGGAGTTACATCGGAGCTGACTCGGAGCATACTCGGACCATCCTCGGACCATCCTCGGACCATCCCC
>ENA-UOOH01003023-UOOH01003023.1-fermentation-metagenome-genome-assembly--contig:-NODE-3023-length-13463-cov-277.341811_pt1 | contig 13463 bp, 11 predicted proteins | sample MGYA00245778_ERZ724025 | MGnify/ENA primary metagenome ERZ724025 (study PRJEB28704, sample SAMN03018313) | fermentation metagenome | biome: anthropogenic terrestrial biome; feature: soil... | reverse complement strand
CCCCGACCTAAAGGTCAGGGTATTCGTGACCCTCTGCGCTCCCATAGTAATAAAATTCTCTCTTTTACCAATATGGCAGAGCTCAGTAGGGGAGCAGATAAACTCGGAATTTTAAAGATGGACGTGGATAACCTTGGGAAAATCTTTTCTGAAGGCTTCGATAAAAAAAGTACAGGTATCGCTAGAATATCAACAATGAGTACGATGCTTGATTTCTATTTTTCTGGAATCTTAAATAGAATATGTGAAAGGCACTATTTTCTGGATGAAGCAGAGATTTGTGAAGACTGCAAGAAAGAAGCGATCAAAATTGAACTTTCTCCTGAGGAAGAAAATGAAGCTCCTGAAATTGTCTACAGAATGAAAGATGGAAAGCGTGCATGTAATTCATGCCTTGAAAAGAAAAGTCCTGCCATTTATGTAAATTATGCTGGTGGTGACGACTTATTGATAATTGGTCCCTGGGACTTGATCATACAGCTTGCTAAAGACATAAGAAAGACCTTTAAAAACTTCACTTGTCAGAATCCGGACATAAATATTTCGGCTGGAGTTTCAATCATTAACAAAAAATACCCAATCGGAAGAGCTGCTTTATTAGCGGACGAAGCTCTGCAAAAATCCAAAAATAATGAAAAAGTCGTTAATTCTCATGAAAATAAAAAGGACAGTATTTCTGTTTTCGGTGAAACTGTTTATTGGGAAACAAAAGAAGATTTGAAGGGCTTCTACGAACTTTTAGATTTTTCGAATTATCTTGAAGAGCTTATTGAGAATAAAAAAATTTCGAAAGGTTTTGTTTATTCTTTACTGGAAATATGGAATTCTAGTTTTGGATATGGTAAAATATTGAGTAACAAGGTAAGACGTGAAAAGAAATGCTACGTGCCTTATCTCAAGTATCAACTGGCAAGAAACGTTCGAGATAGGAAGGTGAGAGAAGATCTCGACAAGAAGATACTAAAGAATTTTCCGTGGATCAAAATTCCGGTATCATGGGTGAGTTTGAGGGCGAGGTGATGTTATGGGACAATACAGAGGAAGAAGTGACAATAGAGGAAGAAACGACAATAACGAAATAGGGAAAATCCTTGATGAAATCGGTAAACTCGAAATGTTAAAAGATTTGAGCATTAAATTGATCGCAGAGGAAAATGGGTATGCAGACCAGATTGCTCATACACTGAAAAATATGAAAACAACTCAATTAAGACGCTTTTTTGGAGCTATCAAATTAATTGAAAGAACAATTGAGGAAGAAAATTCCGAGAAAGCATGGGATGAAGTGGAAGCAGAATTCTACTTGCTTAAACCCAAAATTGCTTACGCCAAAGGTAGGAAATTAATTTCAGAGGAATTTTATCAGGTCCTGAAGGTTTCCCTAAACAAAATAGATGTAGGAACCGATAAGGAAAAAATAGAGAATTTTAAAAGGTTTGTTAAATTTTTGGAATCGATAGTTGCTTATCATAAATTCTACAATGGTGATTAAAATGTCCATACAGTTTCAGGCTAACTTCCATCTCAAAGGAACAATTTCTTGTGAAACAGGATTACACATAGGGGGAACTTCAGAAGGTATAGAGATTGGTGGACTTGAAAACATCGTGATAAAGGATCCTAAAACCGATCTGCCGTTTATCCCTGGCTCTTCATTGAAAGGTAAGATGAGAACTCTTCTTGAGTTAAGTTATAAGGATTCAAGTGAGAACATAATCAAAAATGAGGGTGAACCCTGTAAATGTGGGAAATGTATCCCCTGCAAAATTTTTGGTTCTTCAGCTCCTGATAATAAAACATCCAATGATGAAAATAGGCAGCAGGGGCCCACACGCCTTGTAGTGAGAGATAGTTTTACCACAGCAAATGATTTGGAAACTGAACTGAAGTCTGAAAATACAATAAACAGAATCACTTCTGAAGCTACCCCAAGAAGCATGGAAAGAGTTCCCAGAGGAACTGAATTTAAATTTGAAATGATATTCAGCATATATGAAGAAGAAGATTACAGCAATTTTTTAAAGCTTCTTGATAGCATGAAACTGCTGGAAGATAGTTACCTTGGCGGAAGCGGAACACGTGGATATGGTCAGATACAGTTTAAAAATATATCTTTTTTGAAGAGGTGTGTGGAGTATTACACTTCAGATGCTGAAGAAATAAAAATCGGCGAGTTTGATACTCTTTCAGATATACCAAAAGATAATGAATTACTGGCCAGAATAAAATAAGTTTCATCTTTCCGGAAGGATCGCTAATGATAATTTACATTGACCCCAGATCCTCATTTAGACCTCTTTCATCAGATACTCTTTATGGTGCAGTAGTCAGTACGTTTCAGACCTTATCTCAAAACTTTGATGAACTGTTACCTCCTACAGAGAAACCTCCCTTCCTTATATCTTCAGCTTTTCCCTTTGTCCTGGGTTCAGAAATAAGCCACTTTTTCCCTCGACCTCTTGATAAAGTACAGGGAAATAGCAATATAGACAACTCTTTTCGTAAAAAACTGAAAACCATAAGATATGTACATGAAACTATTTTCGAGAAATGGATTAATGGGGAAATTAACGAGGAAACCCTGAGCAAAAATTCCGATAAATATCAAACTAGTGGAGGACTTTTGTATCCAAAGAGTTTGAATTTGGATTTCAGTATAAAATCTCTTGACACTGCAAGAAATTCCCTTAACCGACTTACACATTTTTCCGATTTCTTCTTTACCTCTGGATATTACTACAAAAAAGCGGGGCTTTTCTTCATGGTTCGGTTTCTAGATCCGGAATTCGAATCAAAATATAGGGATCTTTTGCTTGGAAGTTTCAAGTTCCTGCGAGATAGAGGATTTGGAGGAGACGTTTCTGTGGGGAAAGGACATTTCGAGATTTATGGTGTAAAAGATCAGGAAATCATAAACGAACCTGCAGATGGAAATAGGTTTATTTCTCTTTCCAAGTACTTGCCAGCTGAAGATGAAATAAAAGAGTTTCAGGAAAAAAGGAATCTTTGGTATGACTTTTACACCAAAAGAGGAAGGGATTCAAGCGGTAGGATAAGGAAAAAAGTCAGATTTTTCTTGGAAGGGTCTACATTTCCAGACCTGAACAAAGAGGCTTACGGAAAAGCAATTTATGTAGATAAAGAAGCCGTCGAATTCGGATATTCTTTTAATGTAAGGATGAGGGATTAAAGTGACAAAACTTATCCTTGAAACCATTTCACCCATCCATATAGGAAGCGGGGAGAGCTTTTCGAGTGCAGAGTTTCTCTCTATGGGAAACACGATTCACAGAATGGACATCAACAAGATCTACAACCTACTTAGTGAAAAGGAAAGAGAAGTACTCGTGGAATATTTAGAAAATCAGTACTTCAAGCTAGATAATTTTTTTAGAGGAAAGAATCTGTCTATTGTGGAATTAAAACTTTATTCACTGGAAAGAAAAGGACAAGTACCTCGCGAAATCAAAGAACACGTTAAAACTGGAATGAAAGGCTACCTTCCAGGTTCGTCCCTTAAGGGAGCGATTAAAACTGCGGTTATGAACGCCTTTATGGATATGGATATGAAAAAAATTGAAAAGATAGGGAAAATATTCGACAACCCTGATGCTAAAAAAAGAAATTGGGAAATCCAGAAATTTATTGAAGATATTTTTTCCAGTGGGGGAAAGCAGAGTTCCTATTCAGATTTCATGCGTTTTGTACAAATTTCTGATTTTGTACCTGTAAGGAGGCTTTGTGTTTCGGAAGTAAAGTCCCTTGAAGTCAATGATGACATAGATGGCATAGACAGATGGTACTGGTACCAGAGAAATAATAAAGTCGTCCAGAGTTTTCTGGAAACCATAGGAATAGGTGAAAAACTGGAAGGAGAAATTCATTTTACCTATAATGATGACGTACACTACTTTCTTGGACTAAAGGGAAATGCAGAGATTCTGAATCTAGAGGAAATTAAGTGTTTCATTTACAACTTCTCAAACAAGATAATAAAACATGAAATTTCATTCTCAAAAAAATACAATATAAGCTTCCTTCTCGACTTTTACAGTAAACTCATAAAAATGAACATTCCAGAATCTCCAGTTATCAAACTGGGGCATGGAGTAGGTTATCTTGGCACAACAGTGGGACTAGAAATCAAAAAACAGGACAATGAAGTCTTCGAACAAGTGAGAAAATCCCTTCGTGGAAGATCCTATGAGTTCGAATATCCCAAGACCAGAAAAATTGCAGTAGAAGAAAATGTACCTATGGGGTGGTGTAAAATCTTATGATGTTGGATACAGCCGTTCTGATACTTAACACAGACAGACCGGTGAAAGAACCTGTCGCTAAGCTGCGTGGTTTCATTGGTGACCAGTTCCCCGATTACTCGCTGCTTCACCATCACGTTGAAGATGGTTACCTCTACACCTATCCTAAAGTTCAGTACAAAATTATTGAAGGCACCCCTCTTATGATTGGAATAGATGAAGGTGCAAAAGTTCTCAAAGAAATATCAGGCGATATCAAAAGACTGGAATTAGGAAAGTCTATCTATATAGTATCCAGTAAACAGATCAATGAGCAAGAAGCTGAAATCATTCCTCAACGAGTAATGTACGATTATCGCTTTCTTACCCCTTGGTTTGCTTTAAACGAGAAGAATTATTCTACATTCACGAAAATAGAGAGTTTTCGCGAAAAAAAGCTATTTCTAAACAATATACTCGTTGGAAACTTGCTTTCTATGTGCAAAGGGTTGGGGATAATTGTCAATACCAGATTACATGTGCATAGTCGGCTCAGCGAGGAAATAATTGAATTTAAGGGTATTTCCTTTACAGGATTTACTGGAGAATTTACAGTTAACTTCAGAATTCCGGACTTTTTTGGTATAGGTAAAAATGCTTCTCATGGATTTGGGACAGTGAGAAGAATAAAGGAAACAAGAACAGTAAAGGATAAATGTCATTTACAGTAAAGCCTGAACATAGGTAAACGAAAATTCCATTTTTTAGGGTGGAATTGATTGTGAGTTCATTATTCTGGTTAAAGAGATCAATAGTAGAAAAAGAAGTTTTGATAGGTCTCCTGATATTTGGATTATTTTCAATGGTTGCTGACACATTAAGTGACTTAGGGCATGAAAACTTAGCTGCAACTGTTAGAATTATTGGGATATTTATAATCTTTATGTTCTTTGTAGGTGATTATGTGCTAAGATGGATAGAAAAGTCTCTTCTGATCCCAATTATGTTTACAGAAGAGACAGACAATAATACTTCGCACAATATGTACGAGGGCTTTGTTCGATCAGATAGGAAACTGAATAATGGATCTAAGTTATTACGAAAAATTCCTTCTATGAGGTTTAAAGATCCAGTTATTAAGCTTGGCAAGTCAAATCCACGAAACTCATATGATCCTGAAGACTGGATTTTAGCCTGGGACGAATTATTAAAAGAATGGGATAATGGAATTGATAGAGATCTAATAGAAAAACCATTTTCTAGCGAAGGATGTTGCTACCATATCTTTCCTCACATTGCTTTGCCATTAGCTTTTGCACTAGGAGCTTCAGTAAATTTACGAAGACCTTTGGTTCTTTATCATTATCAAAGTTTCGAGAATAAATTTTTCAAGGTTCTCGATCTAAAAGACCCAAGAGAAGTTATCTATGAACCTGACGCCAATGTTCCTATTATTCCTCCAAAAACGACCCCAGAAGATCTTAATCTTGATGGCGGGAAAAAATTAATCCTGCACATTGTCATATCTGCTCGTCATGTTGAAAACTTTCAGTTGCATGAAGATTACCTAAATGCTACTAATGTAGCTATAATCTATGATACAGATCTAGATCCTAAAGAAGACTGGTTACCTTACGTTCAGGAAATAGTTCAAATAGCAAAGCCACTGATCCACCGCTATGAAGATGTTGATGTTTGTTTAATTTGTCCTTCTGTTGTGGCTTTTGCACTCGGAATGGCATTCTCTAGGAAAGGATCTTTGAAAGTTTGCCATTGGTTTAGTGATGGAAAATACAGGCCTGTATTTCCACTCTCTGAAATTGAAAGTCATCCTCCTTTCAGTTAATTATTACATGTTAAGAAAATAGACTTGCAAAACAGTTTGGCAGTGTGCCAATTTTCGTTAAAATCATAAATTTTAAGAAGTTACTGAGTAGAAAATTCCATATTGGAAGATCAATTTTCTCCATAGTACGAAAAAACTTGACTTCAAACTTACAGCAAATTTGAAACGCTACCAACAGTTTTCACTAAAATAAGGTTGAGAAAGTAATTTTCCCTCTAAAAAACTAAAACCAAAACCTAAAATAACCCCCAAAGTCATTATCTAACAGGGAAAATAGCCATGACCAGCGAAACCGAAACTCCGGAATGCTGTCCTCGATTTGATCCCGTGCCCTGGGATGGAAAAGTCTTTGAATGGAACAATAAAAGGTTCATCAAAGATACAGTCTCTACTCATCTTTACATGCCTCTGAATTTTGGAGAGGTAATAACGAGGATGAACGAGAAAGTCGCTAGGGCTGGCGCGGAAATTCCGGATTGGCTCTGCCTGTCGGACCATACCTCAGAAAGCAACATGGATCTCTATCTGGCTGTTAATAAAGAAGTGGACAGCGCCGAAAATGTAACACTCAGCGGGAAGTTTCTGAGCAAAGTCTACGAGGGAAGTTTCGAAAATACAGGAGAATGGTGCAGGGACTTTGAAGCCTACGCAAAAAGCCAGGGCCTGGAAGTCAAGAAATGGTATATGTGGTATACCACCTGTCCATCCTGTGCCGAAAAGTACGGAAAAAACTATGTCGTGATCATTTCCGAAGTGGAATAAAAATAGAGTAAGAACACCGGCGGCCTGCACAACCCCACAATTTAAACCTCTTAATTTCATAAAGCTCCACAATCTTCTTTTTCAGTTGCCTTTAAATCCCTTAAACCATTTACTATTCCTGATCGACGTGGCACGGAAAAAGCAATTTGAGAAGCCCCTGCACGGGGATAAGGAAAGCCTGCGCTTTGCGACCCCTGAGCCCATTGCCCGCTATAGGGCACAGCGCCTGAGATGTAAGACTCTGGCTGACATCAGCTGCGGGATAGGAGGACAGACCGTCTTTTTTGCCCAGCAGTGTGAGTTCGTATATGCAGTGGAAATCGACCCCAAAAAAATCGAGTATGCAAAACAGAACTGCGCGATGTACGGGCTTGATAATGTGAAATTCATTTGCGGGGACGCCCTCGACCCGAAAGTCATAGAGCAGATCCCTGCTGTTGATGTGGTATTCTCAGACCCTTTCCGCCCGGCCGAAGAAAGCGAGAGGCACGTCTCAAGCCTTGAGCCGGGGATTCCGAATGTGCTGGCTGCTTACGGAGAAAAAACCAGGAATTTTGCCTTTGAAGCTCCGCCCCAGCTGCCGCCTGAAAGGATTCCTTTTGACTGCGAAAAAGAATACATCTCCCTGGACGGGCAGCTCAACCGCCTTACCCTCTACTTCGGCGGGCTGAAGCAGCATGACCGCATGGCTGTGGATCTTCCTGCAGGCGAAGGGCTGGTTTCAAAATACGGGCTGCTCCCACAGATAAGGGAAACTGAGAAAATGAAACTCAACGCCTATGAACCTGAACCGTCGGTGGTTGCAGCCGAGCTACTGCCTGAGCTTGTGGAATCCATGATGCAGATGGCAGGACCTTTTATGGGAGGTTTCGAGCTTTTCAGGGTTGATAAAAAAAGGCTTTTATTGACCTCGGATGCCCTAATAAAGCAGTCCATGATCAAAAACCATTATCTCGTGCTGAAAGTCTGCCCGTTTGAACCAAAAGAGATTAACAGATTCTTGAGAGGCCAAAATATCGGGAACGTTGTGCTCAGGGCAGGCGTAAAGCCCGAAGATTACTGGGAAGTCCGGAACGAGGTTGAAAAAGGTCTCGAAGGAAATAAAACTGTGCACCTCTTCGTGAAAGATGGGACTGCAATCCTTTGCGAGGTTATCTTCAAGAAATGAAAAAGGTTGGCTGGAAGATTTAGAAAGATATCAATCTGGCAGATCTGGTCAAAAGTTTGAAAAGAGAAAAAAGGTAAAATAAAAGCGAAAATAAAAAAAGAAACGCCGGGCTTTAAATACCCGGTAACTTTAGACTTACTTGTAAACTTCCTTTTTTCAGGTTTACCTGCAAACTTCCTTGCATGCTTCTTTTACAAGTTCAAGGCCGTGGGCAAGCGCATCCTGAATTCTTGAAGGATCAGTTCCACCGCCCATAGCAAGGGCAGGCTTTCCGCCTCCGCCTCCACTGACAAGCTTCGACATCTCGCGGACAAGACTGCCGGCATTAATTCCACAATTTAGAGCTTTTTGCCCGGCGGATGCTACTAGCTTAACTCCTTCGGCATCACTTGCAAGAAGAGCTACTACGTCTTCCTGTTTCAGGAACTCAGTGGCGATCTTCTGGAGTTCAAGGGAATCTGCCCCGGAAATGAATTCAGCAATTACCCTGAGACCTGCAACCTCAGAAGCCCCTCCAAGCAACCTGTAAACCCTGGCGCGGGCAAGTTCTTCCTTGAGTTTCTCGTTTTCTTTTTTGAGGTATTTCCATTCTCCAAAGAAGCGCTCAACACTTGCTGGAAGCTGTTCAGGGGGCACACTCAGGGTCTTCGCGGAATTATTCAGGAGAGAATCTATCTTTTGCATGGCACGTACGGCTGCAATCCCTGCTGCAAACTCGATTCTCTCTACCCCGTCCTGAATCCTCTCGGTCTTTAGGATTTTAATCGGGCCGACAACTCCTGTACTGACGCAGTGCGTACCTGCGCAGGCTTCAACATCATCTCCGACTTTTACAATCCTGATCTTATCTCCTGGAGGCACTCCGCCCTGATAGAGTCCAAAACCGTATTCCTGCTCGGCTTCGGTCCTTGGCATCCATTCTGTTATCACGCGCTTGTTTTCCATAACAGTGCGGTTTGCCAGAAGTTCGATTTCCCTGAGTTCTTCAGGAGTGATATGCTTGTAGTGTGAAAGATCAAGCCTTGAGTGGTCTTCAAACTTCTGAGCCCCGGCCTGCCAGATATGTTTTCCAAGAACTTTCCTGGCTGCATCGTTTACTATGTGGGTTGCTGTATGATGCCTGGCAAGGGTCATTCTGCGCCTTTCGTCCACTTTACCATTGACAATATCGCCCTTGCTAATCTCAAGATCCCCATCTGGATTCTCTATGGTATGTACAATTATGCCGTCGTAGATCTGGACGTCCACCACCTTGTAAATCGCATACCCGGCAGAGATTGTCCCGGTATCTGCTGGCTGCCCTCCACCTTCAGCATAGAAGAAAGTGTTATCCAGCACTATATGATCGTCAAAAACATCTAGCACAACAGCCTCGAACTCAAGACGCGTAGGTTCATCATAGAAGCTGCGCTTCGTTTTCGGTAAGTGCTTAAGCCGATCCGCAAACGGAATTACTTCGGTTTCCTTTTCTTCGGCTTTGTTATGCAGTTCACCAATAATGGAATAGAAGTTGTCAGGGAATTCTACATCAACTCCGATTTCGGCTGCAACGTCTTTTGCCATCTCGGGCGGGATTCCGTGAGAATCATAAAGTTCAGTTAACTGGGACAGAGGAATCTTTTCCCCGGTTTTCTTGAAGTGAGATGCTGATTTCTGGATAATTCTGCGGCCTCTCTCCATTGTATTACAGAATTTCTCTTCTTCAGATTCCAGAATGTCCTGTATGACTGAGAAGTTATCTCTGAACTCGGGATACTCCGGCATATTCCTTATATGCATGTCCACAATTTCGGAAAGTGGAATCCTGATATCAAGGTCGTCCATCATGCGTAAAGTCCGCCTGAGGACAAGCCTGGCAAGGTACCCTGCCTTGACGTTCGAGGGGATAATCCCGTCCCCAAGCATGAAAGTCAAACAGCGTGTGTGGTCAGTAATCGCATAGACTTTTTCTACAGGTTCCATTATAGCCGAGAGTTTATCCACAGTCATTCCGATAGTTGAAGCAACCTTTTTCCTGAGTTCCATAAGGTTTGCCTTTTCACTGACATCCATAAACCCTGCAAGTCTTGCGTTCTGGGCCAGAATGTTTGCATACTCGGAATTATCCAATTTATGCTCAAGCCCTGCAAGTCCCATGAGTTCATTCACTATGCCAGGGAAAAGTGCGTCATAAATTGTTGGAGAGCCTTTTGAAGCCCAGACAAAACGTTCGAGTCCGTATCCGGTATCCACGATGCAATTGTCCATCTTCGAATAGGTCTCGTCCTTGATCAGGATATCGCCTTTTTTGTCGGCTTTGAGGTCCATGAAAACGAGGGTAGCAAGCTCAAGCCCATGCACAATTACCTCTACACAGGGCCCGGCGTTTCCTCCACCTGCCCAGGGTTCCTCCTTGTAAGTTACGGCAAGGGGATCTACCTTAAGTGAGTTCAGGAGCTCGTCACAGAGTTCCAGGGTATGCTCTTTCCAGTAAATTTCATGGTCCTTATTATTGAAGGCGTGGTGTGCCATCATTTCAAAGTTTGTAAGATGACGCCCGCTCCTGCCCACCGAATCAAGGTCGTTCAGGCGAATGCAGGGCTGAGAAATCGTGAGGGGATTTGCAGGCGGGGGAACCTCCCCAGAAGTTACAAAAGGTTGGAAATCCGCAATGGATGCAATGGTAAGATAAATGTCATCCCTCCAGCGAGCAACTACAGGATAACGATTGATCCTTGTATGCCCTCTCGCCTCAAAGAAGGAGAGGTAATACTCACGCATCTGGGAGATATCAAATTCTCTGGAAAAAACCGGGCTCCCTATAAAGGAATAAGGATCGCAGGGAGCATCTCCGCATGTTTTTCGATCAAGATCACGTGTCCAGAAAAACTTGCCACATGACTGGCACTGTTTCCGGTCAAACCCGTTATTTTTGAAAAAATCAAGTTGATATTCATCTTCAAGCATAACAATCTCTCCGGAGGGTTGGGGTTTGCTCTGCCCTAATGTATCTGAAAACAAAGGGAAAGACACCCCAACTCAACCGTCTCAAGGAATTTTTAGGCATTCTAAATGCACACGATGAAAATTAAGTTCATATACGATAATTCGGTTCATTCATCCTTTAACTCTTATCAATTCATAGGGGCTTAGTCTGAATAATGAAGTATCCGTAAATCATAATGCAAATAACATTTCAACTCGAAGTTGCTTTTGCAGCATAAATAACTTACCAGCTTAACGAAAATATATAACAATTATATTAAATAAACTCCATACTCATAGGCATTGATCTATTATACATATTCTACAGAAGAATCTTTATTCCTCATTTTAAAAGTCGGAAAACTATTTTACAAAAGAATAAAGCGCAGACAATACGTTGGAGTAATTTGCTAAAAAACAGAACCAGGTACTCGATAGTTCCTGTGCCTGTAATTCTTATCTGTACTTATCTATAAAGAACCACTGTCCTTCCGCGTATCTCTATTAGAGTGGACCTTGTAGCGGCTGCAATTTCTTCTGCGATAGCGTTTAAGTCTTTTCCTTCTTCAACACTTTTAAGTACCCTTACCTTCACAAGCCTGTTAGCTTTTATCTGCTTATTCAATTCTTCGATCAGAGTGTCCGTTACCCCATTCTTCCCGATATTGAGAATAGGGGAAAGCTGGTTTGCCTGGGCTTTTAGCCTGTATAATTTTTCTTTTTCCATTGCCTCTCCTCACATTGACAAGTATAAAACTCATTCTTCCAATTATGAAATTCTCATATTATTATAATTTCATTACAAAAATATACAATTAATAATAAAAAGATTGTTTGCTTCTGAATTTACTTTCTATTTATTGAGAGCCATTTACCACTCATCCAGATTTCTTCCTTTTCTCATCAGCATCTATATCAACTTTCCTAATAAACAGAAAAGCAGTTATTTAAGCATTAGAACTGACATCAACAATCAGTTAAACATTCGATCCGACATGGACAATTAATTAAGCTCTCAGAAATCACTGGCAGTTAGTTGAACTTCGTTGAGAAATCCATACCTGTTCTTTCGACTCAATTGTCCATGTCATTTATCACAGAAGAAGGGTAAAACAAAGAAAAGATGGGGTAATGTTTATATCAAGGTATTCGCTTTTAAATTAGAATTAGTCATTATATATTCAGGAATATAAAAAATGGATTAATGTTGCCAAATTAATTGGGCATTTTTATTATTAATTTAACATGCTAAGGATTATAAAAACGGAACCTGTGAACAAAGCCCATTTTCACAAGTTCAGGACGAAGACTGTAAAATGAACCCCAGCTTGCTTAATCTGATTTTATTGTCAGAAAGAAGAAAAGATTTCCTTTTATTATTGAAAGAAGGACCTAAGAGTATCGAAGAAACACTTGAGAAACTTCAGGTGCCAAGGACGGCTCTTCTTCCGCAGATAAAAAAGTTGAAAGACGAAGATCTGGTAATACATGAAGAAGGATTATATCGACTCAGCACGATAGGGGAAATTATTGTAGATAAATTGCAGCACCTACTTGATACCCTATCAGTGTTCGAGAAAAATGAAGAATTCTGGGCCGATCGAAAGCTTGCCTCTATTCCGCCCAACCTTGTAAAAAGAATCAGTGATCTTGGAAATTATCGTCTTATCGAGCCAGACCTCAGCCATGCTTTTGACCTGAACCCGAAATTTGTAGAATATCTTTCAAATTCAAGCTGTATCAACATGTTTTTTTCATATTTTCATCCTCAATTTCCGGTTTTATTCCTCAAACTTGCAAGAGAAAGCACTGAAATTTCCCTTGTCCTGAGTGAAGCTGCATATTTACGGTTTGTAGAAGATTTCAAAGAAGAAGGGAAAGAATTCCTTGAAATGGAAAACACAAGCCTTTACATCCTGGAAAAAAAAGAAGTAGAAATTCCTGCACTTATTGCTGCAGCTACCCACATAATGAGCTTGGGATTGTTTAACGAAAACGGACGGTTTGACCGCCAGTATATGATAAGCTTCGAGCAGCAAGCAATAAAATGGGGAAAAGATCTCTTCGAGTATTACAGGGACATGAGCAGGGAAATTAAAATTAAATGAAAAGCGATGTATCAACCCGCAGCTATTGGCTCACAGACATAGTTTAGGGATCTAAGTAAAACCTAAGTGGTACAGTACTTAGACCACTATCTCTTCAAGCCTATTTACATTATAAGAAACTCATTAAGAAACTCATCTACCAAAAACGTACAAAGTTTATTCCCTCACATGCCTAACAATGTGACCAGCTTCAGGGATAATGATCAGAGAGAGAGCCAGTTTCACGGCATTTGGCGAACCTGGGAGACAAAATACTGCTTTTCCTTTAATCACACCTGCAATCGCCCTGGTAAGGATCACCGACGTCCCTATTTCCTCAAGGCTTTTGTACCTGAAAAGCTCACCAAAGCCAGGGATTTCCTTCTCAAAAAGGGGGG
>ENA-UOOH01003017-UOOH01003017.1-fermentation-metagenome-genome-assembly--contig:-NODE-3017-length-13484-cov-5.309777_pt1 | contig 13484 bp, 6 predicted proteins | sample MGYA00245778_ERZ724025 | MGnify/ENA primary metagenome ERZ724025 (study PRJEB28704, sample SAMN03018313) | fermentation metagenome | biome: anthropogenic terrestrial biome; feature: soil; material... | reverse complement strand
ACGTGCAGCAGCACGCCCAGGCGTGCTGCGAACCTCCGACCCTCGCGCGGGGCCTAGGGCCCACGCGCCGCAGCACGCGAAGTCGTGCTGCGCAATCGCGTTTAGCGCGCGATGACGCGGTAGAAGCGCTTGTTGTGCAATGGGGCGTCCGGGTCGAGGACAGTGGCCAGCCCAGTCTCGGGTTGCGTGGGGAGCTCCGTCATGACCGCCCAATCGTCCGAATATAGGTCGGTGCCGGTCAGGACCGTGTAAGAGCGGCCGGCGACGACCTCGAAGGTGATCCGCACGGCCCCGCTGGGGTCGGGTTCGAGCCCGACCACCTGCACCGCGATTGCCGGTTGAGTCACGCTCCAGGGGGTCCCTCCCCATTCCGTGCTCGCGCGCCAGTTGGCGGGATCGCTGAAGTTGCCACCCGTGTCGAGCACCTCGAGTGAGGAGCCGACTCCGGCCGCGGCAGGCGGCCAGCCAGCGCCCATTCCAAAGAGGAAGGCCGAGAGGATCCGGCCGGCGGCGTCCTTGAAGATCAGGACCTCGCCATCGTTCGAGAGGTTGCCGCTGAACTCGCCGGCCAACTGCCCTGTGGGCTTGCCATAACGATCAACAAAGGCCAGCTCGTCTTTCACGACCAGAACCGTCTCCCCCGGCTCAAGGGTGAGTACAGGGAATGAAAAGAAGACAGCGTTTTCCAGGGTCATTCCGCCCATGAATTCTGGATTAACCCCAAGATTGCGGATTTCGATGAACTCGAAATCGTCGTTGTTGAAACCGGAATCAGGCGCAGGCGGCGGGTTGTACATCAGCTCTGTGATCGCCAGTTGGGGAAGCTCATCAAAGATGTAGGTAAACTCCCCGAGTTCACTCCAACGCCCGTCCAACCGTGTGCGCGCCCGGATCATGGTCGGCTCGAGGATCGCAATCGTGTCACCGCCGGAGCCGGAACCATCCTCCGTCATGGCTATGATTTCCGCATCGAAACTGAGGTCGCTGCTGGTGGCATTGATCTGATGCACCTCCACAGCCAGCGAATTCAATCCGTTGATCACAAGCTCCGAAGGAATGGGGAACTCGTAGAATCGGTTCTCATCCTCACCCGCGACGGTCCCATTCGCATAGGTATGGAAGCCGATCTCGCCGGCCGGCATCAGATCACGGACCAGTTCCTGTCCGTTCCAGTAGACCACGGCACCGTCATCACGCTTCAAACGCAGGGTGTAGTTCCAAAGCCCCTCGGTTCGAATGTTGACCGACCGCCAGAAATACGCGGTCGGGTATTTGTCGCTTGGATTGGGTCCGTAGCTGATCTCGGTGACCTGGTTGTCGCCATACCCGAGTTCCGCCGCACCATAGGCCCAGGAGGTGTGGTCGAAATCGAGACGAATCCAGTTGTTCGGCGGGGCGTAGCCCAAGTCCCAATACCGCCAGTTGCTGCCCGCGGACAGAATGGTCGTCCAATCGGAGACCCAGCTGATGGCAATCGCGTCTGGTGAAATCTCACCGCCCGGCAGTCGAGGATCGCTTCCGTCGGCCGTGTAATAGACCACGCCGGACGGCGCAGAAAGCTTGACCTGTGTCCCTGGCTCCACGATTCCACTGCCAGGGACCGCCTGTGGCGTGGCCGGGAACTGGCTGTCCATCCAATCCGCCCGTTGAGCGAGCCAGGTCTTCAGCCAATCAATCTCCCCCTGCCAATCGGCCACTCGCGTAGGGGCTACCTCCGGCCAACGCTCGAAGTTGCGCACTTGCGCTTCCTGCAGTTCATCACGCATCGCGTCGATCGTTGCATGGATGTTCGCGTTGCTGAGCGGGCCGCGCCGCAATTCCTGCCACCGCGCAATGTATTGATCCCAGAAATCGGGATCCTGGAACAGGCGCTGCCACCATGGATACTCGAAATAGCGGGTGGCATCGCCCGTGCCGTTCCAAGTGTAAGGATCCGCGTCCCGCCCGTCATAACTCCCCATAGACCGATCGAAATCCCAGATGGGACCCATGGTCAGTCTCCCCTCGCGGGGGATGTGCATGTAGGTACTCAAACGCAGGGCGTCTACGTTTTTGGCGAGCACATTCAATAGGTGGTGATCGATCCATTCCTCGACATCAATGTATGCCCGATACCCGGTGAGCGGATCACGAAAGTTGGCGCCGTGAAGCACGTTGCTGAATTGATTGTAGAAACCGGTGAGCCACGCGCGCTGCTCCGCGGTGATCTCCTCCTCCTTCGGCTCAACCAATCCCATGGTCATTCCGGCAGCAAACAACCCGACGTCACCAGGGTCCAGGCGATCGATCTTGGTGATATAGCCGCCGGTCACGGCAGGCGGCAATCGATCGCCAGGGTCGAGCTCTTCAATATCCACACGGTCAGGCCCACGCTTGACCCGCTCCATCATGGCATACACACCCATGTAATGCTGGCGGCCGACCGGTTCCTTGCCTGAATGGAGGAAGACCTCCACGAATCGGGTCCGAGCGGCATAGGGTCCAACCTGGTTGCTCAAGGAGTAGATCAGCGTGTTGCGGATCAATGCCCGATCAAAATTGTAGGGGCCATACAGGATCCAATCCGATTCAGCAGGCAAACCCAACACGGGAATGTCCACATCATCACCGTACTCATCCCGGCATTCGAATCGGTAACTCTTCTTCGGCCGGTCGAGCGAGGTCGAACCATGCGTCTTGATCCCCATCAGCGTAGCAGCCTGCGGAGTGCTCGAGCCGGGCCGGGTCCGCCCGTCCGAACCCGGCTCCCACATGCAGATGAAGCCGTCCAACCAATAGTCAGGGACGAAAACTGAGGTATTGAAACCCATCACCTGCACGATCGGCAGGTTCGAGGAAAAATCGGATAAGTCCTCCCGCATCATGGAGTAGACCCTGCTCACCACAGGGCTCGGCAAATGGCCGGGGGCAAAGGTCCTGGCCCGAACACGGGTTGTGTCCTCGATCGGGATCGCCCCATTCGCCAATGGCGAACTCTCCGTCGGCAGCTTCCCATCCAGCGTATAACGCACCTCCGCCCCGGGTAGGGGTGCCCCCATTTCAAGTGCGAACGCCTGTTGAAACAGGCCGCTCTGCCTCGAGAAGATCGGAGGATCCGCGACCTCCGGATACCCAGGAAGATTCTCTGTGCCCGGGGTCGGCTCATCCATGTACCCGAGCACCGTCTCCAATCCACGCGTCAACCGCAGTCCAACCTCCAAAAAGAGCCCGGACTCATCGGCCGAGGCGTTCAACAGGTGCACCGCCAGTACGTTATCACCCGCCTGCAAGAGGCCTTTTTGGCCGGTCAGATCAAGGGTTTCACGCTCCATGGCCAACGCATCCGCACGGGCGGAATCCGCCGTCGACGTCCAGTCGCCCGCCTCTGCCGCATTGCGGCGCGCAACCTCGTGACCGTTCAGATAAACCGCCACCCCGTCGTCATAGCGCAGGTTGAGCAGGAGTTGGTCCCAATCCTCCGGCGCTTGCACCGTGAAGGGATAGCGACAGAACACCCCTGTACCAAGCCCCTTGAGACTCTCCGCCAAGTCCGTCGCGATCAGGCCCTCGAATGGCGGGGGCGGTGAGGTGAATTCGCAGCGCACTCGCCAGCGTAAAGCGAGGTCCTCCAGAAGGACCCATCCGGTGGGATCCTCTTGCGGACCGGTGGCGCGCGCGCCCTCGGCGATTGCGATCTCAAAAGAATCCCCGCCGCCGAGCTCGTAAAAATAACACTCAAACGGTACGATCTTACCGGCCGGTGAGACGTTTATCGTGCCCCATGTCCAGCTATGTCCCCGGGGGGCGTTGTAGAACAATGTGTCGTCCAAACCCGAATCGCCGTTGGTGTTGTACTCCTGTTCAAAGGTCAGGCCACCCAAGCGCAAAAGCCCGCCGTCGTCGCTGCCGAAGCCGATCGTCCACTCACCCACAGGGATGACCACTGAACCCGTGACCGAGACCACAAAGTCGTTGCCGTCGTACCCGCCGTTGTTGGAGCCGTCTGGATAGGGATCAGCCCCCGGAAACGTACCCTCGCCGCCCCCCATGTTGACACGGGAGACCAAGGTTGAGACATCCTGGAAAATCCCGATTTCGGTCTTGGTCCCGGCAAGGATCTCGCCGGCCTCCAAGGCGTCGTTGATCTCCGTATCGGCCATGGAATCGTCGGTACTGACCAATCGCGCCAACAGCCCGAGCACATTGGCAAGCGGTCCGTCCGTCGCATACCCGATCGGTTGAGCGCCCGATGCCCAAGCGGAATCGTCGAAACCGGTCTGGGCCCAGTCGGTGGCGGGGCCGGCGTCCAGCGCCTCATAATAGCGCATGGGCGAGGCATTCGTCACCAGTCGCTGGACCTCCCTCGATTCAGCTGAGCCAAATGAGATGTCCGGGTAGTGCCGGGGTAAAGGCTCGGCCAGCGCCCAGGCCACGGTGCGTCGATCCGGCATGACCAATAAGAGCGGCTCGCCCTCCTCGCTCAGGCGAAAATTGGTGTGCAACGGTGACCCGGCCACGCTCCGATCCTTTGCGGAAGCGAATACGACCAGACGTGCACCCGGCTCCAGGACCAGGTCCGTGGGAAACATCCACTGGTCCAAATCACGCGGATCATCCGTCAAAAACCAACCGGTCAGGTCGACCGGCGATAGCCCCTGGTTCTCGATCTCGATCCAATCGGAGTAATCCCCGTCTTCATCGGTCAGGGTAGTCAGGTTCCTGGCCATGAATTCCGAGACCACCACCCCCTGGGCAGAGAGCGCGTGTGAACCAAAGAGCCAGAACAGCAGCAGTAGGGGTAACTTATGCATCGCAAGGATCATAACGCCTGGACCGGTGGCTCGTTACAGGAAATCGCAACCTCCACCGGCCGCGAAAACGGCCGTTGGAGCCCGCAGCCGCATCGATCGGATCGCGAGGCTGTCCCCTATTGATTACTGCAAATCGGAGAGGGATCGCAAGACTCAGCGCTGGGTCAGGGGATGGATTCGGATGTTACGGTACGCCACCGGCCCATGGTCCCCCTGGAGCATCAAAGGACCCGTGGGCCGCTCATCCTGGAAGAGGGCGGCACGGGTCGGACCTGTCACCTCGACGTTCTCGTGGACCACCACACCGTTGTGGAGTACGCGTACGAACTTGGCGTTTTCGACCTTGTTTCCCGCCTCATCGAACCGCGGAGCCGTAAAGAAGACATGGAAGCTCTGCCACTCGCCCGGTTCACGGCTGGCATTGACGCGAGGTGGATGCCCCTCATACCCGGCCTGTTTTGCGTCGTCCCAACGCTGGTAAATCCCGCCGCAATCGGAATAAGTGGGATTCTCCACGCCAAAGCTGTCAAAGACCTGGACCTCATACCGGCCCATGAAATAGACCCCCGAATTGGACCCCTTGGGAACCATAAGCTCAATGTGCGCCTCCACATCGGCATATTCCCGAAGGCTCACCATGTGCACCGTTCGTCCGGCTTCACCGTTGACCATCAGCCCTTCACCATCCGAGATTTCAAAACGGCTCGGATCCTCTCGGTGGACCGCCACGGAGCCGGCCAAACGCCAGTTTCCCAGCGGCTGCTTCCATCCCTCAAAGGATGTCCCGTCAAAGAGACATAGCCAGCCGGGATCAGTCAGGCATTCGACTTCCTGCGGTTCAGAGGGCGGGAGGGCGGCTTCCTCAGCAGGAATTGAACCGGATTGGAGAGCAAGGATGAACACGCCTAAAAAAACATATGCCGTCTTGATCATTGGTTTCGAGGGCCTCGATCGAGAAGGAAAGGGACCCCAAGACCAAACCTCGGCATTCCCCGCCCTTGCCTTGTGAATTCATGGAGTTGATTCCGGCCGGACCAGCCGGCCGGAGCGATGCTCAGTAAACCATCAGTCGACCTTGAATGCCAGGCTGACCGTGACCTGATACTCCACCGGCTTGCCATCCCGAACCGCCCCGCGCATCTCCACCACTTCCCACCAATGGATGGCATGAAGCGTTTCCGAGCTCTTCTTCACCGCGTTGGCAATGGCATCCTCATAGCTCTTCTCCGAACAGCCGACAACCTGAATCTTCTTGTAGACCGAGTCGCTCATGTCGTGTCACTCCATTCAATAGGGGTCGTGATTAGATCCTCGATGGTCGGCCGAGGAACAGCCTCCCAGCCGGCCAACCGTAGCCATAACCTTGAACAGTTCCCGCTCCGTGACAACCCCGGGGCGGCCAAAAACCGGATCCGGAGAGCCTCCCGCAGAGAGCGCGGTGGCGTTTTCGACCTGGCGATGGGGTGGGTAGGTTTCCATGCTCTGATCCCTACCCCTTGGGGAATTTTTAGATATACCGTTTCAGCAGGCCAAGGCAGTACAGAAAACAGCCCCGACGCATCTGCATTTCCCCCTCCCAGTACCCCTCCGCGCCCTCTGCGATCTCTGCGGGAGTCATCCCCATCCGGACCCGGAGACCTTTCGTGGTGGCCCAATAGGGTTTTCGGACGGGCTCGAACGACAGGGCTGCGGGAGTCCCCACAGCCCTGTCTGTTTCATGCGAATCAGGAGCAACCCATGGAGGCGCCGCAGTTGTGGCAGCGGTAACATGAACCGTTTCGAACGGTGATGTGCCCGCAATTATCACACAGCGGAGCGTCCTGCTGGAAATGGGCGAAACTGCGGTCCAGCTCGTCTGCCGGCTCCGGTCGCGCACCATCACCAGTGATCTCGAGGTATTGGGGTACCGGCCGGTTCACCCGCTGCTTCGATGCGGCATCAGCTTCCGCCGCGATCTTCGGCAACTCAGGCTCGTGCGGCTCAGCATCGGCCAGCCCCTCGGAATCCGCAGAAGGGAACTCCTTTGCAAGCCACCGGAAGATGTAGTCGACCAGCGATTTGGCCAGCGGGATGTCCGGATTCTTGGTCCAGCCGCTCGGCTCGAACCGTGTGTGCGCGAACTTCTTAATGAAGGCCTCCAGCGGCACGCCGTACTGCAGCCCGAGGCTGATCGCGGTGCCGAAGCAATCCATCAGACCACCGATGGTGCTCCCCTCTTTGGCCATAATAATGAAGAGCTCCCCAGGCATCCCATCCTCATACAGCCCCACCGTCAGATACCCCTCATGTCCGGCAATTTCGAACTTATGGGTCAAGGACCGCCGGGTGAGCGGCATGCGTTTGCGCGGCGGGGCCTGGACAATCACAGGGGCGGGCTCGGTCACACGCTTTTCGCCGTCGCCTTCCCTGCTCGTGTTCAGCGGCTGGCTGCGCTTCGAGCCATCACGATAGATCGCCACCGCTTTCAACCCGAGACGCCACCCCTCCATGTACGCCTCCATGATGTCCTCGATCGTCGAGGCCTGAGGCATGTTCACCGTCTTGGAGATCGCGCCGGAGAGGAAGGGCTGCGCCGCTGCCATCATCCGCAGGTGCGCCATGTATTCGATCGATCTCGATCCATTCGCCGGAGGGAAGGCACAGTCAAATACCGGAAGGTCCGTCTTACGCAAGTGCGGCGCGCCCTCAATGGTGTCGGTCTTCTCGATGTAGGCGACAATGTCAGAAATCTCCTTGTCGCTGTACCCGAGCACCGTTAGGGCCTGCGGGATCGTTCGATTGACGATCTTCAGCATTCCCCCACCCGCCAAGACCTTGTACTTCACCAGCGCAATGTCGGGCTCCACTCCGGTCGTGTCACAGTCCATCAGAAATCCGATGGTTCCCGTCGGTGCCAAAACGGTGGTCTGGGCATTGCGGTAACCATACTCCGCCCCCAACGCAACCGCCTCGTCCCAGACCGCAGTCGCTTCCTCCAGCAACTCGGCGGGACACTTGAATTCGGGAATCCGGTCGACCGCGCTGCGATGCATCTCCATGACGTTGAGCATCGGCTGCCGGTTCTCCTCGAATCTCGGGAATGAGCCGAGCTCGGAAGCCACCTCAGCCGAGGTGCGATACGCCTCTCCACACATGATCGCCGTGATCGTTCCGGCATACGCCCGTCCCTCGTCACTGTCGTACGGCAGCCCCAACGACATGATCAGCGAACCCAAGTTGGCAAATCCCAATCCAAGCGGACGGAAATCGTGGCTGTGCTGGGCGATCTGAGCCGTCGGATAGCTCGCGTTGTCCACCAGAATCTCTTGCGCGATGATCAACGTGCGCACCGCATGCCGGAACCCCTCGATGTCGTAGGAACCATCCGGATTCCTGAACTTCATCAGGTTCAACGAGGCAAGGTTGCAGGCGGAGTCGTCCAGGAACATGTACTCGGAACAAGGATTGCTCGCGTTGATCGAACCGGAGTTCGGACACGTATGCCAACGGTTGATCGTCGTATCGTATTGCAGCCCAGGGTCGCCGCAGATATGCGTCCCCTCGGCGATCTTGCGCATCAGTTCGTCGGCCTGATACACGTCCATCGGCTCGCCCGTCGTGACCGCATGCGTCTGCCACGGGAGCCGCTTCTCCACCGCCTGCATGAACTCATCGGTCACACGCACCGAGAAATTCGCGTTCTGGAAGAAGATCGAAGCGTAGGCCTCCCCGTTGTAGGAGCCGTTGTACCCCTGCTCCATCAACGCCCATGCCTTTTTCTCCTCCTTCATCTTCGCCTCGATGAAGTCCAGGATGTCGGGATGGTTCACCTTCAGGCTCTGCATCTTGGCGGCACGACGGGTCTTGCCACCGCTCTTCACCACCGATGCGATCTGGTCGTATACCCGCATGAACGAAAGCGGACCCGATGGACGTCCGCCACCAGAGAGCTTCTCACGCCGACTGCGTAACGCGCTCAGATCGGAGCCCGTGCCGGAGCCGTACTTGAAGAGCATAGCCTCAGAGCTGGCCAGACGCATGATGTCTTCCATCGTGTCGTCCACCGACTGGATAAAACAGGCCGCCCCCTGCGGATGCTGGTAGGTGTCGTTCGACCGAACCGCACCCCCAGCCTCACGGTCGTAGAAATAATTCCCGGATGAGCCCCGAATTCCATACTGGTGGTAAAGCCCGACGTTGAACCAGACCGGACTGTTGAACGCAGCCCGCTGATTGACGCAGAGCCACGTCAGCTCACGGTAAAAATTCTCCGCATCGTCGCGCGTCGCAAAATAGCCGTCCGCCCAGCCCCAATCCGCCAGGGTCCGAGTCACCCGGTGAACCAACTGCCGCACCGAAGTCTCCCGCTCCGGAGTCCCCAACTCGCCGTAGAAATACTTGGACGCCACCACGTTGGTCGCCAACATCGACCAGTTGCGCGGCACCTCCACGCCCTTCTGTGCGAAAACCACCTTGCCCTTCTCGTCGGTGATCTCCGAATCCCGCATCTCCCATTCGATCTGCTCGAAGGGATGCTTTCGCGCATCCGCGAAGTGTAGGGCAAACGAAATCCCGCTGCCCTTTACCTGCTCCTTGAATCGGGCAAGACTCCCGCGGCTGATCCCCCTATCTTCCGCAGAAGCTTCCAGATCAATCTCCTTCCTGATTTCAACCACAGCTCTCCCCCTCGTTTCCCGAATTATTTCGAATGAATGCATTTCCTCATTGCCGCCCGATTGCCCGTGCGACCAACGCCCCCCCTAGGCCGGCCCTCCTGGAACCGAATAAACCCTATTTTTCACGGGTGCGCCACATGATCTTGAGGTCTCTGACCATAGAGACACAATATCTAGTGTTAGAGGGGGGATCAACAGCGAAATGATGTCTACGCGGATTTTTTCCCAAATCCCTTGCAACCAACCATCAGCAAGTGTCCAAAAACACGTAAGTCGACCCTGTCAGGAGCAAGCCCTTATTCCGCCCAGACCCGCGCCTCCAGGTGCGCCGATAACAGGTCCAACTCCAACAGAAACCCACGCCCCGGAATCCGCAGCCAGAATATTCCCCGCAATGGATGCAACGCAGCCGTCGGATCAGCCTCCAGCTGCCGCAAAACCCGGTCCGTCAGTACCACCCATCGGTCGTTCGCCAAATCGTAGATCTCCACCTCAGGCATTCCGGCCTGTAGGCCTGAATCACCAAGCCGAACCTTCAACTTCAGGGAAAGAAAATGTAACATCCCAGGCGGCAAATCTTTCGGTGTAACCTGAAGGATGCCGTCCCACAATCCGAGCGCCCCTGTGGCATACGGCGAAATCGGTCCCTCCCCCTCGCGTCCACGCTGCGGATACAGCTCGACCTCCCAAGCATCGCGCACGACCGCCTGGCCGATGATGCCGCGAGGATGCAGGTTCCGCCCCTCCAACACCCTACGCTCGACCCGCACAGGCAGTTCACCCCCGCCCGACACCCGTCCGACCCGCCAGCTCCCGGTTTCCCCTTCTATCGGACCGCTCCTCTTCCACCGAATGAGCACCGGCCGCGAGAACGGAATCGCCCCCCGAATCAGCTCTGCCAGCTCCCGGACCGGCCCCGGCCAGGACTCCGGCACTCCCCCCACATCCAGGGACCACCCACCTCCCAGTGGACCTGAGCGGGCAGGCCAGACCTGGTTGTGATACCCCAACAGAACCCAGTCACCCTCCTCGGCTCCCAGGTCCAATACCCATCCCATGCCGGCCTCCCAACGCAGTCCACACCCGACACGCGCCTCCGCCCCGCCGCGCCCCGGCAACGCGAACGTCACCGAATCGTTGGCACCCACCACCAACCCATCCGTTCTTCCGGCACCACCCTCCGTGCGCGTGCTCCATCGCAGCTCCGGCAGCGGCGGTAACTTATCCTGTTCGTCCTCATTCCACATCGACCAGACACGCACCGGTACAGCCACGCCCTCCTCGGCTTCCACATAATAGCGGTCCGGCACCGGACTCTGCACATGCACCATCGTGCGCTCCCATACGGCTGTCCCGCCGGCCGCCCCCTGCAACAGCGATAATTCCCGCACCGCCAGATCCGCAGGCGGTCCTCGCCGAAGGAAGACCAGGCCCAGTGCGATCGAGAGGACCGGTAGGACCGCCCAAAACCAGATCCGTCGCCGGATCAGCCTGCAAATGAAGTAGAGGCCCGGAAGCACCACGCCGAGGTACCCGACCAGAAGGAGCCCGACCCGCTCGCGCGTCGGCAACAGCGCCAGGGCGTTGCCCTTCGCCCACATCAAAAAACTCCCGGCCTGCCCCACCTGCAGTGGATTGATCTCAAATCGGTCCGCCTCACTCATCAGGACCAATAGCAGCAGACGGCTGCCAACCCACTGGGACATTCCTCCCAAGGAAGGAGAAAACGCCCATTGCGTCACACGCCCCAGCCCGAGACGGGCCACAACCAGACCTGCGGAACGGTCCGGGAACAGCCAGGAGCGTAGTGCCTCCCCCTCGAAAGCAGGATCAGGCACCATCCGATACGCACCAATCCCAGGCCCGGCGACCCATGGCGCCACCGCATCGCGTGGGAGCCAGGCCATGGCGATCCCAGGCCGCAGGGTGGAACTCGCGGTGTACTGCGCCGGGAGCAGGCCCTTCAGAATCTTGTCGTTCTCCCCCGGCCAGGTGCTCCCCGGCGCGACCATCAGGTGTCCCCCCTGCAACACCCAATCCCGCAATGCCTTGATCTGCTCCTGCGTCCAACCAGCCCAGCTCTCACCCTCCAAAAAGATGACGTCGACACCACCGTACTCCTGCCAGCGCTTCGGGATCCTGTCGCGATCCGTCAAGGCCCGGGGGACAACAATACGCTCCAATAGGGGCAACCCCTTTTCCACGGTCCGCATCCACTGACCCGGCACCGACTCCGGCGCACTGTGCAGCACAAGTTTCGCGTCCGGATGGGAACGTACCAACGGGAGCGTCGTCGCATACTCGCCGGTGATTCCTTCGTTCCACAACAGCTGGATCCGTATGTGCTGCACATTCTTCGGAACAAAGACCGCATCGCGAAACAGCTTGATGGAGCCGGGTGCCAGTTCAACCGGATACTCGAGCGCAAGCGCACCCCGCTCGTGCTCCGGTACCATGAGGCCCTCCACGATCAGCCGCCCACGAACCACCACCTCTTGATCGTTCTGCAGCCGAACGTGAAATGGAATCCAACCCGGCACCCGTGCCCGGGCAACCCCAGGCTCCCAACCGATCTCAATGTCGGTGCGTACCAACTCCGGAGCAGACTCCTCCACATCGTCCGCCCCATCCACCCGTCCGATCCCGATGGTGACCAGGGCGCACACAACCCAAGCCGCCAACCATCGCCGCGCGTGGAGGCACCGGTGGCGGAGACCAAGGAGCCGTGGCGCTCGGCCCAATCGGATGTCCATTTTACTCATGATTGCCCGGATTCACATGGCACGCCGAGGATCGGGTCATTCAGGCGTGATCAGCTCGGTCTCAACAGGCACTACCGAATCCACCGGCTTCCCCGCGATCAAATCCAAGGCGGCCTGAAGCCCAATGGCACCCATCGCCTCCGGGTTTTGCTCCACCGTACACTCCAACGCACCCTTCGCCATCGCGTCCCGCGCCGCCTCCAGGTTGTCGTATCCAGCCACCTTTACCTGCTGCTGCTTCCCGGCCGCCGCAATCGCCTGGATCGCCCCCAACGCCATGCTGTCGTTGGCACAAAACAGACCGGCCAGATCAGGGAAACGCTGCAGAATGCCGTTGGCCTTCTCCATGGCCATCTCCGTCTCCCACTCGGCTGATTCACTCGCCACCAGCTGCACCGCGGACCCGGCCTCCTCGACGGCCTGCATGAAGCCGCGCTTGCGCGCCTCGGCATTGTCCACGCCGCGAATCCCCTCCAGAATCGCGATCTCACCCTGATTGCCCATACGCTCCAAGAGATGCCGCGTCGCTTTGTACGCGCCCGCCGCGTTGTCCGGTCCCACAAAACAGTGCACCTTCAACCCCGCCTGCCCCGCAACCTCGGCATCGATCTTGTTGTCCAGGTTGACGATATAAATGCCCTTGCTCTGCGCGCCCATCAAGGGGGCCACTACCGCCTTGGAATCCGCCGGTGCGATCAGTATCGCATCCACACCCTGCGCAACCATGTCCTCAATGAGCGCTGCCTGCTTGTCGAAATCGGTCTCGCGCTCGATCGACAAGACCGTCAGCTGCGCGCCGGTCCGCTCGGCAGCCTCGCGCGCGCCTGCCTCCATCCGAGCGAAAAACGGGTTGGTCCGCGCCTTCATCACCAACGCGATCCGCGGTCCGTTGGTGGAATCCTCCCGACCACCACAGCCAATCATCAACCCCGCCACCACAGCCAGAACCATGCAACCGGTCGCCACACACATCGTTCGTTTCACGATTCAATACCTCCGTCAAAAAATGGATCCACAAAACCCGCCACATCTTCTAACATGAACCCACTCTCGAACAAACCTCCAAAGTTCCGGCCCCGGGCCTAGGCCCGGAGCCGGAAGCCTGATGCCTGCGGGCATCAGGCGAGGTCGGAGGTCGGTTTCGGCCTAGCGGCCGAAAGCCTGAGGCGGACGCCTCAGGCAGGAGGTCAGAGGTCCGCTGTGGATGAAGAAATGACAGCACGATTGAGAACGTTGAGCCCATTGATGACCGGAGGTCTTCCACAGAGGCGCGAAGG
>ENA-UOOH01003015-UOOH01003015.1-fermentation-metagenome-genome-assembly--contig:-NODE-3015-length-13485-cov-11.930454_pt1 | contig 13485 bp, 12 predicted proteins | sample MGYA00245778_ERZ724025 | MGnify/ENA primary metagenome ERZ724025 (study PRJEB28704, sample SAMN03018313) | fermentation metagenome | biome: anthropogenic terrestrial biome; feature: soil... | reverse complement strand
CAGCGCCGATGGTACTGCAGATTTCTGTGGGAGAGTAGGACGTTGCCAGGAATTAATTTTATCTATCAAGCTTTGCTTTTCAGCAAGGCTTTTTTTATGTCTAATCCCACAGAACTGTGGATCAGTAGTACCCGTAGGGTGCGACATTGAATATTACGAGTTTCCGGAGCCACCTAATCTCCTGAAAAAGAGCCACTCAATCTCTTACATAGAGCCACTGAGTTGCTGGTAGGAGCCACCCTTTAGGATGGCTCCTCAATATGTTCATATTATTCTGGTATTCGTCGTTTTCTTTGACGCATGGAAATATCTCCATCAATTATCATAGTATACGCTGATGGTATAATCCGATCCAGTATGGAGTCGGCCAAGGCACTTCCCCCCAGCCTTTCATGCCAGCCTTCAGGAACGAACTGAGAGCAGATGATAGTAGATGATTGTCCGCATCGGCACTCCATCAGTTCGAGCAAATCTCTCTGTTCTGTATCAGATGCAGGAATCAGCAAAAATTCATCCAGGATCATCAGGGAATATTTCTGATACTGTTTCATAAGTTGCTGATATTTCCCTTGAACCCGTGCAGCTTCAAATTCGCTGAACAGTTCGGGGAGGCGGATGTATCTGGCTTTATAGCCTGCCTGGCAGGTATTGACACCGAGTGCATTAGAAATATATGTTTTGCCACATCCAGTGGCTCCTATAAGGATGACATTTAGGCTCTGACGGATATATTCATTGTCGGCCAGGCTTTCCAAAAGGTCACGGTTCAGATGCCGGTCGGGAGATACTCAATATTTCCAAGAAAAGCGGATGAGTTTGCAAATTTAGCATTCTTAATCAGACGCCGGATGTTGTTGTTATGTCTGGAGTCGTATTCTGCATCTGCCAGAAGCGCAAGCCTTTCATGGAAAGATAATGACTGATACTCCATCTCATTCTCAACCTGCTTTTGATAAGCTTCCGCAAATGCGGGAAGACGCATGTTTTTCAGTTTCCTTATGGTATCATTCTTCATGGCTTCCACCTCCGTAATAAGCAGCACCTCTTACGCAGGCATACTTGTTGGATACCGATGATGAGCAATGGGATTGGAGAATTCCATCTCCCTTTTTATCTTGACCGGATTCCAATATCAGTCTAATATTTTTATGCCGGGGGTTGGGAATTCGGATAAGCGCTATTCTGCATGCGTTTTCCAGACGTTCAGGAGAGTATTTATCTGCTAGTTTCAACAGGGACAGGCAGCCTTTATAAGCCTGTTCTTCTACCCGGTACGAATCAAATAGTTTTTGCACGACTTCTTTTGTGGAATCACCAATACCTGTAGCCCATTTCAGGAAACGTGCGGAATCCCACTCGCTGTAAAGCTGGTGGTTTGCCGGCATATGGTCAATAACCGTGGAATACTGCCCACGCCGCCCATAAAGGCGCTTATGGCTGCAAATACGGGAACCTTTGTAAAAGACTTCAATCATATTTTTGGTGTATCTTACGTCCACTTTTTTCTTGACGTACTCATAGGGAATGGAATAATTCTGGTAATCTATCGCTATATGGTAGTTCAACTGTACGGTAGCAGTTTTCCATTGTGCGAATTCATATGGGTATTTAGGTAAAGGCTGCATGAATGGAAACTCTTCTTCCATAAATACAGAATAATGGCTTCCGTCTCTCTTCTGGAATTTATTGTGGTTAAAACGATCCAGTTCTTTCCTGATGGCTGCATTCATCTCATTGATATCAAAGAACTGACGGTTACGCAGTTTAGCGATGATATGGGATGTTACCTGGCCCGCTGTCCCTTCTACAGCTGCTTTATCTTTGGGTGCCAATACCCTAGCTGGAAGGATCGCTGTTTGATAGTGTTCCACCAATTCCTGGTAGGCGCGATTAACGATCGGATCTTCATATTTCTTGTTGCTGAGTATCCCCGTTTTGAGATTATCCGGGATAAGCAGCCTGGTGGAAGCCCCGAAATACTTATACATGCTGATATGTACGTTGATCCAGTCTTCCTCTTTCATGGTAAGGCAGGCCTTAGCAAAACAGTACATGCTGAACGGCAGTATAGCGACAAACAGATAAACCTTGCAGCTTTTTCCGGTTAACTTGTCGTAAAGGGGCAGGTGAGTGCCTACCCAATCCACCATCAGCTTGTCGCCCGGCTTGTGCCGGATATGCATAGTAAGGCGGTGTTGGTTCACATAGTCCTGATAAAGTTTGCAGAATTGGGAGTACATATACGGAGGCTTTTCCGAACGGCGGCAGGTATCAACGTATTCTTCCCATAAGAGCTTTAGTGTCACACCGCTTTTCAAAAGTTCTTTGTGGACGTAATCGTAGTCAGGAGTGACAAGAACAGGCACCTGTGATTCCTCTGGGAACAGCTGCTGATGGAGTTCCTGATCGTTTAAGATATTCAAGGAATCTTCAGAAACCGGATGTTCTTCCAATGCCTTAAACACCTTTGCCACTGTGTTTCTGGATACTTTTAAGGTATCCGCAATTCTTCGCTGGCTATAGCCCTTTGTGCGAAGCTGCAAAATTTGTTTTTCCTTGGACATAAATATGTCCTCCCTTCGTAAGTATTACGGCGTTACCGCAATTTCATTGTAATACTTACGATAGTGGCTCTCTATTGCAGATTTCTTTTCGAAAACCAATGGCTCTCAACTCCGGATCATGCGGCTCTGTGTATCGGATTCACCGGCTTAAAACCTTCGGAATACTCAACATTAATACTGAGCGTGAGCGAAGACCAGGTGGTACCCGAAGGGTGGTGACAAACTGTCACCGTCGAATAGAGAAATAATCAAACATCAATTCATTTGCGATTGGCTTAGTTTAGTTTTATGTCAGGAGAGTCTTGTGCTAAAATAGAGTGCATCCTGCAAAAAAAGTATTATATTAATGAACTATCCGACAGTTTTTAAGAGGTGGAACAATGTCCAGCGGCAAAGTTATGGTAAAAGCAGCCAGTTTTATGATGATAGCCACATTGCTGGCTCGTCTGCTGGGCTTAGCTAGAGATATGGTGTTTTATACCTGGTTTGGGCAATCTCATGCCACAGATGCTTACAATGCAGCTTTCTCAATTCCGGATTTAATATATGTACTGCTAGTGGGAGGAGCATTGAGTTCTGCATTCATTCCCGTATTTAGCAGTTATTTGGCCCGAGATCAGGAAGAAGAAGCATGGGAGGCAGCCAGCATAGTATTTAATTATATCATGCTGGTATTATTGATCGTTATCGTTGTGGCGGAAATCTACACCCGCCCCTTGATGCTTTTAATGGTTCCTAATCTACCGCCAGAGGAGATCACTTTGGCAGTAACCCTGACCAGGGTAATGTTTATTCAGACGTTCTTTATGGCTTTAAGTGGCATAAGTTTAGGAATCCTTAATTCCAAACAACACTTTATTACACCCGCGATTGGTTCAGTTTTATATAATGTGGGCATTATCGTAGTTGGGTTGGCCCTTGCCAGGGTATGGGGCATTATGGCTTTTTCCATTGGAGTGGTGGTTGGTTCTATTCTCAACTTGCTTGTTCAAATCCCAGCCCTATTAAAAGCCGGGTTACGATACTACCCTTCCTTTAATATACATAATCCGGGTTTTAAGAAAATCATGATTCTAATGTTGCCTGTACTGTTGGGGCTTTCAGTAAGCCAGATTAACCTGCTTATAACTCAGAATCTGGCCTCGGGATTAGCTGCAGGCTCCATCTCCGCCTTGCGCCTGGCACAGCGGGTTATGCAATTACCTATCGGCATATTTGGTATACCTATCGCCATGGCCCTATTTCCTGGCATGACTGCCCAGGTGGCCAAAAATGAAATGTCAGATTTCAAACGAACCTTTTCCCTGGGTCTGCGTGGTATATTCTTGATTACCATTCCTGCCGGAGTTGGCCTAATAGCATTACGAGAACCGCTTATTCAACTGCTCTTTCAGCAGGGTAAATTTACTGCTTCGGATACAGCAGCAACTTGTTTGGTTTTAATATCTTATTGTTTCGGAATTTTTGCCTACAGCGGCATACAACTCCTTAATAGGGTCTTTTACTCCCTACAGGATACGATTACTCCCGTGGTCGTAGGTATTGTGTCCATCGTTATCAATATTGTTTTTTCCTTGGTTCTGATAGGCCCTATGCAGGGCCGGGGTTTGGCTCTCGCCTATACATTGGCAGGGATAGTTAATCTATTGGTATTGATAGGTATTCTAAAGTGGCGTCTGATTAGCATTGATGCGTTTAAGATATTTACAAGTTTTGTCATCGCTGGCGCAGCATCCGGTGTTATGTATCTGGCGGTAACTTTTTTAAACAATTATCTAAAAACAACATTGACCCTGGCTCCAAAACTAAATGAACTAATAATCCTGATAAGCGGAATAGGACTTGGGGTGCTGGTATATGGTTTTATTATTCTGCTATTTAAACAGGAGGAAGCCCAGCTGATTTTAGGTCTGATTAAGAGACGTATTCCAAGGCTGGGACGTTAGTATAGTTTTACTTCATACCAGACTTTGCCATCGGGATACTCCCTGGTAAGGGTCTTTTGTAAACTGGCTTGCGGATATTTATTTTTCAGATATTCCAATTCCTCTGCAGATAATCTTAATTCTCTAAACAATACTCCTTCTCCAAAAGACGTCGACAAAAAATTCTTAAATTGCTTAACTTCACTGCTTGTCATATTACTCCCTCCATTATAAAATGCATTAATCTGATTTAAATCACTCAGCTATATTTATTTTTCTTCATAATTTATTTAAATTCCTCTTTTAACCGCAGAATAATTGCTTTTGCAGATCCTTTTATTCCTTAAAATATATGGAGAAGGGTCGCTTTATTCAAGGTGGCTAAGCCGAAAAATGTTGACAAATTGGCGAAATATAGGCTATTATATTGTCGCACATTAATCAAATATTTCTTATTTTTTAAACAATATTTTGGAACTTTGATGAGTTTTAAAATATGTTAACCAATCCTCAGAGGTGAATATTTTGAATCAGCAACCACAGAATATGACAGATAGATATGAAAAATTTATTCAATCCAATGAAAAAGGTCATTTTTTACAATCTCCTGAATGGGCCGAGGTAAAATCATTTTGGAAGAATGAGATTATTATTGTCGAGGATGAAAATGGAGATATAAAAGGCTCGATGAGCATGTTAATTAGAAAGATACCATTTTTGCCCTGTACCATGATGTATTCTCCCCGGGGACCTGTATGTGATCCTCATGATGCTGAAACCATTAAAGACTTGCTGGATAAGGCTAAACTGCTGGCCAAAAAGCATAAGAGTTATGTCCTAAAAATGGATCCGGATATTGAAATTGAGGACCTAAGGTTTGCGCAGATTGTTAAAGACCTGGGATGCCAAGTTAGTGGCGGAATCAAGCCTTATGAAGGTATTCAGCCCAGGTTTGTTTTCAGGTTGGATTTAAAAGACAAGTCTGCTGATGAGATTATGCAGAGCTTTCATCACAAAACCAGGTATAATATAAGACTATCCAAAAAACGGGGTGTTGAGTGCAAACTAGGTTCAAGAGAAGATCTGCTTGAGTTTCATAGACTTATTGTGGCAACGGGTATAAGAGATAAGTTTATAGTCAGAAACAGACAGTATTATGAAAAAGTATTCGATTCTTTAGGCCCTGAGCATGTAAGGCTTTACATGGCATATTTTGATGGAAAACCTATTGCGGCGTCAATTGCAGTGGTTTATGGCAATAAATGCTGGTATCTTTATGGAGCCAGTAGTAACGAATACAGGAATCTGATGCCTAATTACCTTTTACAATGGGAAATGATTAATTGGGGGATTGAAGCGGGCTGTGATATATATGACTTCAGAGGAATTACGGGAGACCTCCGGGAAGAGAATCCGCTTTACGGGCTGTACAAGTTCAAGAAAGGATTCAACGGCAAGTATACTGAGTTTATAGGCATGATTGATTATATTTATAATCCGCTGATGTATTTTGTGGTGGAAAATGGCATTACGGTTTTCAGAGAATTAAGAAACAAAATATCTGTGCTGAAACATGCAATAACATAGAACGCCAAGTGAAGATCTTGATAACTGAAAAGTGCTTAAGGATTGCCCATCTCTGCCAACTGGACAAGCAGTAGAAAATAGCATGATAATGCTTAGAAGAATATTGGAACGCAGACGGGTATTCATTCAGACAGTGGCTATGAGAGTAGTATTTTTGGCCGCAGTGAAAAGGAATGATAGTAAATATGAAAAAATATACGCTAGAAGAATATGTGCAGATTCTGGAAGACGATAATTTATTAACGTCTAAGAACTACTCCCGAGATATTGCCAATAAGGCCGTTAAAAAGATAGCCTATAATTCCAATGAGGTAGTACAGGATACGCTCTTCATATGTAAGGGAGCCAGTTTTAAAGAAGAATATTTGGATATAGCAATAGCAAGAGGAGCATTTTTTTACATCAGTGAGAAAAATTATCATAAAAGCATACCCTGTGTAATAGTGAATAATATTCAAAAAGCATTATCCCTGGTGGCCAATATCCAATATAATTATCCTTGGAAGAACATGAAACTAATAGGTATAACTGGTACCAAAGGCAAGTCAACCACCGCATATTATGTGAAATACATAGTAGATGAATATTTGCATGATAACGGCCAGACTGAAGCCGGGATAGTCTCATCAATAGATACATATGACGGAAAAATCAAGCAGGAATCACACCTGACAACGCCAGAATCATTAGAATTACAAATGCATTTTAATAATGCTGCCAAAGCAAAATTGCAATATATGATTACAGAAGTTTCGAGTCAAGCATTAAAATATGGAAGATTGTATGGTGTAAATTTTGATGTCGGTGTTTTTCTAAATATTTCCGAAGATCATATTAGTCCAATAGAACATATGGATTTTGATGACTATTTTACCTCAAAATTGACCATATTTAAACAGTGCAAGATAGCATGTGTTAACTTGGAATCAGATTATGTGTCGAGAGTACTGGAGGCGGCACAAAATTCAGAAAGGCTTGTTACTTTTGGAATTAATTCAAATGCAGATATATATGGTTATAACATTAGAAAAAACGGATTTGACACCTTATTTAATGTAAGGACAGATAAATTTGACAGGGAATTCAGATTAACCATGCCGGGATTGTTTAATGTTGAAAATGCACTTGCTGCGATTGCAGTTACATATGCATTAAATATACCCGAGGAATACATATATTCAGGATTAAAGAAAGCTCGCTCAAGTGGCAGAATGGAAATATATGCTAGTAAAAACGAAGACAGGATAATTATCGTTGATTATGCGCATAACAAATTAAGTTTTAATAAGTTATATGAATCGGCCAAAAAAGAATATCCAGATAGAAAGATACTTACCATTTTCGGTTGCCCAGGTGGCAAAGCATTTATAAGAAGAAAAGATCTAGGCCTGTTATCAGGATTATATTCAGAGAAGGTATTTCTAACCTCTGAAGATCCGGGCGATGAGAACGTTAAAGATATTTGCGAAGAAATAGCTCAATATGTAAAGATCAATAACAATAATTATGAAATAATCGAAGATAGAGAAGAAGCCATAAAAAAATCCATACTGTTATCAGAACCAAATACCCTAATATTGATTACAGGCAAAGGTAATGAAAAAAGGCAAAAGATAGGTAAAGAATATATTGCCTATCGTTCAGATGTAGAATTCGTAAAAGAATATTTACATGAATATGATAATGCGACAACTGAATTTAAAAAAGCAATACAATAAAAGGCATTTTCCTTCAGATATGAAATACCTTTTACGGTGTTGTTTAGTTTTATGTAAATGCGGTTAATGATAGCCGCTTTCTTATTGCCTATGGTAAGTTTGATTTCAATGCGAAAGCCCTTGATTCCCTCATTTTCAAAGTAGTGGAGATTTGAATCTCCCTATCAAAAGACGGTATTCCGACAAGACGGAGAATGAATTCTCCGCTATGATATACAGGTTTTCGCAGAGGGATCAAGTTTAAATGGCAAAGATTTAGGGAGGTAAGTTAATCTTGATAACAGAAGAAAGAGAATTCATTCCCATATTACTGGGAAACGATATAAATACATATAGTATGGCAAGGGCATTTTATGAGGAATACAAGATAAAAACAATTGTTATTGGCAAGTCCCTAACCGGCCCAAGTTGTAATAGTAAAATAATTGAATATCATGCCGATCAATATTTGGACAGGCAGGAAGTATTCGTTAATGTAATTAATAATATGGCTACCAAGTTGGCAAATAAAAAAATCATATTATTAGCTTGTGGGGACAGTTATGTAGAACTGATTATAAAAAATAGAGCATTATTAAGAGAAAATATTATTCTTCCATATATAGAAGAAAAATTGATGCAAGATCTTATAACGAAGGAAAAATTTTATCAAATGTGTGAACAACACGAATTGAATTATCCCCAAACATTTGTATATAAAAAAATGATGAAAGACAATTTTATTTTACCATTTGATTTCCCAGTTATATTAAAGCCATCTGATGGCATTAAGTATTGGGCAAATGAATTTGCCGGTCAAAAAAAAGTATACAAGTTAAAAAACCTCCAGGATTTGGAGCAAGTAATACAACAAATATACTTGGCCGGGTATGATGATAATTTGATAATACAAGATTTCATTCCCGGGGATGATTCATATATGCGAGTAATGACTTGTTTTTCGGGAAAAAATAAAAAAGTCAAATTAATGTCAATGGGTCATGTAATGCTGGAAGAGCACACACCTCATGGGTTGGGTAATACTTCTGTAATTATGAACGATTATAATGAAGAATTATCAGAAAAGATAAGAGACTTTTTAGAAAACATAGGATATGTTGGCTTATCCAATTTTGATATGAAGTATGACCAAAGGGATGGAAAAATCAAAATTTTTGAGATAAATCTCAGGCAAGGAAGAAATAATTATTATGTTACTGGCGCAGGATATAATTTGGCAAAATATGTAACGGAAGAATATATATATAATAAAGTTGTCAATTTTGAAATAGTTGATACTGAGCATCTATGGACAGTTATACCTATGGCGGTGGCTTTTATGTATGTAAAAGACAAAAAATACTTGGATAAAATGAAGCAATTAATTAGCAATGGAAAAGTAAATAACCCCTTATTTCTGAAGGGCGATAATGGATTTAAAAGAATTATATATCTATCCAAGTCTCACTTGAGTCATTTTGTAAAGTACAAAAAATACTATAATAAATAAAAATATGAGTTTTTATGGAGGCAAAATGAAGATGTTATTTGATAATACAACTTTAAGCAATATGAATCTGAAAAATAGATTTTTTAGATCTGCTACATGGGAAGCTATGGCGGATGACAAAGGCCATATGACAGAAAAACTATATAATGTATATGAAAATCTTGCTAAAGGTGGAGTAGGTACAATAATAACAGGCTATGCTTTTGTTACAGAAGATGAACAGCCCAATCCTGGGATGATGGGGATTTATAATGATTCATTTATTGAAGAATACAAAGAATTTACTGATAGAATCCATAAGTTTGATACAAACATAATAATGCAAATTGCATATGGCGGTTCTCAAACAAACTTTAATGTAGGGGAGAGAATCATATTAGGGCCGTCAGCCGTAGCCCATAGTATATATGGTGTTACTCCTAAGGAAGCTACAAAGGAAGAGATAAGAGGCCTTATTGAAAGTTTTGCAGATGCTTCTCTTAGAGCAAAGAAATCAGGATTTGATGGAGTACAATTTCATGCTGCCCATGGATATATTTACAGTCAGTTTTTAAGCCCCCACTACAATAAAAGAACTGATGAGTATGGTGGGAACATTGAAAACAGAGCAAGAATTATCTTTGAAACGCTGGTAGCTATGAGAGAAAAAGTCGGAAGGGACTTCCCTGTGCTAATTAAAATTAATTGCTCTGATTTTATAGAAGATGGTTTTTCTTTTGAAGACTGCAAATATGTATGCAAGAAATTAGAAGAGCTTGGTATTGATGCTATAGAAATCAGCGGGGTTGTAGGAGCTAAAACAGAAGATAGAACTGTAAGGGAAAAGGGGCTTACATATTTAGAAAAGGAATCATATTTTAGAAAATATGCTGCAGAAATAGCGGATGAAGTAAATGTGCCTATCATTTTAGTTGGTGGTAATAGATCACTTAACTTAATGGATGATATATTGAACAATACTAAAATCCAATATTTTTCACTATCTAGACCATTTTTGCGCGAGCCCGATTTAATCAATAGATGGGGTGGTGAGGATAATAGCAAGGCAAAGTGTGTTTCTTGTGGCAAATGCAGGGATGTTAAGCCGAATTCATGTATATTTAACAGGGATAAAATGAATTAATTTAGACAAGTATTATGGCAAAACAGCACGAGCCTTATCCACAGGAATATATAATCCTCAGGATTTAAGGAAAACCCTTGTTATTAGCGGAGAGATAAAGGCTTATATTTCCGAGGACAATTCGGCGGCCGCCGAACAAACGGTTTTGGCATAGACACTTTTTAACAATAATATGGTGAAAACTTATAGATTTAATGAAGCATACTACTATTATTATGATATTAAAGTTTTTATTTTACGGTTTAATAGGATGGTCAGGCGAAATTATTTTTACCGGAGCAGGCTCTTTACTGATCGGGTCGCTAAAGTTATCCGGGCATACTTATTTGTGGATGTTTCCCATCTACGGCCTGGCAGTATTTCTGGAGCCGGTTCACAAGCGAATTCGCAGCTTGCCCTGGATTATACGGGGCACCATATTGGCCGGCATAATATTATTGGCAGAATATTTGTGCGGTTGGATGCTGAGATTTACCATTGGTATATGCCCCTGGGATTATAGTTTGGCCAGTCGTTACATGGTAGATGGTTTGATCAGGCTCGATTATTTTCCGGTATGGTTTATGACCGGATTGCTCTTCGAAAAAATAAACAACTTTATAAACCGCATACAAATAAGCTACTCCTTAGCCGGCAATCTGAATGAAGACCAAAATGCCATGATAATTCTATTAAAGGACGGCCAAGATTTCCTGGCATCATCTTTAACATTGCGCAGATCAAAACGATTCATAACAACAATGTTCAGGAATGATTAGGTGCTAGGCAGAATAGAGTTAGCGCTAGCTATTCCCACACTTCTTCCGCCAACTTCCGGACTTCGAGTTTAAGTTTGGCCGTAGCTGCATGGTCAACCTGCCATCGGTTTTTCACACATGTAAGCACATCACCCTCTCGGGCATCTTCTGGAATATCTGTGCGCCTGATCGGTTTCATTACACCTTCAATTTCCACGACGGCGTAGTCACCTTCGAAACGGTCAATAATTCCTTTGCTCATTCTTTTTACCTCCCCTGGCTTATTTGCATATCTTTCCCGTCAGTTGTGAAAACAATAGTTCCATTTTGGTCAGTTCTATAAATTTTAACGCCTGCTTTATTTAGCTTCGTTAAAGTCTGGGCATGGGGATGGTTATAAGGGTTGTCCTTTCCCAGCATGATTATTGCATACTGGGGTGCCACCGCCTTAAGAAATTTAGTGCTGGTGGAAGTGCTGCTGCCATGGTGCCCTACCTTTAATACAGTGGATTTTAGGGCTATTCCTGAGCTTAGCATCTGGGCCTCTGATTCCGCTTCAGCATCTCCGGTCAATAAAAATGACTGGGAGCCATAGTCGAGTTTAATAACCGCACTGTAATTATTAAAGCTTTCATATGTATCTTTGACCGGGGCAATGAAGCGACAGTTAAGACCGTCCAGAGGCAAATCAACCCCTGCTTTGGCGGTAGATATTTTTAAGCCCTGATTCTTGACAGCCGTCAATACATCCCGAAAACTCTCGGTAGTATTGGTTGCTTTCGGCATGTAAATGCTTTTTACCGGAAGACGGTTGATTACCGTATCTAACCCTCCAATATGATCGGAATGGGGATGGGTTCCGACCACGATATCCAGCCGATTAACCCCCTGTGACAGCAGGTAATTTATCATTACATCACCTTGACTATTTTCACCCGCGTCCACCAGCATATTCTGCCCGTTTGGAGTTTGTACCAGTATCGCATCCCCCTGGCCGACATCGATGAAATGGACCTTCAGTAGGCCGGCAGTCTCTGCTGGACCGGGATTTTGCACCTCAGGCACTGCATGATTGGAAGCAGAGTTAGCACAGCCGCCGACCAAAAAGCTGAGGATAAACATAATAATTATTGCGAAGCAAAACTTGTTGTTTTTCAAAATAGACTCCTCCCGCGATTACAAAGATCGATATTACTAAGCTTTCCAAGCTTAGCTATTTAAATATACCGGAGAGGGGATGAAAAGGCTAATGTTTTGCGCAGAATTGTTGAAGTTTATGAAAGGTTCGCATCTGACCATCATATCCCATCACACAGTATGTTTTAAGAGATCTCAGAATTGGATAAAATCCCAGAGGACTTCTAATCATAGTCGGACTTGTCCATTTCAGAGAGGTTATAGCCTGTTTGAACAATAATGGCCTTTACCTTACACTATAACAGTACTACCTACTAAACTGCTTCATCAGACGATCGAAGCGATTGACCGTTCATTGACGAAAACAACAGTTTAGAGAGGAGTTTATATATGTTAGGTAAAAAGATCATTATTCCAGTTTTCATTCTATCATTATTTATTACGGGTTTGTTTTTAGCTAGAAGTGATGAGGCAATGGCAGCCTCTAACCTTTCCCTGGGCTCACGCGGAGCTGAGGTAGTACAATTGCAGGAAACCCTGAATACCAAGGGGTACTGGTGCGGAGCAGCCGATGGGATCTTTGGTTCCCAAACATATCAGGGTGTAACCAGGTTCCAAAAAGATGCCTCCCTGGTTGCTGATGGTATAGTTGGACCGCAAACCAGACAAGCTTTGGGTTTATTAGCCAACCCGGCAGCAACGACGGGCTCAACCGTTTCCAGAGGTTCTGCGACAGCTTCCCGAGGCGTTAAGGTTATAAACATGGTGGCAACCGGGTATGATTCCTCATGGGAATCCAACTACCCATTCTTTGGACAACCTTCTTACATCGGCCTTCCATTGGCAAGAGGAATAGTGGCCGTAGATCCCAATGTAATTCCTATGGGTACCAAACTCTTTGTTGAAGGCTACGGAGAAGCAATAGCTGCTGACCAAGGTGGAGCAATCAAAGGTAACAGGATTGATCTCTTCTTTGATAGTCGTCAAGAGGCTTTGAATTGGGGAATGAAAACTGTAAAAGTCACAATTCTGTAAGTAGTGCAAGCAGCGCCGCAAATAATTGCGGTGCTTTTTTTACAAAGGAATCGCCAAAGCATCCTTCCCATGTTTGGAAGCAACTAGAGAAGGAAGCAGGTTGTCAGGGGGACGGCAGACTGTGTGACAACCCCAAAGTCCCATAATTAAAATTTAAGATCAGTCTCTGA
>ENA-UOOH01003014-UOOH01003014.1-fermentation-metagenome-genome-assembly--contig:-NODE-3014-length-13487-cov-6.494342_pt1 | contig 13487 bp, 10 predicted proteins | sample MGYA00245778_ERZ724025 | MGnify/ENA primary metagenome ERZ724025 (study PRJEB28704, sample SAMN03018313) | fermentation metagenome | biome: anthropogenic terrestrial biome; feature: soil; material... | reverse complement strand
ATGGTTTTTATAGCCTTATATATGGTTATATCTAGTTATTTTATAGCTGCTTCAATCCTCCTAAAGTAAGAACTTGTAGTAAAATACGATACCCATTCCGCGTTAATCTTCGTTTTTTCGGTGTAGCGCCGCTCAGCGAGAGGTCCTCAAGCTGTAAAATGCTTTGCTCGATGTTTTCAGCACCGGAGCGCCATAGACGTGAATAGTAATCAAGGTCTGATTATTCAGTGCCTGCATCTGGTGAATACCGTCATTCATAGGTAATCATTATTATAGCAACTAATCAGAAGCAGACTGACAAGTTATTTTGAAAAAGCTAACTGCTTTCTGCTGTTAAAAAAGCCTCTATATAAAAGACAACAGGCAACAAGGGAAGATATGGAAGTTGTTGAGAGCAGCATGAATGTAACCATTATTTGATATTTGATAGCTTCCATCGGCGGTGTCCCTGCGAGGATTAGTCCTGCCATCATACCGGGAAGTGATACTATGCCTAATGTTTTCGCAGAGTCAATCGTCTTATAATTTTATTTTGACGCTTATATCAGCGGAATCCTAAATATTGCGTTACGTAAGAATTCCGGTATCCAGAATACATACTATTTGGATGGGCTCAACCTGTAAGCGCCCAAGTAAATCACTTACCCATTCAGCCTGCAAATGCCGCCGAGTGAACTTGACGTAATTTCAAATAATAATTTTGCCCTGCCAACCCGGTACAATTATGCATTTCCAGCCGGGTTCAAAGAAGTGGAACAGATTAAAGAGGCAACCCTCTTCAACCGGCCGAATAAAACAACCCAGATAAATTTTGTAGGTTATAAGAATAGGTGAATTTTTTTTGCCCCCTTAGAGCCATCCTGGTTGATTATCAGGGTGATAGGTTTAACTAAAAATTGCCTGCCGGCATAAGTTACATTATCAACATATACGATAATTTAACAAGCTGGAGGTATATCTTATGGCAAATCAGCAACCCAGAGTACCAGGAAGCTGTCCGACCGGGTTTACGGGACGTTATACCATTGTAGCCGGCGATACAATGTTTAAGATTGCCCAAAGTTACATGATTAATGTGGCAACTTTGGTTGCGGCCAACCCACATATTACAAATCCCAATCTCATTTATCCTGGTGACATCATCTGTGTTCCCTCCCCCGCTGGGATCCCGGCCGGGGAGAAAATTACACTGGCCACTACTACAAGTGCGGTTGATACGGGTTTACTTGAGTTTTTACTTCCCAAATTCACCACAGCATCTAATTACCAGGTAGAGGTAAGATCTGTGGGTTCAGGAGAGGCACTGGCCCTGGGGGAGCGGGGTAAAGCCGATGTCCTATTAACTCATGCCCCTGATGCTGAGCGGGAATTGCTAAACAAGGGAATCGTCACCAATTACCAGCGGGTCATGCATAATGATTTTGTAATCGTAGGACCTTCTTCGGATCCGGCAAAGATAGCGGGGATCAAGTCAGCCGCGGCGGCCTTTAAAAAAATTGCTGATCGGAAAGTGCCCTTTTTTTCAAGGGGCGATGAGTCAGGCACCAACCTGCGGGAACTAGAGATTTGGTCAAAGGCAGGAATAAAGCCATCTGGCTCCTGGTATCACATAACTAACAAAGGAATGGCGGAAACGCTTTTGGATACTTCAAAAAGCAGGGGTTATACTTTATCGGACCGAGGCACTTATCTGGCTATGAAAAGAAACATTAAGCTGCAGATTTTATCGGAAGGAGACCCGATGTTGTTGAACATATACCATGTCATGCAGGTTAATCCAGAGAGGTTTCACAATATTAACACGGCAGGCGGTAGAAAATTTGTAGAGTTCATGATCTCCCCTGAGACACAACGGATAATTTGTGATTTTGGGAAAACCTTGTACGGCCAGCCGTTGTTTATCGCCGATCGCATCCAGTGTTAATCTCAGATGCGTTTGTCAATTAGAAAAGGGACCATTTTATCGTGAAAAGGGGAACACCAGCATAAAAAAATGCAAATTCAAGATTGGATTTGATCATAATGGATCCCCGTTCATAGCGGGAAGCTACAAACCTGAGAAAAGCTCAGCCCCTTCTTTGCTGTATGGCACGTACCCTAACTCACCTATCAAAACTGCATCATAGCTGAGCTACTTTTTTTCAAATCTGCCTGAGTATACAGCTTTTTCTATTAGCTTCTCAATAATCACTCCATCCCCGTCCTTAACTTTATTTAAATCACTTAGATTCCCCTCAATCCGCCCAAAGACATTGACAGCACTAGCTGGCCTAATCTCATTTCCCTTGCTAATCGGCGTCGGCCCAAAGAAGATACAAAAAGCCTTCCCACTAGGCCAGTAACCCAAGTCACCCATTGATACAAATTCAGAAGAATCAGTTTCAAGGTTTGCAGATACCGGAATGTCAAAGTAGATTTCCTCACCCCAACGACTGGCTTCACCTTTCAAGGGAAGCGACTGGTAAATTAATTCTCCGGTAGGGGTATCAAAGATTGTCGCCCGCCAGGAAAACGGCCCTGACTTAATGGTTATTTTCAAGCTTCACACTCCCCGAATTTTAATATCTGTCTTCTTCAGTAAATAACAAAGCTAATATTTCTACAGGCTAGCTCCTATCTAATAAACCTATCCTTCCCACCTGGCCCGGTACCCCCTCACATCCACATGACAAAAGCCTGCTCAGGGTAAATGCCGATGCCGTCAAAGCATATTCATTGTATGGTGATGCGCACCACGATTAATGATAATCACAGCCATGTCTACCGCCTGGGAACCATGATTAATAATCCCAGCGGCGACGAGTAGTGCCCGCATCGGGACGCTCTGTTGGATGACCCTGATTTTGTAATTTATGGAACCGTGGAACCGTTAACGTAAACTTGCCCTATGGGGACATAACCTGGCGGATAGGTCTGTACCCATATTCTAATGCAATCCTAAATCCTAAATGGCCGCCTCGATTTTGCGCCCGTCCGCAATAGCATCCACAATCAGTTCTTTTTCCTTCACCTGCACAGGGTTAAAACTGGTACCTGGTTCTCGCTACATTTTTGATGATACGGTTGACCAGGATTTTTCTATTTTAAGGGGGAACAATCCAGACCCAGCATGATACGGTTTTCCATGGAGAGAAATAAAGGCGTCACCCGGGGCATGAACTCGGTATTCCATTCCGGATCCTGGTAGAGAGCCTGCCGCAGTTCCGTTCTTTTGTCCAGGCTTTCGTATGCCCAGATGCTGACCATCTGATTGAGGTTGCCGACTTCTGTATACCAGAAGCCCACCAGGTTCAAGTATTTCGAAATGATCGGATAGCCGATTTCGTTAAAACACTTTTTATACTCTTTGACTGTGCCGGGTTTGAGGGTATAGATCCGCATTTCATAATAATTCACGCTTATTTCCTCCCTTGTAAAGCTTCATCCTAACAGGGGCAATCGTTACAACCCATCTGTAAGTCCAGTCTTTATTATACCATAATCAGGTTTATACATAACCATGTGCAGGAAACCCGGTGGGGGGCGACACAGTGAAACAACAGGAGTTTCAATTCCTCATAGGAAGGCTAGAAACAAGATAGAGCCTGTAATGAAAGACCTGCAAAAAAGCAGTTTCAATTCCTCATAGGAAGGCTAGAAACGAAAATCCACCCCTGCCGGTTCCCACCCGATATATAACGTTTCAATTCCTCATAGGAAGGCTAGAAACACATGATCTATGCGCTTGGCGAGGTTACTATTCTTCTGTTTCAATTCCTCATAGGAAGGCTAGAAACACAGCCACCTTACCAGGTGTGATAATAAATAAAAGGTTTCAATTCCTCATAGGAAGGCTAGAAACGAATGTGAGGGATAATAGTGTACTAGTTGCTTTGGAGTTTCAATTCCTCATAGGAAGGCTAGAAACGGTGGGAGATGTGAAGCATGAGGGGTATCTATCTAGTTTCAATTCCTCATAGGAAGGCTAGAAACCAAGTCAAGAAGCGACCTCAGTTCATCTATTTCTTGTTTCAATTCCTCATAGGAAGGCTAGAAACAAAAGGTATGGTAGCGGTAAATGATGTTTGCCACATGTTTCAATTCCTCATAGGAAGGCTAGAAACTCTTGGAACAGGGTCACAGTACCTACGGGAGGGACATGTTTCAATTCCTCATAGGAAGGCTAGAAACCCGATAACAAGAACATTAACGAGTATGAAAAATGCAGTTTCAATTCCTCATAGGAAGGCTAGAAACCCTAGCACCACTTGCCAGTTTTACCAGTTTTACCAGGTTTCAATTCCTCATAGGAAGGCTAGAAACATCCCCGGCGCCAATAAGTATCGGGGACAACCACTTGTTTCAATTCCTCATAGGAAGGCTAGAAACCTATAACAGCCTGGTAGACGTCCGGGTCGAACCGGGTTTCAATTCCTCATAGGAAGGCTAGAAACAAGCTCCGGCCAGTGGCATGAAACACCATTCTGGCGTTTCAATTCCTCATAGGAAGGCTAGAAACTTGGCTACTTTCTCCAGCCCCCCAGGCATCCCGAGAGGTTTCAATTCCTCATAGGAAGGCTAGAAACGAGCGGGTTTCCCTTGTCGATAGTGTCAATCGACACCTGTTTCAATTCCTCATAGGAAGGCTAGAAACATGGCTATAATGCCTCTGTCACAGCCGGATGTGTGTTTCAATTCCTCATAGGAAGGCTAGAAACCCCCCTATTTCTTCTTGCGCCTATCCCACATATCCCAGTTTCAATTCCTCATAGGAAGGCTAGAAACGGGACGGTTCTGAATTTCTTCTTTGCCGTGACTTCGTTTCAATTCCTCATAGGAAGGCTAGAAACTCGCTGGGTTTCCTCTTGCGGCCGGCAGGTACGGAAGTTTCAATTCCTCATAGGAAGGCTAGAAACCGTATATGAATAATCTTATTACAGGGCAGCAAGAGTGTTTCAATTCCTCATAGGAAGGCTAGAAACTCTTTGGCTTATGAGTACACCCTGCCCAAAGCAATGTTTCAATTCCTCATAGGAAGGCTAGAAACATAAATTTGCTTACCGTCGGCACATTCGCCCGGTAGTCGTTTCAATTCCTCATAGGAAGGCTAGAAACCTAATCGCCCTCTCGACTTCCACGTCCTGCCTACAGGTTTCAATTCCTCATAGGAAGGCTAGAAACCTCCCTCATAGGCCGGCCCTGCGGATCCCGCAGATGGGTTTCAATTCCTCATAGGAAGGCTAGAAACCCTGGGGCTGCGGCTGCTGCCGTTACCAGCATACTGGTTTCAATTCCTCATAGGAAGGCTAGAAACCAAAGCGGCACCACCCGCCCTAGCCAGAGCAGTGCCTGTTTCAATTCCTCATAGGAAGGCTAGAAACCTGATTTCTCATTCGGCAACCCCTGTAAACTCCTTAGTTTCAATTCCTCATAGGAAGGCTAGAAACCCGTCAAAAAGCTGAGATTATCTCATCTTTTGGTGGACTCACTACATCGGTTTCGAGCCAGTAAACCGTATGGATACCTGACAATACTACATTCCATTGTCGTCGCTCCCCAGGGGTTTATACTTTACCGCAGGTCGACGATAAAATAGGCCGTGGGCGAGCTACCCCTGTGTTACTAAGATCAGATGATATTCTCCCGGCCACCCTTTTCCAAACCTATTATTTCCCGCCCAGAGTATTTGGTCATTCGCAGACTATAAATAATGACTGAGTCTTCATCCTTTTTTATAATGCGCTCCAGTTCCATCTTCAGTTTTTTAATGTTGGCATCTGAGATTTCGCCTTCCAGCACGGAATTTTGAACCCAGTGCGTACTGGCAGCATTTTTTTAAAACTTTATTTACCCGTTTTTAATTGATATCATAAAAATAATAAACATGTAAACACCACGCCAATCAGAGCTATTACCACCTGGCAATAAAAGCCTCATATTTTTTCTCGCTCATCAGGTGCTTTTCCAACTTGTAAAGCTCGAGGCGAAGCAACCTCCGGTAGGACACCTGGCGACCAATCTCCCGGTGGTTGATGGTTGTTTTCAGCTTGTTGTCAAGCTCCTCAATAAAGCATTTTTTGGCCTTATCTTTAAGCATAATGCCATTGGTAGCCTGATCAAAGTCCCGTTTTGTAACCATCTTTTAGCTACCAGCGTGAAAATAATGCGATCCACAATAATTGGTTTGAATATTTCCAAAAGGTCCAGATTTAAGGTAAACCGGCGAAAGTTAGTTTTTTTACTTCACCAATTAATAATTCACCACTTTCCAGCTTGAACACATCCATTTTGCTGTTTCCCACGGCCAGTTCTTTGCGCTCCCTCGGATAGGAGTAATCCTGGATAAAACGGCCCAGTGAAACATTGGCATCGTCCTGGTCAGGGGCGATCTGATGCCCAATCAGCCATACTTCTCGCGGACAAATGTAGTAATACCATACCAAGGTGCCGCTAACATGCATTTCCTGGTTTTCATCCATGTCTATCACCACTTCGTAAGTAAGCTTATAGTTTTTTTAGCAAATCCGTGACAGGCCTAATAAGCTAACCTGGCTTTTACCCAGTTAAAAATCTATAATATCATTGTCTCGCCTTCTACCAACAAGCCACGCTTACTTGAATAATATCCATCACGTAACAAGAAATGACCTAGATACTCATTTGCAATTTGGAATGGGTTGAATTGCGGCCTGGCATAAACATGTACAGATACCATAGCTATTCTACCAGCGATTTTCCTCCAGGCTTCCCTGCGTTTCCACCTGTCCTCTTCCTGATTAGCTTTAGCCATATCATCTTTTAAACCTGGATCCTGGTCAATTACTAAAAATGTATACTGTTTCTTTTCTTTCCCACGTAGGATCTCGTGCACCGGCAGATCCTCATGCCACCTGGCAAAGTTTTCTAAATGGATTTTTCCCGTATCTTTCTTAATGGATAATTCCTTAAAAAACCTGTTGGAAAACTCGAGCACTTGCTCCTCGAATAGCTCAGGGATCCCATCAACCAACTTTCTGGTTGCCTGCAAATGAATTGGATCATAAATCATTTCGGCATAGCTTTTGCTGTCCTCATCTACTAGATCAATGACTTCTACTGTAGAGCGTTCCTTTTTCCCCTCCCGGTTACATCGTCCAGCAATTTGGATGAGGCTGTCCAGTGGCGCGAAATCCCTGATGACTATGTCCATGTCGATATCGACTCCAGCCTCAATACATTGCGTGGACACCACAATACACTGCTTTCCCTCTTTAATTTTTAGGATGATTTCTAACCGATCTTTGGGTGTAACATCTGCACTAATAAAATAAATATTGTTCCCTGACTCTCTGAGAAACGGCCTATCCAATACATCTCTGACTTTCCTCGCGCTTTTTCGAGTATTAAGTGTAATTAAGACCCGTTTTTTAGCTTTGAGCCAAAAAGGGAGTCGCTCCTGGATTTCCTCACAAAATTGTTCTATGTTTAATTTACTCTTTAATCTAAAACACAGCTTATACCGTTTGAATTTTTGAAAATAGGTTTCAAAAGCAGGAAGAAGTGGTTTCGAGTCACTTACAAAGGGAGGTAAAGTGGCTGACATCATCAGCAGCCTGCTGTTGCCAACCCTGGCAAGGCTTTTAAAAATTTTATCCAGGGGTTGCCATAGTTTACAGGGTAAAGATTGCACCTCATCCATGATAATAAGAGCATCGCATAAATTATGAAAACGCATTTGATACCTGGCTCTTGGATCCATCAGGCTCATCAAAAACTGGTCATAAGTTGTAATAATCAATTCACTTCGCCAGGTATCAACAAAAAATGGTTTATCCTCGTCCTCCAGCCAATCAGCGTATTCCCTGTCAGAAAGTGAGTGACTGGTTAGCAGCCATGAGCCGTCAGCGTTGACGCCTCCTATTTTCAAAAGATCCTCGTATTGTTTTGCCGTTTGGTCAATAACCGAAAGATAAGGCAGTACGATTATTATTTTAGGTGTTATACCGGACACTACTGAAATTATTTCTCTCAGTTTCAGTGCCCAGGTAGCTGCCAGTAGCGTTTTTCCGATTCCGGTTGGAGCAGTCAAGCTATAGATTTTATCGCTCTCATTTTGATTAATTGAATTTGCTATTTCAAATCTAGCTTTTTGTCTTAAGTGGTTAGTTAATGAAACTAAAGGTATTCCAATGTATTGGTCAACCCAATGGGCTTGCCAATGCCTTACTTCCCTTCTGAGGTACTGGCCGGGCTCAGAGACAGCCAGGAATGCTTTATCAGCCTCAAGAAGTATGGAATATACAAGCTGAGTTTTTAGCCGGTAATCAACCGCTTCATCAATCTCCAGGGAGAAAAACCTGACGATAATCTTGTTTGTAAGTAATTTCCTTGCTATCAGAAGCAGCTTTGATAAATCATCCATCAACTCATCTGATTTGCTTATATCGGTAATAAATTCAATGCCTGCTTCTTTTATTAGAGCATCGTAATCTATCAGATTTAATTGCTTTTTTAGGGTCCTGGCCTTTTCCCCTCCTGCAAAATTGTCTATATCCCATTCCGGGCAGTTAACTCCGCCGATCTTTCTTTCTGGGACGGTAGGCAATCTGCTGTGATGCCCTTTAGCCACAGCAGCAAGTGTCAGCGTTTCAAGCTCATCCCAGCACCCTTCTTTGGCAGATGCCAGTGTAAACACCAGGGACAATGGTGTATGGCTTTTATCTATTGGATCGCCTTTGTATTTTGGCGGGTCAGCGATATACTCTTGAAACGCGCTTGTACCTTTGCCAAGGTCATGGAGGTAGACAATCTTTTCTAATAAATCGCTTATTGTTGGCGTGATTGTATCCGCTGAATGCCAGTTCAAGATACCTTGCAGCGCTTTGTTTACCTGTTCAAGATGCTCTCTCAAAAATAAATGTGGATGAGAACGTAATCTTTCGGTCATAAAAACATCAAGATCCCTTTTCCAGATAAATATGCATCGCTGGTTTTAACCATTATTGGGCGGCCGTCTCTTTCCATGAAATAATTTGCATGGGTAAAGACTCTTTCAGGTGTCACTGTCCTGGGCAAACGCAGAAGGTTAATAGCCAATTCTTCCTTTAAGCATTTTTCCATAGCCAATTGGACGTTTTCCTGCAAAATAAGTGTTTCTACTGGGTAAGTTCCTTCAGGCAGTTTGCTGGCTTCCGTGGTTGCAATAAACTCAAGCTCAGCCAGCATTTCTGAAAGCCCTAAACTGGGCTGAAAATACCAGCGCCGCTCTTTTAAACGAGATGCAAATTCACTATGAAAGGGCTCCGGTAGAGCTACAAAAAGATCATAAGAAGGATTGAATAACCATTCCTGTGTAATTAGAGTAGCCCTTTCTGGTTTCGTGTTTTTTTCTTGCTTCTGTGATTTTTTAATAACATAACTCAGTGCTTCCGGAGGATCCTTGCGAAACTTTGCCTTGTGCCAGTGAGATCCAGGCATCCTGCCGCCAATAGCCACCTGCATTGGTTCGAGCAATGTCTGGGGCCGATCTTTTTCGAGCCCCAGCACAGCTCCAATAATCCCCAAAATTACGGTTCTTGGCGGAACTGGATAACTTATTGCGCTTACCCCTGCATCCGCCCGCAGGAAATGGCCGAACCTACCTTCTAATCTGAAATTAATTATTTTCATCATGCCCTCATCATCAACCCTAAGATAGCTTTTCTAGATTAAGCGCCTGCCATTCATCTGGCAATTTTTGAGCTAACCCCAGGTCGCTTGATTTGGCACAACGAATTGTCTGGATTACCTCAGAACGCTCTCTTAATCTATCCATAAGCATCTTGAGATCAACCTGGTAATCTGCTGGAGAAGCCCATGCTTTTTCTTCTTTACCGCTGACATCCACCAATCTGATATAATCATGCAGCCGACCAAACTGGAATTCTTCGCCCGGCTTATATTCAATACTAATTAGCAGGTGCGGAATCTGTCCGACTTTTGTCCTCGTGTTACCTGCCGACCTGACTCCATGCCAGAGAGCTTTTAGAAAGAGCTCATAATCGGCATCCGTCATTTGGGATATGTTAGCTGAATGTTCATTGGCTACTCCCGAGAACCCGATTAAGGCGTAGCGCAGACCAAAATAAGTCGTGAAAGTTCCCTGCCCCTTGCTCTCATCACTTGCAAAAATTGAAGTGCCGTGTATATCCACGCTTTCCGCCTGGTGAAGCACTTCACCCATATTAAGCTGAACTGCTCCCGTCATTGTTTTGGGTTCAGTCTTTGGTTCGAAGTTGACTTCTTTATCACCATTTTTGATTTTACCAGCCTTGAAAGCAAAGGAACTGCCAAACAAGCGGGCATCGATAAAGGCCTTAAGCAGAATATCAACCAGTTCTTTCCCATCAGCTTTTTCTTTACCATTGGCTAAAAGGTAGTGCACTACCCGACCGGTTAAGTTGGTAGTCTTCCCCTCTATATTATCAACTAAAATGTCACAACCTCTATTTTTAAGGAAATCCCTGGCAAAACGTTTCAGCCGGACATCTGTAACATAGTAGGTACCGTCCGGGAGCACCCGGGGACGATTTTCATCAGGATCACCGTTGGGGTTGCCCATTTTAATATCATACAAAAACAGAAATTCTCTACGTCCAGATAAATATCCCGGGATTTTTTCCATTCTTCCATCGCTCCTTCTAATTTTGTACCTTGCTGGGCAGAATATCTACAGTCATTGATTGTCCCAATAGCAGATAATAATTGGTCTGGGTTTCATTTAACTTAATGTTGTCACCCAGGTTGACCCCCAAACGTCCAATTTCAGAAATCAGTGCTTTTACATCCGGGCTTTTTTCAGTCTCGTAGGCCAAAAGTTTCTCTCTTATTTTGATATATAGCTCCGGCAGGTCTTTCCCTTTCAAGGTAAGGCGTTTAAGCCACGTCAATGCATTTGCGCTCACACTCACGCCCCTGGCCCCCTGGACTTGCAGCAGTTTTCCATAGAGTACACCGAGGAGAAAGGAAAAAGCTTTTTCCGGTGTATCTATGCCGCTCTCAGGTCCAAAATAAGGTTTCAATTTGTCCAGCTCCGGTTCAAAAAAACTGTTTTCCATTTCAATAACCCCCACGCGTTTTAAATAATGCAGCCACATGTTTAAATGCCTGCTCCAACCTGCAGCAGTTAAATACGGTCCGTTTTTGCCAAATCCCTCATTTAAAAGTCCTCTATAGCCGTCCTTATTTTCAATTGCCGCCAGCCAATACCAACGTGCAGTCGTCATTATTTCTTCCCAAAAACGCTCCCCAGGGATTTCATTTTGATGATAGACGCATTCAGCTATTAACCGCTTCAACTGGAATAAACGTTTACTTTTATTAGCTTCCTCAGCCTTTTTACCACCTGGCCTCTGGAACAGTGGGCGCAAAGCTTTCAAGCAGAGATCTGGTTTGAAATTAATCTGACCCTGCCGCAGTGGAACCTTCGGGAAAAGAGGGTGGAGCCAGTTGTTTGCTTCCTCATTAAATTTTGAGAGCTCTCGCAGGCGGCTGGGCAGAACATTGGTAATCATGCCGGTAACGTTTTCTATATTTTGACCTATGTCCGCCCAGATAAAAACTAGATTCATTATTGCCTTGTTCTCTTTCAAGATGTCGAGCAGGTTCTCTTCGTCACTTTCCACGTCAGTTGCCATGTTAGCAATATAATTGTACGTCTCGTACAATGCCTCCGAGCGCGCATTAGAAGGTATGCCTGGCAAAAAAACGGGAACTATCAACGCATTATCTCCGGCGATCCTGGCGCTAAAGGGCTGCCGATCTTTTTTTGGCCCGCGTTTTTTCATAACATGGAATTTATATACATATAGCAGGTCTGCACAGGAACTGCATAAGGCATACCTCTTCCAGGCCTGCAGTGTATCTATACCAGGAAAGGCACCGGCCCGGTCAGCATTGCATAAATTTATTCCAGCTCCTTTAAGTGCGTTGGGATAAACCGTTGTATTGTGAGTATTGCATAAATGACACGACTCTTTTTCAGCGGCTGGAGCAGCTTTTGTTTCATATCTTTCACCAGCCAGTTTGTCAGTCAGCAGGTAATCAAGGTACATCATATTTTCACCAGGCAGCAAGCTATTTGAGTCCCTCACTGTCAAAAAGACAGTGCCGCTTTGAGGACCTATTTTGTCAACCGCACATGACAACATATTGGCATAACCATTTTCCTGCCAGTCTATTGATGTTCCGTCAGGTAATAAAACAGTAGGACGATTTAAGATAACAATGATGTCTTTAAAATAGGTTGACCAGCTTTTGTTTGTTTCAACTATTTGGTAAAAATATTTCATTGTTGATTCTAATATTTTCTCTGACGGCCCACCTCCTTTACTTCTGTCATAATTTCTTTTTATCACAGGCCCGATCTGAGGGCTTTGAGAGCCAGACGGCTTCATGAATGGCAATTTGCTCTGGGTACATCCCCCTGCACCAACACGCTCATCATCAGTTGTGATATCTTGTACTGACAACCGCACAGCTGGTTTCCCTTCCTTATCACTACAACCTTCCAGAATATAAACCTTTTCGATTCTACCACTGTCCTCAACAAGATAGGGAAACATCGTCCCGGGAGTGTTTTGCCTCAATTCCTGGTACCAATTTTCCGTGTCGGCGGGGGGGTTCCCAGAAGTCAATTCTTGCTCCAGGTAATCCAATGCTAGCGTCCGCATTGCCCCAATCAATTAATCATATCCTTCCATTTAAATTTTTTATTTCACCTTCTCCACACATCCATACCCCTGACCTCCCTTGCAGCATATATGGCCGCCTGAACAAGATGATTATATTGTAAGGGAATGGATACTTCCGGGTTAGTTAGGAAACTTATGTATGCATGCACAAAGATACCCCCTGCTGATGAACTCCTTTACTGATTTTAAATCAACCACGAGACAAGGTATTGTCACTAAAAATATTAAGATTATAACTAATCCGCTAAATTACTTTATTTGAACCTATTTGACATATTTCTAATATTTCCCTCTATTGGTTTCAATTTTTTCCTCTTTAGAGAACGAAAAGACCGGCAAAATTCACCGGTCAGATATAGTTCAAATTACGTGCCCGGGATTCTTCCAGCATCCAGCAAGCTTCCGGAATCCCCTAAATGTGGTCAGTCCGTGTGCCAAGCAAAGGGCGTATCATAAGTGGGTGGAAGGATTTCTTCTCATATAGGCCAGATTAAAGCGCTGATTATCATTTATGGGTAGCTTTCTGAACCTGTTCAGCCACTCTACTCTCCTAAATGGGGTCAGTCCCCGCTACATAAAATTATATAGCAGAGCCATAGTTACGATTCCAACTAACAAACTATAGAAAAGGCTTCTGGTCTTAATGGCGACCAGCAGCGTGGGTATGAAGACCCAGATATACCTGTTATGAATGCTGATATCAATATTTCCATCCGGCGCCAATACACTTAAAGCTGTTAAACTGCCTAAAACTGCCGGGGCTACAAAGGATAACCACCGTTTTAGTGGTTCAGGAAA
>ENA-UOOH01003012-UOOH01003012.1-fermentation-metagenome-genome-assembly--contig:-NODE-3012-length-13493-cov-7.710671_pt1 | contig 13493 bp, 10 predicted proteins | sample MGYA00245778_ERZ724025 | MGnify/ENA primary metagenome ERZ724025 (study PRJEB28704, sample SAMN03018313) | fermentation metagenome | biome: anthropogenic terrestrial biome; feature: soil; material... | reverse complement strand
GGGCTTTCTACACGATTCCTGTTCGGGCCAAGCACAAGCAGGAGGCGTTTGCGCTACTCTCAGTCTACAACCAGCCTGAGTGGCAGAGCAGATGGCTTGAGGATCTACTGCAGATCCCGGGGCAGAATGCCGAGATCAGCCCTAAGCTCGCGAAAGAGCATCCGTGGATCGAGGGTATGGTGGATGTGGCTGCCAAGTATCCTGCTGGATTCGGCTACTCTGCACCTGGCTTTGAGGAGTATGCCGGGGAAGTTCAGCGAATGGTGGTCGACGGCATCGCCAACGTATGGGGCGGGCGGACCACTGTGGAAGCGGCCATGACCGATGTGCAGCAGAGAATGGTGAAGTGGGCTGCCACACTCAAGCGGTAGCAAGATGGTACATCGAGAGGGCGGATATCTATCCGCCCTCTCACGATCATTATCAGTCGTAGCTAGTCATAGTTTAGGAGGCTATTCTTGGTGAGCCGAATGCGAACAGCGTTGCCCAATACAGCCGTGAACAGGGTATCAGCTGCCCTGATCTTGCCCGCTGCGATAGTAATGGGCGCAGTAGTGATATACCCGATCTTGACGACGATCGGGCTGAGCTTGACCGATGCACCCTTGATCTCACTTTCGCCGCCGTCATTCGCGGGGCTGTCTAACTACGCTGAGTGGTTGAGCAATCCAGACTTCTGGCGATCACTTTGGATTACTCTGATCTACACGTTTGGAGTAACCATTGGCTCTTACGCGATTGGGTTGTTCACAGCGTTGCTTCTGAACCTGGACTTTCCGGGCAGGGCGATACTCAGAGGACTGGTGCTGTTGCCGTGGGCTATCCCCGAAGTGGCAGCGGTAATGACGTGGAACTGGATGCTGGACTACCAGTTCGGCATCGTCAACAGCCTTCTGGGCTCGCAGGTGGGATGGGTCACTGATTCAGCGATGGCGCTTTGGACTGTGACTATTGTGACCATATGGAAGCAATTCCCACTCGCCACGGTGGTGCTGCTAGCGGGGTTGCAGGCTATTCCGCGAGAGCTCTACGAGGCTGCGAATGTGGACGGCGCAAGCCGACTGCAGCAGTTCGTCCATGTTACTCTGCCGGGGCTGAAGCCAGTGAACTCCGTGTTGGTCATGATGCTGATCCTCTACACATTCAAGAGAATTTCCATAATCTATCTTCTCACGGGGGGAGGGCCCGCGAAGGCCACCGAGATCCTGCCGGTAATCACTTATCTGGAGGCTTTCAAGTATTTCCGTCTCGGTTCGGCATCTGCCGTTGGCATACTTGCGCTTGGGTTCACCTTGGTCATCACGTTGGTCTATTCGAGGGTTTTCCTGAGAGAGGAGGCTTGAGGGCAGCATGAGGAGACCGAAGGGAAGCATCGCTGTTCTAGTCGTTGCGGTAATCGTGGTATTTGCCCTCAACTTTCCGGTGTACTGGATGTTCGTGCAGTCAATCACAGCTGAGAGCATGTTCACCGAGCGCCCTAGCTTGCTTCCAAAGGATCCATCGCTCAACGCGTTCAAGAGGATCTGCGAAGCCAAGCCGATAGGGCAGTGGTTTGTGAACACTCTCCTCGTGGCAGTGGGCACTGTCGCCCTGTCGATGCCGCTGGCTGCAGGCGCGGCATTCAGCCTATCGCGCTACAAGACGACGCTCAATTCAGTCACTGGTCTTGCCATTCTGGGGACTCAGATGCTCTCTGCATCGCTTCTGGCGATACCCATATATGTGCTGTTCAGGCGGACCGGACTCCACGACAAGCTGGTCGGGCTGATAGTCGCGAACACAGCTTTCACGTTGCCGATGAGCATATGGGTGCTGAAAGGATTCTTTGACGCGATCCCCAAGGAGCTGGACGAAGCGGCCATGATCGACGGCTGCACCGTTGGGCAGATGATATGGCAGGTGATAATGCCACTGGTGCTCCCGGGAATGGTAGCTGTATCGATATTCGCTTTCATCCTTGCCTGGGACGAGTTCTTCTTTGCGCGCACGCTCGTGAGCAGCCAGGGCAATTGGGTGCTGTCGGTGGGCCTCAGTTCGTTCCGAGAGGAGTTCACTATTAACTGGAGCGACATGATGGCGGCCGCAGTGCTGTTTACCATTCCTCCGATAGTGCTGTTCATGTTCATCCAAAAACACCTGGTCAGCGGGCTCACTGGAGGAGCTGTCAAGGGATAGAGGGGCATCTTGGGGCCGAATGAGAGCGCGAACGGGGGGACTGCAATGCTTGGTGGATACATGGGCAGGATACTATGGATAGATCTCTCTGAAAGAAAGCTGACAGAGCAGTGCCTGGATGAGAAGATGTGCCGAGATTACCTCGGAGGCTATGGCATCGGGATGCGGATGATATACGACAATCAGAAGGCCAGCCTGGATCCGCTGGATCCGGGCAGCATTGTAGCGTTCGGGACTGGACCGCTTACCGGAAGTCCGGCCGTGATCGGCTCCAGATTCACCGTAATGGGCAAATCGCCGATCTCGCAGACTTGGGGAGACGCAAACTCCGGAGGATACTTTGGCCCCGCGCTGAAGCGCGCGGGCTACGACATGGTGTTCTTGACTGGCGCGTCCGACACTCCCGTCTATCTGTCCATCGACAACGGCCGCGCTGAGCTCAAGGATGCGCTAGAGCTCTGGGGGATGACCACGTACGAAGTGGATAGCACCTTGAAAGGGCTGTATGGCCGCGACTCCCAAGTGGCGTGCATTGGCCCTGCAGGAGAGCGGGGAAGTCTGCTTTCCTGCATCATTCACGACAGAGGCCGGGCCGCTGCACGGTCCGGTTTCGGGGCAGTACTCGGCTCGAAGAAGGTCAAGGCCATCGTGGTTCGCGGCGACGAAGTCGTTCCGGTTGCGGATGCCGAGAAGGCCAAGGCGCTGAGGAGCAAGTACGTGCGGCAGATCAGGGTGGAGCATGTAGGATCATCGCAGCTCTACATGATTGGGACTCCCGCTCTGTTCGGCCTGTGCGCGCTTGGCGGCGATGCCCCCGTGAAGAACTGGTCTGGCGCATGTCTAGGCGATTTTGACCAGTCTCAGATCGAGTCGCTGCATCACGACAACTTCTACAAGTTCAAGACGAAGAAATACGGCTGCTTCGGATGCCCGATTGCGTGTAGCGGAACATTCGATATCGCTGAGGGGCCATATGCCGTAAGCCACAGTCATCAGCCTGAATACGAGACGATATCCGCTTTCGGATCCAACTGCATGAACAGCAACCCCGAGTCCATCATCAAGGCCAACGACATCTGCAACAGCTACGGGCTGGACACTATCGGGACGGGATCGATGATCGCGTTCGCCATGGAGGCCTACGAAAAAGGCCTTATCAGCGCGGAGGACGCCGGCGGCCTCGATCTGTCGTGGGGGAATCCCGATGCCGTTGTGAAGCTGGCAGAGGACATAGCGCTCGGCCGCGGGCTGGGCGAAGTCCTGTCCATGGGGCTTGAAAGGGCAGCCGAGGCCATAGGAGGGGACGCCGAGTCCTTTGCCGTCCACGTGCAGGGCGAAGCAATAGCCATGCATGACCCGAGATTCGAGCCCACCATGAGTGTCATATATCGGATGTTCCCCGGCAAACACATACAGGCATCGCAGTTCTGCAAACCGCCCGCCTTCGATGATGAGATCCCCGGCTACGGCGCCGACCGGGAGCGGCAGGCGGGGCGAGGCACGCAGCTTAAGTCGCTTGAGTGCCTGTGCAACGTGGTCAACTGCGCGGGGGTATGCGTGTTCGGATACCTTTCCACCCATGTGGATTGCGTGCCCGAGTTCCTATCTGCCGTCACAGGGGTTGATATGGGAGTGCCGGAGGCCATTGAAGTGGGCGAGCGCATCTCCAACATGAGGCAGGCCTTCAACATTCGTGAAGGAGTCAACTTGGTGAAGACCAAAGTCCCGGCCCGAGTGCTTGGAGCCCCGCCGCTTGGGGCAGGCCCTACCGCCGGATTCTCGGTCGATTCGGACTTGATCCTGTCCGAGTATCTTGATGCCATGCGCTGGTCGCACGAAGACGGCCGCCCGTCGAAGGAAAGGCTCTTGGAGCTGGGCATGGAAGACGTGGCTCGGGATCTGTATGCAAGTTGACGCCTAAGCTAGATCGTACTTGGCGAGTTTCCTGTACAGTGTAGTTACGTGTATTCCGAGCTCCCGGGCAGCCTTTTCCTTTGCGCGAGGCTCGCCCTGAAAGCGCTGGAGCGCCTCCACTATCGCCGTGCGTTCCAGCGCTTCGAGGCCCTGGGGGCCGCCTGCCTCGTTGGGCCCATCTGAGCGTTTGGCGACCCGCACTCTCTGCGGGAGACTGGTCGCTCGCACTGTCGATTCAGACTCGATGTTCACGGCGTACTCCACGCTGTTGGAAAGCTCACGTACGTTGCCGGGCCATTCGTACGCCAGCATGCATCGAAGGGCTTCATCGCTCAATGCGGCCATGCGCCTACCGGCTGTACGGCAGTGCTTGTCCAAGAAGAACCGTGCCAACATCGGGATGTCCTCCTGTCGTTCTCTGAGAGGAGGCATCCAGATCGGAACAACGTTGAGCCTGTAGAACAGGTCTTTGCGGAACTCGCGGCTTTCTACCATTGCGTCTAGGTCCCGATTGGTCGCGCCGATTATGCGGACATCGATGGGCCTGGACTCCACACTTCCCACCGGCTCTATCATCCTGTCTTCAAGCGCGCGCAACAGTTTCCCCTGCAGGTGGAGGGGCATGTCGCCGATTTCGTCCAGAAACAGCGTACCCCGGTTGGCAAGTTCAAACCGGCCCAGCTTGCCCTTCTTGCGCGCACCTGTGAATGCGCCCTCCTCGTAGCCGAACAGCTCGCTTTCGAGCAGCGTGTCGGGGATGGCGCTGCAGTTGACTACGACGAACGGGCCATCCCTTCGCTTGCTTTCTCTGTGGATGGCCCGGGCCATGAGGCCCTTGCCGGTGCCGCTCTCTCCTCTGAGAAGCACTGTGGAATTGCCTGACGCAATCTTCGCGGCGAACTCCTTCACCGACAGCATGGGCTGCGAGTCGCCAATGATGTCGTCAAAGGAGGTGGTTCGGTTCTCGTGCTCCCAGATTTCGTATGTGAGCTTGGACACATCGTCCAGGTGCTGAAAGGTCAACACTGCTCCCAAGGTCTTGCCGTCGATTGCCACTGGATATGCATTGCATATCGCGTCGACCGTCTCTCCGGAATGCTGTTTCAGGCGAGTCCTGTGATGCTTGATCTCGGTTCCGCTTCCCAGCGCGTCGTATAGCCCTGTCCCGGTCAGCACGTCCTGCAGAGGTCTGCCGACGACGGCCTCGGCAGATAGGTGAAGCGCGTCGAGGGCATATCGATTGGCCTGAGTCATGATCCCGTATTCGTCTACGACCAGCACACCCTGGTCGAACGCGCCTATGACCGCCTCGAGCTGACGGCGGCGGAGTCTGTCGCGCGCCATCGCCTCTTCGCTGGCTATCTTGGCGCTGAGCAGGTCGGCCATGCGTTCCAGAAATGCTACGTTGGCCCGCGCGTTGTCGAGCAGCCTTCCGCGTTGCGCCTGTGTGCGGCTGACCAAGCCCATCACTCCGACGATGGTGTTTCCGTGGCTGATGGGGCAGCACAGCTCGGCCGTGGCATAGCAGCGCTTGGCCATCACGCATGTGTAGCACAGCTCGTGGTGGCCTGGATCCTCGATTATTATGGTTGCGCCGATCTGCAGCACATGGGCGTGTACGCGCCCCTGCCCCGCGAGGCTGTTGCCCAGCTGCCTGCTGAACTCGCCGGTGCCCGCCACCCGGAGTAGATCGCGGTCGGTGATTTCCACATCAACGCCGAGAGCCACTGCAATGGCTTCAGCCACTCTCTGCACATCATTCTGTACTGATCTCAGGCTTAACAGGTGTGTTCCCTCCTGTCGGTCATGGGGTCAGGGTCTAGGCGGGGTTGGAAGTCGGCCCTTCTATCCGAGCATAGCACAGAAGCCCCGGCAATAGCAAATTGCAACCCGGTATTGCAAAACGCTACTGCAACTCGCTACTATCCGATGTGGAAGCTGCCGCATCGTGCCGATCGCGCAACGTGCAGAGGGTGCGATGTTTGAGAAGTGTCCAGGTAACGGCCTGATTGGGGATTCGGATTGCCGCATCGTCACGTTTGCTGACAGCTGTGGCACGTATGTTGCATTCATACGTATACCAGGCGGGTTGGCCAGAACCTCAGACTGCGATAGAGAGTCAGGCCACCGAGAACACACACCGCGAGGAAGGACTGGTAGATAGGGATGAGAGGTCAGTATTCCATATTCCCCAAAGTGGAGTACGAGGCAAGGCTGGAGCGCGCCCAGACGCTCATGAAGGAGCAGAACATCGATGCCCTGTTGATCACGGCTGAAGCGAACTACTTCTACTTCACGGGTCACAGGACTCACTCGCCGTGGTCGACTTTCACCCGTCCACATGTGGCCGTAGTTACGCGCGATGGCGGGATGGCCATGATCGTGCACTGCTTTACCAGGCCGGAAGCCCAGTCGCGGTCGCATGTGGCCGATGTGCGCGAATACGGCAGCCTGATGGAGGATGCGGTGCCCCAGATCAAACAGGCGCTGTCCGACATGGGCCTGGCTTCAGCCGTCATCGGATGCGAACTCGGATACGAGCAGAGGCTTGGGCTGCCCCTGCGAGCGTGGGAGGAGATCGTGTCCGCTTTTCCCAGCGCGAGGTTCGTGGATGCGTCTGAACTGCTCTGGAGGCTCCGCGTCGTGAAATCGCCGGCAGAAGTGGACTGCTTGCGAAAGGCCTGTCAGGCGACGAGCAAGGCGTTTGAAGTCTGCTATTCGCAGGCGGGCGAGGGCTGGACAGAGGAGCAAGTTGCCACCGTCATGAGCAAGGCGATGCTGGACGCGGGCGCGGAGTCTCCCGGGTTCAACATCATCTGTTCAGGCAAGGACGACTACGAGAGGATCAGCGCTCGTCCCACAGGGCGCGTGTTGCGAAGGGGAGACATGCTCTGGGTGGACGCCAGCGCGGTGTTCGACGGCTACTGGAGCGATTTCTGCCGGGCGGCGGTTCCCGGAGGACCCAGCCCCGAACAGATTCGGCTCCAGAGGATAGCGCACGAAGCCACAATGGCCGCCATAGAGGCGATCAAGCCCGGAGTGCCTGTTAGCGTCATAGCCGAAACGTGCGCCCGGGAACTGGGCAAGCATGGTTTCAACCTAACGTTCGACGCCGGGCGGTGCGGTCACGGGCTGGGACTGATGAGCACCGAACCTCCCCATGTGGCTACGTATGATCCGACAATCCTGGAGGAAGGCATGGTCATCACCGTGGAGCCTGGGATTGTGAATGAGGAAGGGGTGTTCTGTATAGAAGAAAACGTGGCAGTGACGAAGGACGGGTTTGAGATTCTCTCAGGAGCGTCGCGGGAAATCTACGCCATTTAGCTTTTTGGATGGAGAGGTGGAGAATGAGTACACTGGAAAAGACGGCCGATGAGATCGTAATAACTGATGTACTGATAGTCGGCAGCGAAGGCGCCGGAGCCAGGGCAGCGCTGGAGGCGAGCAAGCGGTGCAAGTCGGTGGTAGTCGCCACCAAGGGAGTAGTGGGCAAGAGCGGCGCCACACTGACTGCGGACGCAGACATCGACATCGACAGCCGCAGCGCTGCAGAGCTGTTCGGGCTGCCAGGAGACATGAACGACAGCCCCGAGAAATTCGCGGACGACATGTGCAAAGAGGGAGAATACCTCAATAACCAGCGCATGGTCACGATTCACTGCGATGAGGCGCCCATGAGGCTGAAGGAGCTAGTAGATTGGGGCGCGCGCATAGATAAACTGACTCATGCTCCTGGTCACACATACCCTAGGGGTGTATGGGTGCCCGGCACTGAGTTCGCTCGCGTGCTCACCAAAGAGCTGAAGAAGAGAGACAACATCAAGCTCTTCGAGCACATGATGATTACTGACCTGCTTACTGCCAACGGATGTGTGGTCGGCGCGGCGGGAATCGAGATAACCACGGGCAAGTTCTTCGTGATCAAGGCGAAGGCAGTCATATTCTGCACCGGAGGCGCGATGCGCATCTATCCGCATACGACCGCTCCTGACGAACTGAGCGGCGACGGATTGGCCATGGCTTACCGGGTCGGCGCCAAACTCATTGACATGGAGTTCCCAATGTTCCTGCCGTACACCCTGATAAAGCCGGATTCGCTCAACGGCGTCGACTTCTCCTATCTACTGAGCGCGTATGTCCAGGCACAGGCCCTGAACCGCCACGGAGAGCGATACATGGCCAAGTACGACCCTGAAAGGCTTGAGCACAGCACCAGGGATGTCAACTCCATCGCCGCGATGGTGGAAGTGCTCGATGGGAAGGGCTCTCCCGCGGGCGGCACGTACCTGTCTCTCAAGCATCTGCCGGACAACTTGATCGACTTCAGCGCTGAATGGTTCCCGTCGAACATCTCGCACTGGCGCTACGGCGGGTTCAACATGCAGGACTACCTGCCCGATCTGCATACTCAGGCCATGGAGACCTCGCCTGCGAGCCACTTCTGGAACGGCGGAGTCCAGATCGATGAGTTCTGCCAGACCGGCATCGACGGATTCTATGCCTGCGGCGAGGGCACCGGCAGCATCCACGGCGCTAACAGGGTGTCTGGAAACGCCCTCACGATGACGCAGGTATGGGGACCGCGCGCCGGGATCTACGCTAGCGAGTACGCCAACGGGGCCGACAGCGGCAACATTGATCTTGACCAAGTTGCGGCAATCAAGGAAAGGCTGCACGCGCCCTTGCAGCGCGACGCTGGAGTTGACCCGATCGCTCTGCGCAAGCGGATTCAGGATGTCGCATGGAATTACGTCGGCGTGGTCCGTGAGGAGAAGGGACTGCTGAAGGGCCTTGAGGAGATCAAGGCGATCCGCAGCCAACTTGACCAGGTCTACGTGAGCAACAAGGCTAAGCGCTTCAACCACGAATGGGTGGAGGCGCTGCAGCTTGAGAACATGCTCGATGTCATGGAGATGGTTGCCGAGGCGAGCCTCGTGAGGAAGGAAAGCCGGGGCGCTCTGTACCGCAGAGACTTCCCCAAGACCGATAACATCAACTGGGTCAAGAACGTTGTGGTGCAGCAGGATGAAGGCAAGATCGCTACATCAGTGCATGACGTCGAACTCGACAAGTATCAGCCGACCAGGGAAATCCGGGAATACGGGAGCAAGGAGTGACAACGGATGGCGAACGAAGTGCAGACAATCACTGTCAAGGTGCGTAGGGCCGATCCCGACGTCAATGGCGGCGAGGCCACTTACCAGTCATACTCTGTGCCGCTCGAGCCGGGCTCGACCGTGCTCAGCGTACTGAGACACATAACTGAGAATATCGACAGGACACTGTCTTACTACCGATCGTGCCGGATAGGCAAGTGCGCCGGATGCAGAATGGTCATCAACGGCAAGACCAGACTCGCGTGCACAACTGCGGTCACCGGCGACATCACGCTCGAGCCGTTGCCGGGGTATCCGCTCATTAAGGACCTGGTTGTGGACCTCAGCGCCGAACGGGGCGTCTGATCTTGCTGGAGAGGAGCGATCCGGATGTCCGGCGCTAGATTTCCGTTTGGACCAACCTATGACGAGATGGCTCGTCCTGAGCTGATCGAGCCATCGGTGAGAGCGGCAGCGCTAGAAGCCCTGCCCAGCGATGAGCTGAACCCGGTCAACCTGTTCAACATCACGTGGAAAAACAGAGATAACCAGGTTCGAAAGATGGTGTTCCCGCGGGAGATCACTGGACTCGACGTCAACATCGTGGTTCTCCTCGGGAACGGCTTCCCGTCCGGATCGCACAAGGTAGGTCCGGCCTACTCCACGCTCATAGAGGCGTGTGTCGATGGCGTTCTCGATCCAGAGAAGCACACGATTCTGGGCCCGTCCACAGGAAACTTCGGAATCGGCGTTTCCTACGTGTGCCGGCTCATGGGGTATCGGGCTGTAGTCATCATGCCCGACAACATGAGCAAGGAAAGATACGATCGCATCCGTAAGTACGGCGCTGCCTTGGACCTGACGCCGGGCACCGAGTCGGACGTAATCTTGACGCTTGAGCGCACGCACCAGCTGATGAAGGACCCCTCGAACTTCGCTCTGGCTCAGTTCGAGCTGATGCCGAACTACAGGTTCCACAGGCATGTGACTGGGTCGGCAGCGGTTGAGGCAGCGCTTCGGGTCGGGAACGGACGAGTGGCCTGTTTCGTGTCGGCGCCTGGGTCGGCCGGGACTTTGGCTGCGGGCGATCACATCAAGGCAGTCTATCCTGAAGCCAAGACGGCTGCGGTGGAGCCCTATGAGTGCTCGACACTGGCTACAGGCGGGAGGGGTCAGCACCGGATCGAGGGTATCGGCGACAAGATGTGCACCCTCATCCATAACGTCCTGACCACCGACTTCATAATCACCGTCCACGATGACGAGTGTGTGCAGGCGCTGAAGGTGATGCGCGAAGGCGCGCACATTCTTGAGCGGCTGGGGATGAAGCGAGAGGCGGCCCAGTCCATGCGCGATCTGTTCGGCGTGTCGGGCATGTGCAATGTCATCGCCGCAGTCCGCATGGCTCGCTACCTCAGGCTGGGTCCGGATGAGAATATCGTCACTGTGGCGACGGACGGGTTCGACAGGTACGAGTCGGTCATCGATGACCTAGACCGGCGGTGCCTTGAGACCACCGATCACGTGCTTGAGCGCTGGGTGCGCGACATATTCGCCGCTCAGGATGATTCCGCGATCCATGATGTGAGAAGAGCCGAGGCCAAGGAGAGGCTCTTCGCGCAGAAAGAGAAGGACTGGACGCCGTTCGGCTACAGTGTTGAATACCTGGACGGCATGAAATCGCAGGACTTCTGGGAAGATGAATACGCCAAGCACGCCTACTACAGCGAGAAGATAGGGCAGATGCGCGGATAGCGTGCGCTGGCAGCTTACGGGAATTCAAGTTGGGCTGGGGCTTCGGCTTCAGCCCAATCCCATGTACGCTGGGCATGTTCGATGCCTATGGGGTGTGCTGGAGGAATAACCATGCGCCCTGTTGAACAAAGAGCGCTGTAGACTTGAAGTCCGTGTATATAACGAAAGACACGTGAGCGAAGAGATGCAGACAGAGGTGTGCCGCAGTGGAAGTTGTACTATCTTACGGTAAGGCCGGATTGCCTGTGGAGCTGCCAGACGACAACGTGACTGTGGTCCGACCGGTGTTCGTGCCGGGGCTCGACGACGAACAGGGCGCAATCGCCGAGGCGCTCAAGCATCCGATAGGGTGCCCAGCCTTGAAAGACATGGTCCGACCATCGGATACGGTGGCTGTAGTGTTCTGCGATGCCACCAGGCCTGTACCTAACAGGCGGATTCTCCCGGTTCTGCTGAAAGACCTGGAAATCGCTGGGGTGAGGCGCGACCAGATAGTCCTGATCAATGCCCTTGGCACGCACAGGCCCAGTCCGCCCGAGGAGCTTGTGGAGCTTTTGGGCGAAGACTTAGTCCGCGAGTACCGGGTCGTGCAGCATGACTGCCGCGATCGCGGAACGATGGCGCTTGCCGGCAGGCTCAGCACAGGGCAGGAGTTCTGGGTGAACCGGGACTACCTGGGCGCCGATTTCAGAATACTCACTGGATTCATAGAACCGCACTTTTTCGCCGGGTTCAGCGGCGGAGGGAAGCTAGTGTTTCCGGGGATCGCGAGCATTGACAACATCAAGGAAGCACACGGATACCGAATCCTGTCGCACGCCAAATCTACCTGGGGCATCACACACGGCAATCCCGTGTGGGAACTGCTCACCGAAGGCGCGCTGCTCACAGCGCCCGACTTAATAGTCAATGTCACACTGAACTCCGAGAAGGCTATCACCAGCGTATTCGCTGGTGAGCTGCGCGCAGCGCATGCCAGCGGCGCCCAGCATGCCAAGCGGACGGCTATGAGGGCGGTGCGCGAGCCTTTCGACGTGGTCATCACCACAAACAGCGGATACCCACTGGACCGAAACGTGTACCAGACTGTGAAGGGCATCAGCGCCGCGGCCTCCATCGTGAGGGATGGAGGCGCGATAATTGCAGCGGCTGAGTGCGTCGACGGCATCCCGGCCGGAAGCCACTTCCACGAATTGCTTCAGAGGGCGGGCACGCCCCAGCGGGCGCTCGAGCTGATCGCGGAACCCGGTTTCTCCATGCAGGACCAGTGGCAGGTGCAGCTGCAGGCGAAGATACAGACGCGTGCAGACATCTATCTGTATTCCCACCGTCTTTCGCCGGAGGAGATACGCACCACCATGCTGAGGCCCTGCCTGAGGATTGAGGATACACTGGGTGACCTGCTGCGCGGGTATGGCCCGGATGCGAGGATATGCGTACTGCCTGAAGGCCCGCAGACCATACCGTACGTGGACATGCAGGCAGCGGGGGAATGACTCGGCCTATGGAAATTGTGACTTCGCGCAGGGGCGTTGCTCCGTCTTTGACGCATACCTTGTTGGTAGCATGGCCCGATGACGGGCAGGAATGCTGAAAGGTGGCGGAAGACGATGGGTACCCCGATCTCCCAGGAGGCCGAGATGTTCTCTGCGGAGGCTCTGAACAGGCACCCGATTGGAGCGTTCATGACTCAATGCCCGGACCCGTGTCAGGCTGTAGCTGTGGAGTTCGAATGCGGCCATTGCTGCAAGAAGGCGTGCAACGCCAGGATTGTGGGCGTCGGCGGTGGATTTCTGTCTCTTGCGGCTCTCTCCCCATGCCCCGGAATAGTCATCAAGCTGTTCGGCGAAGAAGGCGTAATAGAAACCGAGTACGCTCAGTGCACACTGATACGTCTGGACAGGGTGTGCAACATAGAAATCGGATTCCCAGTGAACGCATCCCCAACTTGCCCCCAGGTCTAGCCGCTGGGAACCTCCTTCGAGTCGCCGGCGGCTCTGAGGGCTCGATTGCTCTGATTGCCGAGCTGCCCAGTGCCTGTCAGGTTCACGCCCACATCATCAGGTATCCCGACCAGGCGAGTAACCGCCTGGTCGATTGCTGAGGGGTGTTTTGACAGTAACGGCGCGTGTCGTGTACAGTGAATGCAGTTGGATTGCCTGCGCGCATTGGCCTGCATGCGCAGGCTGGCAGCGATTCAGCGCAGCAGTACGCGGGGCGGCTCCACCGCTCCTACGAAGGAAAGCGCGTAGTGCAGGTATACGATTACGTGGATGCCGCGGTGCCCGTGCTGGCGCGAATGTGCGGCAGACGCCTCCAGATCGTCTGATCCCGCCCAAAGGCGATTGCCAATTGAGGAAAACGGGGGTAGGCCTTAACAAAGGTCCGATCCAGACCGGCTAGTTAAGGTCTGCGCCAATTCTCCTGGATGCACTGCAGGTTGGGCTTCTGCCCGCTTGTGTCCCTCAGCAACTAAGTAGTTCTCGATTAGTCTCTGCACGATATGCCAGCTTGCGCTATAATCCCTGCTAGACGCCTGTTGGGCATCGG
>ENA-UOOH01003010-UOOH01003010.1-fermentation-metagenome-genome-assembly--contig:-NODE-3010-length-13508-cov-50.881439_pt1 | contig 13508 bp, 13 predicted proteins | sample MGYA00245778_ERZ724025 | MGnify/ENA primary metagenome ERZ724025 (study PRJEB28704, sample SAMN03018313) | fermentation metagenome | biome: anthropogenic terrestrial biome; feature: soil... | reverse complement strand
TATCAGTATCGACGGTTGTTCTGCCTTTGTATCCTACCCAGACATCCACTTCCTCAAATTTCATATCGAGTCTTAAATCGCCATTCGCATATTGGTTCTTATACCATCGTCCACGATACCTGGCATTGCCGATTACCAGATCGTAGTTGCCTTTGTTGACGTAGATCTCATAATTATTGGATGAATCTAACAACCTTGACACGAGTGGATTTGATAAATTAGTTGAGCCAGCTTTGAAGAGTAATACACTTGTCTGTCCTTTGGCTGGTCCAATAATTGTACTGACATTTCCACTCACACGCGAAAGCATGGTACCAAGATCGATGGCTTTTGAGCCAGACGTTTTTATTTCGCCCGGTATGGCGTATACAACCTTGGCAGGGTGATCTTTGAGCGTCATTTCTAGGCTATATGACCCACCCGGTATTACTGTCTTAAAACTGGATTTACCTGTAGCCAGTGTTATTGTTTTTTTGGTGACTCCCCCGGATACAAACTTAATGGTTGCCTCCGGGAAATTACTCGGTAACGCGTTTGTACCTAGTTTAAATTCGCCGCTTAATACCACATCCGTATAATTCAGGCTGGTTTCTTTCGGTCCGGCAGACAGATCGGCAGCCGTGCTGGTGACTCGGCCAAAGGAATTTACCTCAACCGTGTATGAGCCGTAATAGGCTTTGACGGCAAAATGGCCCTGGCTGTCCGTTTTGCCTTCGGCGCGCTTAACACCATTGCCGTCTTTCAGCACGACATCGCCGATCGGGAACTCGCCAGCTGTAGGCAAAAACTGGTTCTCATAAACCTGACCGGTAACAGTCACTTTTTCCGTCAGGTTAATATCATGTTTTGTCGATTTGCCGACCACGATGTCTTTTACCCGCAGCGCTCCGATCGACGGCACGGCGGTTTCGAGTGTGTACGTAGCATTCGGACTTAGTACAAAATAATATCCGGATGCTCCGTCATTGTAGGTCTGCTCTTTAATGGTTGTACTGCCTTGTTTTACTTTAATGGTGCAGCCAGGCGTGCCGCTGTCACCGCTTAACGACCCATGGAGCACGATGTCCGTAAAATCTAAGTGAACTTGTCCGTCTTTTTCGCTGAGATCAACGTTCGTTTCCACTTTACGACCGTAGCTTTCCGCAATTACGGTATACTTGCTAGGCCATACAACGAGGTCATACGTTGCCTGGCCGGAAACAATATCACAGGTACGCGCTGTACGGCCATCCGGCGTTTTGACTGTGATCGTTCCACCGGGCCAATTATGGTCGAGTGCGGCTCCCAGTTCTGTAATGGTGCCTGTGAGTGTTAATTCTCCGGCGAGGTCGATGGAACGATTGCAGGATGAAGCCGCGTTTACCGCAACTTCAACTTCCTGTGATCCGGCAAACGCTCTCAGGCGGTATTGGCCGTTTGGCACGACAAACTGGTATTTATAGTTGCCGGTTAATTCTATGGTTTCAATGATCGTGCTATCGCGCAGCAAATCGAGCCTGACCGGGCCGGTGGCCCGCGTTACCGGGCGGCCTTCCAGCATTACTTCGCCGTAGATTACTACCGTATCAAAGTTCAGTTTCATTCCTAGCACGCTGCCCTTGGAGCTATCGACGGGTACTTTCAGACGGCGGCCAGCTGATTCGATCTCGAGATTGTAAATGCCGGGTTTGGCGATAAACTTCCAGTTCTGTTGTGATTGAGCGGTTTCAAGTGTTTCCACGATTGATCCATTGTTAAGCAGCGTGATCTTACTGGCCGGAAAATCGATGCCGACCGGTTTCCCCGCCTCTGTGATAATCCCTGAAATCGTTGTGCCAACCAATTTTTTGAAGCATCCTGCCGTCCCTAGCAAGAGGCAAACGATGATGAAGACCCATGCAAATCTTAATAATTTTTTCATCCTTCGTTCCTCCTTTTGTCTAGTCTATTGATTCAAACATAATGTCCCAAAGTAATATCTCGCTCATAGGGTATATGCTTACGGCTCCACCGGCCCCGTAATAATCATCTCCAATAATGACTGTTGCCTGCGGGTGGCACATGATATTTGGATCGACTACAAATGTAAATTCGCCTTTTTCATCTACGCCAGTACTGGCCAGTAATTCGCTTTCGATTCCTTCAACATCTTTGTACAGATCCACTACAATATCATCACGCCAGGTATCCGGAGGAATTTCCCCTCTGCTGCGCACTCGACCACGAAACATGGTTTCTTTGAAATTCAACTTTACTTCCGCTTCTTTGCGGGCCTCCACCAGAAATTCAAGTTCGACCGGGATGTGATCCTGACATTCCGCCCTGGCGGTATAGAGGCCTTTCTCCAGGGCCAGCATTACCTTTTTCGGGCTATTCAGATCGAACTTGTTTGCATACACAACAGCACCGGCTGAGTTTCGGATTTCGTATGTCACGCCCCACTCCAGTATTAAATTTGCCGCGGGCCATTCACCGGGAACGAATCCATTTTCAGTTACGTACACGATCACATTACCGGTTTTGCAGCCGCACAGCAGCAGTATTAAAGCCATTAAACCGACCAATAAAACTGATTTTCGCACTCGTATTCCTCCCTTCGGCAGCGCCGGACTTTTACCGGCTCACCTTCCATGTAGTTTCAACATCAAATTGCGGTGCAAATGCTTTGCTGCTCTGCCATTTGATTTGTATTTCCGGCCTGGTCCGGCTCCAAAAGATATAAGTCGCGTCCGCTAACGACAGCTGAGTATGCTCAACGGTCTCCACGGGCTGCCAGCCGGCTCCGATGTCAATTTCCACCCAGGCATGCAGCGGCACTATTTCAGCCTTGTTGTTTTTTCTAAGACCGTAGACCACTCTGGCCGGCAGTCCGGCTGCGCGGCACAAGGCCGCGTAAAGCAGCGCATAATCTTCGCACACTCCGCGCCGCATAGCCAGCGCTTCCCTGGCGTTTGGTGTTTTCCGCTCCGAATCGTCGTATGTCATCCAATCATTGACGAAATTGAGTAACCGTAAGGCTTTTTCTCTAGGTGAGATCCTATCATGAGGAATAATCATGGTGACGGCCTTGGTGATGTCCGGATCTGTTACCAGGCCGGGCGGATCGGCGGCGGGTAATTCAGACGCAGATGTCGTTTCTAATTTAACCTCGTAATTTAAGCTCAGATTGATTCGATCGCCGGCTGCTACGGCATAACTACTTTGCGGTTTGCGTTTTAATTCCGCACGCTGACTTTGGGACGGTTCCATAAAGGGCAGCTCTACTTCAATATAGCCGGGGCCGCCCCGATTGGATACTCTCACTTCCAAAGTGATTTCATAGCGTGGCGCTTGATCAGCTGCTCTGACCTGGACCGGCAAGCTACAAATTGTCATAACCAGACAGACCAGCAGCTTCATTTTTCAAATGTCGATTTCAGCGTCTCAGTCAGATTTGTTGCTGTAATCTGATTGAGCATCGCTTTTTCTTCTTTGGTCAGTTTGCCGGTCAGGTTTTTGTAAATCGCCAGACGCTTGGCCAGCGCCTCAGCCAGCGCCCGATTCACGATGACTTCCTTATAGGATAATCCTGTGCCGGCTCCGATGGCCAGCACATACGGCGGGATTACATTGTCTTTAATGTCAACTGCTGCGATTGGCAAACGACGGTTCCATCTGTCAGCCGCTGCTTTGCTAAGAGCATGTTCGCCGATTAAATCTATCAGCGGCTGGGTAATTTCGGTTTCAGTAACGTCGCCGTAGACCATGATTGGCATACGGTATTGCAGACCGGCTGGAACCTGCTTTTTCATGAGATCGGCCTCGATGGCCAGTACTTCCAGGATGCGTTTTTCAATGGCGCTTAACGTTTCGGTCTTAGCCAGCGCCGCATCCTTTTCATAGTCTGCGATGCTGATCGGATCTTTGGTTACGGCGGCAGCCAGTCGCCAAACTGCGATCACGTTGCGCATGGCAAAGGACGGATCAATATCGCCGAAGGCGTAATTATCGTCTCGGATATCGATCAGCTTTTTGACGACTACTGACTGCAATTCCGGCGCATAAGCCGCGTAAGCAAGCCAGGCTTCTTGCTCCAAAAAGGGCATTAAATCCCTGGCGGCTGCGGCGGGAAAGACGCACACTACGCAGAGTATTGCTAATAAAGTAACCAGTGCCAGTTTCCTCATTAATCCCGCCTCCTTATTTGCCGGTTGCTTTCAGCAGCCATTCCAGCGGTATTTTTTGTTCAAGCATAACACGCGTGGCCCGGTTCGGATAAGCAATCATGACGGCTTTTTGGGTCGCTGCTTTTTGGGCCAGTGTTGCAGCTATGGCATCCATACCGCTGCTAGTACCGGATAAAAACGCGCCTTTCGCGGTATCAGCGGTCGATGTGTCTCCGCCTACCTGAATTAGTGAGGCTTTGGACGTAAATGCTTTGCCAAATTCGGATAACAAACCCGCGAAAAATCCGGCTATTAACGTCCCTCTGGAATTATCGACGTACCGATCGCATAACCCGGCACGACCACCCCCGTCTTGTACCTGTCCCGTGACGGTAATTTCCGCATTGCCAATAATCAGCCGTTCAATGGCCACGAAAATGCGCCGGGCCTCGAAGTTGGCCTGGGCCGTACCTAAGAGCAGGCTGCCCTTCGGAATCACGACTGCCTGGTTATACAGTACGTCTTTGGTGACGTAGAAAATCACCGGCAAAGTGTCTCCGCTAATGATACCGGTCAGGATTTCGCACGGAATAATCGTACCAGCTGGCAGCCCCGGCAGGTTATCAAACTGCTGACTGTCGCGCTGCTGGATGGTTTTATCGTCCTCGCGCTTAAACGCTACGGCACTGCCGCCTTTCGTACTGCTTGTCGAATTGCTCCCTGCCGCATAGTTTTTACTGGATGAACCACCAGCGGATGACGGAGATTCTACCTGCTGTTGCAGTGCATTCCAATCCACCGGTTTGGGCGGTGCTAGTTCGTCCTTTTGCGTTTCCGGCGCTGATTTGGCAGCCGGGGTATAGACATCAATACCAAAAGATGTTTTCGGTTTGCTCGTTGTTGTGGTGGTCGATGGCGCGGTTCTATTGTTTGTTTTGGGTGTAATAACCGCTTCCGTATTGAGATCGCCGCTCGTGATGGTTTCCGGAACCACCGGTACAGAACTGACGAGATTACGCATGTCCTCGTTGACTGCAATCTGCTGTTCTCCTACGGATGATATTGCGTCCGTTGCTAGACTGAGATCCGTTGAGGCGAGCGTGTCTTGGTCGTTGCCCTTCATTTCTAGAGCAATCCAGACACCTACGCCCAGTACGATGGCTAAAACGAAAATAATCTCGCTGCGGAATTTCTTGTTGCCTGTCAAGGGATCAGTCTTGTAAAAAAGCTTATCCACCTAGTACTTCCCCCCGTTCCAGGTAATTTTGTATTGCAAAATGGTCATAGTGGCCAGGAACTACTATTTCCGTGCCGGTTGTAGCATCCGAGAATTCGTCCACCCACACCCGGAACTTTCGATTTGGATAAGTGGCAGTATTCGGTTCATAGTATTTGCCCTCAAGATCGGCAGGACTGAATGTGATCAAGCTCCCGTCCCAGGGCAGCGTAATTTCAAACCGGTCAGTCAGCTTGGTACCACTAACGACAATGTAAAAGTCCTGATAGTTCCGTGTAAATACCTCATCCTTGCCGAGCGTTTCAGTTACAACCGCGATGCGGTTAAAGCCCTTGATTTGGATCTTTTGATCGTCAATTTTTTTCAGGGCATTGTAGACCCGCAGCCAAACTACGGAAAGATCCTTACGCGCATCACGCATCAGTCTAATTACACTAAAACGGGTCCGCAGCGCGTCCACCTGGCATACACGGTTAATCTCAGTAATGTACACAGAATCGCCTTGCAAGGCCTTATTGATAGAGTCCGTGAGCACAGGAAAATTCAGGCCGCGTTCCGGATCGATGAGCGTCACCAAATAATTAGGCGCTTCGACTTCCGATTCAATCAATTCAAAGATGTAACGTTTGGCCGTACCGATCGAGACGATCATGTTGGTTTTACAGTCAGGCATATAGGCTTTAACGACAATGCGTTTGCCGATGGCCTCAACCCCAAAGGCGCCCATGTCGCCGCAGTATACTTCGTCAACCGTACTGGGAAACTCTAACACGGTCATGTATCCGATTCTTGTCATCACTTTAAAAACCGTGTCAGCATTCAGGATATAGCGGATGGCGCTGTTGTTTTGCTCTCCGGCAGATACGCTGCCGGACAATAAAAGTAAAACAGCCAATACCAGCGGTAAATAAAGCTTTTTCCTCATTTAGTAACCTCCTTTTCGCCCAGGCCGGCCACGGATAGGCCCCAAGGGTTATTATTACTGACAGCCACTTTAGCGAGTGTTACTGCAAACTCTACTCTGGTCCGTTTATTGACCGTCCGGCCACGCAATGTTTTAATGCCGGCAACAGTCCATACATCCGTACCCGTTTTTTCGACAGACTCAATTACTACGGCACAGGCCATCGAATCGCCCTCGATGCCGGCGCGGGTGGTTTGATCCAACGTGCCCAGCAGCTTATCGCTTAAAGCAGGAGTCATCATGTCGGCCGCATTTTTATAGGCCAATTCGTAATTTACCGGATCCCAGTTATACAGCGTTTCAATAACGGTTGTGACAAACTGTTCTTCGCCGCTGGTGCCGGCGATCGGTGTTAAGGTTTCCTTGTTGCCAGCCGTATCAATTCCGACGATTACCTGCTCTTTGGCGGCCAGCATTACATTCAGGCCTAATGAAACAAGTAAACAGATTGCCAAGAGCAGCGAAATAAACTTTTGCGATTGATAAGCGCGTTCTAATGACGCCCAGCGCTGTACTGTCTGCGGTGATTTTTGTTCGGCCAACCTCATCCCTCCTTTAACCTGCTTTGATTCCGGCACCACGGGCAATGCGCGGCAAAAGACCCGGAACACTTAACGTCAGAAAGATTGTTATAATATGAACCGCCATGGAGCCGGTGTAATTTCCGGAGGCAACGTTCGTCCCTGTTGTGAACATGGCACTATCAATAGCGTATTGGTGCATCAGTACTTCCATAATTATCGTTAACCAGAAAGGCCAAAGCAGCACATTGATTAGATTTTCAATCCAGCCAATACCTATGCGTTTGGCATCTTCCGTGACTAACGTCGCTATTGCCAGTGGTCCAATGAGTTCCAGGAATAACAGCCATACATAGCGGTAAAGTTCTATAAACTCGAAACTAATCTGTGCTATGAAGGACAGCGCACTCGTTAGCAGTCCCATCAGAATGTCTCGAAGAACATTGAGCACAGAGCCGAGCGCATTTGTGAACAGCGCCCAAATAGAAAACCCGCCGCTTTCGGCTTTAATGATGTCCTCATTGACAGCTTGAAAAGTAAGGGTACGATATTCGTTGATTCGGGTGTAATAATCTGCGCCGCCGCGCACGGCGTCTGCCGCCAGATCAATTAGTTTGTAAAGGCCTTCAAAGGCGTATTTGTAAAGCCCCATTGCGACAACTACCACGATCAGCCTGGTAATTAACTGGCCGGTATTCATGCGCTCCTGACCCAAAGAGGTTTTCAGATAGCGTTTGATGAGTTCGTACATAAAAAATATGGTTGCGACCAGTCTCGAAGCATTAAAAATAACTTTTCCGGCAGTGCTTTCGGAGATGCTCATAATACCGTCTGCCGATTGCAGCGAACGTAATTTATCTTGTGCTGTAGACTCATTAGCCAGGGCCGGAATTGCGAAGGCTAATACGCAAATAACTACAGCGACCGCGATAAACAGCTTTTTCATTGTATTACCTCGATGTTATTACCCGCCATGATTGACAGAATGCGGTTTTGGTCAGCAACCGCATCCAAAAGCTGCGTCATCATGGAACTTTGGTTCATCAATATTTGGTTGTTGATTAGTAATAATTTTGCAAGCGAACCTTCGTCTTCGGTGGTCATTTGAGCCATTGTTTTTTGAATGGCGTTCAGTGCTTCGCGTTGATAGTCTACAAAATACGGTAGGCTGCCCTGCGTATGCTTGGTTTTGAGTTTACCGCTTGCATCCAGCACCGTATCAGCATAGCGTTCGGTCATGAGTGCCAGGATATCTTTCTGCCCGATTTTGGATTTTTTTATGGCCTCCCCAAGCGCCTTAAAATATTCCTCCGCGCTTTTATAATTGTCTCTGTTTAGATACCTTTGCGGATCTAATGACTGCATATCTTGCAAGGCTTCCTTGCCGAGTTTAATCGCAGGTTCGAGTGTGTCAATTAGTCCGGTTAATTTCGGATCCCCGATAGAGCGGCCAATGCCGAGCCAATCTTTGGTCTCAATCATTTTCTTCATGGTCATAGCTTGCGTATATAAGTATTCCATCTCCTGGATGCGCCGCTGCAGTTCTTCCAGTTCAGCCGGGCCAATGATCACTTTATAAAATGGTTGCGGGATAAGCTCCCCACCCGGGGTAGCATAGGCCGCTTTGGGCCCGATCGCGCAGCCGATCGCGAGCCCAATAACGACTAATATAATGTTTTTAAAAACAGATTGTTTACCGACGAACCGTCTTTTGCTGGCGTTGCGTTTTCGTTGTTCCAGGATTGATCGCCGTATCTGATAATTACGGTTTTGCATTAGATGACCCCCTTTGGCCATTTCTCCGCTAAGTGTTGCAGCGCTGCCGCAACCGGCATAGACTCTAAGGTGTTACTCAGTGTTTGCCGATCGCGTGCGTCTGATGTTGCAATCCAGTATTCATAAGGCGTGGGTACGACCCGGCCAACAAATGATTCAGCCCCTGTTACCAGCACTTCCGAATATTCGCCTTTAACCTGGGTGAGCTGCTGCGCGATGATCGCCTCGCGGTCGGACAGATTCAAAATCTCACGCACGCGATCCATATTCATCGTCGCGCTTTGCTTCAGGACGAATATTGTACCGACGTTGGCCAAGATACCGGTTGAATACTCGCCGGCGGCAAAGTCCTGAATACCCTGGCTGACGGATATTACACCAGCCCCGTATTTGCGCAGGGTGCGATATAACTCCGAAATTAATTTGCTGCCTGCTTCTGTGGCCAGCAGCGCCCAAACCTCGTCAAAAACGATGATTTTACGACGACCAGGATTCTGCTGACACACGGACCAGACCAGCTCCGTGATATAAAGCATGAAAATAGTCATGAGATCCGGATACGGTTCAAGCCCTTTGAGATCAATGGCCGCGATATCGGTTTGAATGTTAAACCGGCTTTCCTCCGTATCGAGCAGCCGACCATAAATACCGTTCGTCCATCTTTCCAAGTGCCGACTCATTTGCTCGCCGATGTCCTTGTAGATTGCTATTTCGTAAGGTGCTTCCCGAAAGGCTTGTACCATCTTCGAAAGCGATAATTTTCCCTGTGTATGGCAGTATTCCAGGGTTTTCTCAATGACAATTTTCTCATTGTTGCTGAGTGGCCGTCCTTCTTCGCGTACCATGGAGGCAATGACCGCCGCTAAATAGGCGGTTTTTTCCTCGAATGGCTCAACGTCCAGCGGGTTAATGGCGTACTGGGCATCACCGGAAATTTCAAAGTACTGGCCACCCATTAGGTCCACGAATTTTTTATAGCTGCCGCCCTTGTCAATAAAGATCAGTTGCGGATTATCGTTTAGTTGGTACATACACAAATACTGAACTAAAAACGATTTACCGCCGCCCGATGCGCCAAAGACCAGTGAATTAAAGTTGGGCAGCTCCCGGTAAAAAGGATCAAACCGCGCTAAAGTATTTTGCGGAGTCTCAAACTCTACGATGGGACGGCCTTTCCCGCTATACGGCAAAAACACCGGAAGCAGATCCGCCAGGTTGCTGGTTTTCAGTGCTCTGAACCGGTAATCCCCTTCCCCGCCCGGATTACCCGGCAGCGCCGACAGCCATAGTTTTAGGTTGGCCGCCGACTCAGCCAGGCCTTCGGCACCGTTCATCGACCGAAAGGCCGCCAGGGTTTCTTGAGTGGCCCGATCCAGCTGCTCCAGTGAGCTGGCCGCTAACGTCAGCAGCCATTCGACGTGAAAAACTGATTCATCGCCAGCGGTCAGTTCCTTTTCCAGCTGTAAAGACTCCTGCACGGCAATTTCAGCCTTGACGTTCTTCGCGTTTCGGAAGGCGTCTGCCATATTGCGCTTCAGTTGCAGCTTGGTAATCTCCTGATCTTTGGGCGCTTTGCGAAAGTTGATACTCAGCGCCGCTTTGATGGAAGTATCCGTTAGACTGCGGATTAGTCCAGGATAGGTTTCATCCGGCAGCCGCTTTAAGCTGATTACCCTTAAGTATGAATTCCCGATACGGAAATAGCGCCATTCCTTTAGCAAATCCGCACCGGGCAATTCCTCCGGCAGATATTCGATTCCCGGCAGCGGTTCCGACAGTACTTTGTCGGGATTGAGATGCCGCCATAGCAATATAGTTAGGTCATGAAGGCCGACCCGCGCCGGCCGCAGGTTTTGTTTTTGCAGCAGTAAGAAAACTTCTTCTTTGAGCCGCAGCACTTCTTCTTTGGCGAGTTCATACTGTTTTTGATATTCAGCGTTAAAGGCCTTGGTTGAGAGAGTTCCCTGGATGGCTCGGTTCCAACTGCGCTGGCCGCCCTTTTTGGGAAAGCGTTTCAGGCCAAATAAATACAGCTTGTTTTCAAATAGTTGCTCTTGCCAGGCTTTTTCTTTCCATCGTGCGAGCCGGGCATCGACCAGATGTTTCAGCAGCGGATCATCGGATTGCGGATTTTCGTTTCTGTAAGCATCTATTTCGTTAATCCGATCCGATCTGGTCCAATACATCTGGTAGACGAGCGTTTCCGGCAGCGAATTCAGCAGTACATGCAGCTTGGCATGCACGTTATTAAATTCCTCATTGCCGATGGTGCTGTCGTTGACTCCCTCCAGCGCTATGCCGAATGCGATAGAGCCGTCTGCAAAGTGGTATAGTTCGTCTTCGATTTCAATGTGCGGCAGCAGATTGCTAATCGAGGATGCTAAATCGTGCATGGTCTCGGCCAACGGGATCCCCCCTCTCGCTGCGGCCTAAAAATGCAAATTGGATCTGCGGCTCCGAAAGCCAGCGACCGGCGTGCATTAAAAATCCGGGTGCCTGGCGTTTACGGAGGTAATATAATGCGCCGTAAGCCGCTAGTGCTGTGAAGAATGCGATAAATAATCCGGCAATGATTTCGACCAGCTGAAATGCGACAAATACCAGGACTAGCTCCGGAAGTTCCAAGCCTAAAACGGTATTGCCGATGTCAATATTTCGGGCCGTTTTTGTACGGATCAGTTCCATGTTTGTTATCCTACAGTTTTAAAGATCACTTCGACGACAGTGCCAGCCAACGCTAGCAAGATACATCCGAATAACACCGTTTTGAACTTTGCCTTTCCTTCCGGATTCGGATTCATGACGAGTCCAGCAGCGCCGACAATAGCTCCGATGATACCGATTCCCCGGCTCAGGCCGGCTGCGATATCGATGATTTTGTCTAATTTTGTGTTCAGTTCTGATGATCCGGTCGGGGCCGCCAAAACCGCAGGTGCTAAAACAATCAGTAAAAGTAATGCCAATGTAAGAGAGGCCAATGTTTTTTTCATGTTGATTCATCCTTCTTTCTTATAATCGAATACCGAACGTGATCTTTTCCACGTCATATTTGATGAACAAGTCTTCATTAAACCGATTGCCCCAAAGATAGGTACTGATACCGCTGTACAGATGATTGGCGGCGACCAGGCCGACCATCCACCAGTTCACCGTCAAGGCGCGATAAATGTTACCGCCTTCCTCGACTTCGCCGAAGCGGAACATAAATACAAAGGCTCCCACTTCGGCCAGTGCCAGCACCGTGCCTTCCAGATAATTCTCCCGTTGGAATTGGGTTAATCCAGGCACTAAAAAGGCCAGCATTGTCTTTCCAGCAACGTTGACCTTCTCTTGTTGATAAGCCTGTAGTTTTTCGTAACTGCCCATTTCTGAGATGCTGGGTGCTGTCATCCCGGCTTTGGCCGGGAGAGCCGTTATAGCCGTAAGTACTACGAACACGGTTAAGATCCAAATCCCTTTGTTCAAAAAATCACCTCACTTTCTGAGCTTGCCGATTATTTTGGTTCCCGAAATAAATGTTACCCGAAGTATTAACCCTTTTGAGGATGTTAATTCTATCTTAATTTATTCCCCCCAAAATGTCAATCATTGGCATAGTACTTGTCTGAATTTCTTTGATCGTTTATGATAGTTGTAATGTCATACAGAAACGGTGATTTTGTGGAGAAAGAAAAAAAGCCGGTGGATCGGCGTAGAAAGACGGCTCCGGGCTTGCGGCCGCAGGCAGTAGCTGAATTTGTGATAAAACGTCGCCAAGAGCTGGGACTGACGATCGCAGAATTGCATCGCAGCGCCGGAATTTCCCGCACAGAACTTGTGCGCATCGAGGAAGGCCGCCGCTGCAATTCGTCACACTGGCCAGAACTAGAAGTTGCTTTACAATTAGAACCATACGCACTGAGGGCTATTCTGGATCCAGAAGGAACCAGACAGGCATTTTTATATGTTTTGCATACTGAATTTTCGGAGGAAATTGCCAATCTCTTTGAAAGCGCCGTGGCCGATCCGGATCTCAAAAAGGAGCTGGCCGAAACAATCAACGATCAATTTCTATGATTTCTCCTTTCTTTAGCAGGATAACGCCGATTTTCAGCGAAATTGATGGATCAAACATTGGTAAATCTATCCTTCGTCCTTTGAAAACCAAATAAGAAAGCCCCGGATGTTCTCCGAGGCTTTGAGTCCGAAGCCAGGCGGTGTAGCGACCGCCGGGCGGAGGATGCACCGTTACGCACAAACCTGCGCCGGCGCTTCGCAAGTCACAGCAACAACCTGCAACATGCGACTCGCAAGTCACGGCCACAACCGTAACATGCGATACTTCTGTACTTATTTTAACATAAGTATGGTTGTATGACAAGCATATTACAATCGGGATACCCAACGGGTTGGCGTGATTTTTCGCTAACCCGTTTTTTTTATAAACAACCAAGAAAAAGACCCTGGCGGCAACCAGAGTCTACTCTTGAAAATAAAGTGTGTTCCCAGTTCCCGGATTCGTTCGGTCTAGCACACCTTACGAATCCACCAGCCAAAAGCTCCGATCAAAAGCTCTGAAACCAGCTTCAAAAATGAAGATGTGGGTCAGGGCAAGCTTTGCTGTTACCTTTCGGCAGTCTCAAAAATTCTCCTGCTGCCGACGTAAAATATTTTTGCGGTTACCGGCCAATTGGCTGTAACATAACCAAACCCTATATTGTCAAGGCTTTGCATCTTCGCAAAAAAAGAGCTTTGCGCAGGCTTATTAAATGTTGTCTTTTTTAAGGAGGAATTATCATGCCAGATAACGTTCAGATTCGGAATTTCATTGAAGCTTACCAGGGCAAAACAGTCCATCTTACTAATGGGACAAGCATTCGCTTTACAAAAGCGGCTGCCGAAACCGC
>ENA-UOOH01003009-UOOH01003009.1-fermentation-metagenome-genome-assembly--contig:-NODE-3009-length-13521-cov-75.886232_pt1 | contig 13521 bp, 8 predicted proteins | sample MGYA00245778_ERZ724025 | MGnify/ENA primary metagenome ERZ724025 (study PRJEB28704, sample SAMN03018313) | fermentation metagenome | biome: anthropogenic terrestrial biome; feature: soil; material... | reverse complement strand
AAGGCCGACTACAGGCCCGGGCCCTCCGTAGCCAGCAAAGAGACTGCCGGGAGAGCGGTATGACATCGGTGCGGCTGCGGGCGGTCGGAGACGTGCTGCTCTGGACCAGGAACGGCAAAAAACCGTTTGACCTGATACAACACGAGTTCCGGCAGAAAGACCTGCTCCTCGGGAACCTGGAGACGGTCCTCTCCGAGAGCGGCGATCCGAGCCGGAAACGCTGGGTCAATACAAACCCCCCGGAAGCGGGAGACTACCTCAAAGAAGCCGGATTCGATATCCTGAGCGTGGCGAACAACCATACGCTCGATATGGGGCGGGAGGGGTTCGAGAAGACCCTCAGTGTGCTTGAGGGACACGGTATCGCCTACGTCGGAGGAACACGGGGTGACGACCCCCCGCTGGGGCTGGTCATCGAACGTAACGGTATCAGGCTCGGATTCCTCGCGTACACGAGCGGTATGTTCCGGTCGCCACCGGGTGTTACAGTATCCAGACTGAAGAGAAAGGCCATCATTAACGAGATCAGGGCACTGAAAGACCGGTGTGACCATATCATCGTCTCACTGCACTGGGGGATCGAGAACGTCTACTACCCTTCCCCGGGCCAGGTCAGACTCGCCCACGACCTCATCGACAACGGTGTAGCCCTGATTCTCGGGCACCATTCGCATACCATCCAGGGGCTGGAACGGTATAAGGATGGCCTGATCGCGTACTCTCTCGGGAACTTCCAGTTTGACACCGAACTCACCAGGGAGAAGATCAACAGCACCATGATCCTCTCGGTGGACTTTGACCGGCATGGTATCCGGGACTACACAACCATCCCCTGCGTCATCAACAGCGACTTTCAGCCCCGGGTGGCTGAGGGGCGGACCCGGGAGAAGGTGCAACGCTGGATCATGGAGTGCTCAAACCGGGTGCAGAAGGGCGAGGTCACCCGGAAATGGTGGTTTGAGGAGATCGGTGAGGAGTACCTGGTGTACAACCTGGAGAGTTACCGCTACCGCATCCGGCAGCACGGGTTCGCACCCCTGGTTGAATGTGGGGCCTGGCTGGTGACGCCGTTCTGCCTCAACTGCTATGCGGGTGTGATCAGGAAACGGCTGAAACAACGAAATATTGGGGGACAGGCATGAAGATATTACAGGTCACCCCGTTCTTCAAACCACTCTGGGAGTCAGGAGGGGTGGCACGGGTTGCATACGACATCTCCCATAACCTTCACGAGAACGGGCACGACGTCACGGTCTATACGACGAACAGGAGCATCTACCCGAGCGACCTGCCGACGAACCGCGCAACCAGCGTCGACGGGATGAACGTCTATTATTTTGAGAATTTACGAAAATACATCCGGGGCGTGACCCCGCCGGTGATGCCCTACCGCATGCCGGCGGTCGCGAGAAGGGAGATTGCGCAGTTCGATGTAATTCATATCCACGATCACCGCACCCTGCTCACCGTCATCGCCTCGCACTACGCGAGGAAGTATGGTGTACCCTACGTGCTCCAGGCGCACGGGGCGCTCCCGCAGGATACGGGATCTACGCGGATGAAGCGGCTGTTCGACCTCCTCTGGGCAAAGAAGGTGATCCTCGGCGCCGCGGGTGTGATCGCGCTCAACGAGACGGAGGCGGCGCGCTACCGAGCTCTGGGCGTTGCGGAGAAGAAGATCGCGATCGTCCCGAACGGCATCGACTTCGCCGAGTACCCCAATCTTCCGGCCCGCGGCAGTTTCCGTGCAGCGTGGGGCATTGATGGCGCCACGAAGGTCGTGCTCTACCTCGGGCGGCTCGATCCGACGAAGGGGATCGACCTCCTGATCCGCTCGTTTGCAGAGGTCGAACGAGAGTTTGACGATGCCGTCCTCATGCTGGTAGGCGGCGACATGGGTTACAACGGTGAGTTCAGGCAGCGGGTCCGGTCGCTCGGCCTCGATGATCGGGTGGTCTTCACGGGGTTCGTGAGCAAGGAAGACAAGATGGCTGCGTACACCGATGCCGATGTCTTCGTAACGCCGAGTTTCACCGGCTTTCCCGTCACGTTCCTCGAAGCCTGCCTCTGCGGAACGCCCATCGTGACGACGGGGCATGGCGACCTCCTTGGATGGGTCGACAATACCGTTGGGTTCAACACCGGGTACACGCCGGAGGCGCTTGCCAGCGCCATAGGGCGCCTGCTTGCCGATGACGCCTTACGGGCCAGGTTCGGCGAGCAGGCGAAGGAGCTCGTCCGGACCAGGTACAACTGGCAGGCAATCGTCCATGACATCGAAACTCTTTACGCAGATATAGCGAACGGCGGCCGGGGCGCCACAGGCCGCGGGACAGGTGAGCGCTCGCCGGCGAGGGTCTGAGGGAAAGGGATCCAAACGGTCTCCAATACCAGTTTCAAGATAGGGCCGCCGATCAGTCTTCGGATGCAGATATAGGCCGGAGGTGACGGCAAATCCCCGGATCAGGGTCCTCACGCCGGGAGGGAGGAACGCAGGCAGTCCGAATGGCCGGGGTTCAGGTCGCGGGGGTCCGGCTGTCCGACCCGCGCGGGATTAACCGACAGCAGAACCGCTTCCAGAGCGGAGCTCCTGCAAAACCAAAAAAGATTGGATCGGGCCCCATCCGGGCCCGAATATGCTGGCTGTTTTACTCGCCGGCAGGCATAGCCTTCATGCCTGCAGTCTGGACATTCTGGCCGCCTTCAACCAGGAACGCCTTAGCGGAGTCAGAGGTGATCTCTCCGGTGTACTTGACGTTCTGGTTGTTCTTCGCCCAGACCAGCGTGTCAACCCGATCGCCAGAGGCGTGGATGTCCACCGAAGCGTCGCCGAACTGACCGTTCGTGCCGCCGAAGCTTGAACCCTTGCCGTCGATCCCGGTCGGGTTCTCCAGGTGGAAGTTCTTTATCTGGATGTTTTTGGCAAGATCGACCTGGAGGCCGTAGCCATGTGAGTCGATGCTCGTGCAGTTCTCGAGCACCAGGGCAGGGTTGGCCGAGCGGCTCGGGATACTGTAGTAACCGGCCGGTTTCCTGTGGGTGTAGTCGGTCTTCCCGGCACCGGTCTCCTTCTCGACGCAGTTGTAGAGTTTGCCGCCGTTCGTCGCGTAGAACCCATACAGGGAGTTCCCCTCCGCCGTGCAGTTCGTGAACGTCACGTCAGCGTTCGGAGCGTAGTAGCCGCACCCGAAGTAGTGCGTCGACATGTCGCTCTGCTGGTAGGGCCGCGTCGGGTAGGGTTTCTGCCCGTTGTTCAGGCTCGTGCAGTTCTCAAGGACCGCGTTCGTCACTTTGGGGTCGAACTCGAAGTGGAACCCGGACTCCAGGTTACCTTCGGCGAGGCAGTCCTTCACGCGGAGGCCATCCATGTCGTTCAACTCCGCAAAGTCGAACCCGGTGATCCAGGGGTTGAACGCCCCGTACTTGCCGCAGTTGATCGCCTGACAGTTCTCGTAGCGAACGTCCTTGATCACCTTGTTCGTCGTTCCCCAGGCGTTGTGGAGGAACCCGTAGGTCCCGGTATCCACGGCCTTGCAGTTGATGAACTCGACGTCCTGGAGTGTGGATGCATACACAGTCGGATCGTGGACCAGGAGGTAGACCGCCTGAATGCTCGTATCCGCGGTTCCCGTGATGTCATGGAGCTTCGCGTGGCTTGCCCGGATGGTCATCACACCGAGCCACTTGACGCCGCTACTGTAGCCGTTCCCCTGGACGTGGAACCCGTCCAGCGTGACGTACTCGTGGTCGATGTTGATGCGTCCATCGTGGGTGAATTTCAGGAACGTTGCATCCGGGCCCTGGCCGGAGAGCGTCGTGCCTGCTGCCGGCGCGATGACACCAGCACAGTTGAACGTACCATCTGAGAGAACGACCGTACCGCCATCCGGCAGTGCGGAGAGCGCTGCCTGGATCTCAGCCTGGTCATCGACTCCGTCACAGACATAGTCTGCCTGGTTCTTCGACAGTTCGGTGCTATCGCTTGCAGCCACGGTGAGCGTGGCCGGAGTTGCAGACCCGGCTGCACTTACCGGAGAGAATGCCGGGATAAGGCAGCACGCCAGAAGTACTGCAGCCAGTCTTAGTATATTTTGCCTGTCTATCATGCCATTCAGCCTCTCTGTGAGGTAACTTATCGTCTTTCGATTGCACTATAAATATTTTTTTAGTAAAATAAAATTCATTAGAATAATTATTTAGTCATATAAGCCAATTGAGGCTGGCCTATCAGGAAAAAGCTGTGCATGACGCAAGATAGAGTAATGCAAAAGCATATTATATCATAGTTGAAATTAAAATAAAAACGTATAAATACTCGCGCCTTTTGATACCGATAATTGGAACTGGCCATCCCGGGAACGCCTGCACGTAGACAGGATGGGAATTCGGCTCCATGCGCCCGTATGGCCCCGGGGCTCTGGTCCCCGCCGCCGGGCGGTGGCGGGGACCAGCGCAGACATCACCCCGCTGGCCGGAACCCGGAATCCCGGGGACCGGAAGCTGCAGGGACATTGAACGAAGACGTTCTGAGGAGAGATGTCGCACCAGAAGATGTTGCCGGGTCGATCCCCTCCTGTCCGGGCCCTCCTGGCCCAATGGGGCTCCGGGACGCAATGTCTATATAGAGCCTCTTCATAGAGGGTGCCCCTATGCGAGTGGCATGCCTGGCCTTCTGGTTCTACGACTACACCATCCAGATGGCAAACGAACTTGCCCGACACGCCGAGGTGCTGCTGCTGCTTCCGGACTACAGGTCGGAGGAGTACGTGGGGAACATCGACCCGGAGGTAAAGGTCCACATCTTCCGCTACTCCCAGGAACACGGAAGGCCCGGTCCGTCACGCTACTCAATGCTCCGTGATATCGTCGCCGCAATTCACGACTTTAAGCCCGACGTCGTTCACTTCCAGGTGAACAACCCCATGCTCTGCCCGCTCCTTCCCATGCTCCGGAAGTATCCGCTGGTGGCGACATTCCATGACATTGAACCGCACCCCGGCGAAGACCGCCTCCTGGATATCGGTTCTCTGCTCTACCGGCTCACCCTCTTCGTATCAAGGGTCCTGCCCGACCGGATCTTCGTGCACGGGAAAGCGCTCAGAGAGGTCCTGGTGGAGAACTACCACGTCCCCGGCGAGAAAGTGCATATCATACCGATCGGTGAGCACGAAGTGACGCCGTTTAAGAAGTTCGAGCAGCAGGGCCGGGAGCCCGACGGCCTGCGTGTCCTCTTCTTCGGCCGCATCCACCGATACAAGGGGCTCGACTACTTGATCCAGGCAGAGCCGCTCATCACCCGGGAGGTTCCGGATGCCCGGATCGTCATCGCCGGCACGGGCGAAGGCTTCAGCAGGTATGCAGAGAAGATAGCGGGTCGGGACGCATTCGAGGTCTACAACTACAGGATACCCTACGAAGAGGGCGCCCGGCTCTTCCAGCAGGCGAGCGTCGTGGCGCTCCCGTATGTTGAGGCATCCCAGAGCGGCGTCATACCGACCGCATACGGCTTTAAAAGGCCGGTAGTGGTCACGGATGTGGGGAGCCTGCCGGAGGTCGTCGAGCATGGGAAGACCGGCTATATCGTGCCGCCACGTGACCCGGCGGCACTTGCCGGTGCTATCGTGAGCCTTCTCGGGGACCCGGCGGCGTGCCGGCGTATGGGAGAGCAGGGCTACACTAAACTGAAGACGGATATGGCCTGGCCCACGATCGCACAATCCATCCTCGCGGTCTACAGTGAGCTGGCACCCGCTCAGGGGAGGGGAAAGCCGCCTGCAGACGAGGCCTTCGCCGAGACAGCCCCTGCCGGCGGGAGAGAACGATGACCGCCAGCAGGGACGCCCGGGAGGAACGGTTGCCGAACGGCAGGCGTTTGAGAGATCCAGAGGGTTTCGAGTAACGATGGAAGGAAGGGATGGGAGCCCTGCTCAACCGATGATGCACCGTATCCAGAACAGAGTAATGGCAGGCCCGCCGAGATAGGCATCCGGACGCCTCCGGTTGAAATGGTCCCCGGGGCGGCTCGTCCAGCGCAAGGTCTTAATAGGCGAACCCGATAGTAAGTGCACGGAGAAGACATACTGGTCCGCCGGATGCCATAACGAGGAGGTCACCGATTCCATGCGCAAAGCCAGTTAAAATCACCAGAGGTACAATGCACCTGCTCAACCCGTTTCGGATGAACGACTGGGATAACAGAACGTTTTTCTGGGCATTTCAGGCATTCCAACTTCTTTTTGTCGTCGTAGTCAGCCTCAGCCTCGTCGGGTACCCTATACCGATCGCACGAGAAGCCCTGGCCTTCCTCTATCTCACCTTTCTACCGGGTATCCTCGTGCTGAAGGCGCTCAGACTCCACAATCTCGGCACGATTGAGACAGTGCTCTACTCAGTCGGGCTGAGCCTTGCGGCCCTCATGATCACCGGCCTTGTCGCCAACATCGCCTACCCACTGCTTGGCTATGTACGGCCATTCTCATTTGAGATCCTTTTTCTCACAATCATCGCCGTCGTACAGGTTCTGCTCTACCTCGCGCTCACCCGTGACCGGGAACATGCCGACGTAAATTCTGTCAGGCCGGACATTTCCATCCCCCCTGCAGCGCCGTTCCTGATGGTGCTCCCGTTCTTTGCGATCATCGGGACATACATGCGAAACGAGTATCACATGGTCACACTCCTCTTCCTGCTCCTCGTCCTGATCGCCATCATCGGCCTCGTCGTCGGGTTCGACCGACTCATCCCGGCATCCTGCTATCCCCTGGCAGTCTACACTATCGCGCTCTCGCTCCTCTACCATACATCGCTGATATCAGGGTATGTCTGGGGCTATGACATCCACCACGAGCTCCACCTCGTGAACAGTGTGCTGGTGCCTGGGCTCTGGGATATGACCATTCCGTACAACACAAACGGAATGCTCTCCGTCGTTGCGCTCGTCCCCATATACTCGCTCATATGCGATCTGGACCCCGTCTGGGTCTTCAAGATCCTCTACCCCCTCCTCTTCGCGCTCGTGCCGCTCGGGCTCTACCGGGCGATCGAGAAACAGACGAACGCGAAGATTGGGTTTTTTTCGATCTTCTTCTTCGTCTCGTTCTTTACCTTCTATACGGAGATGATCTCCCTCGCCCGCCAGCAGATAGCGGAACTCTTTCTCGCGCTGACCGTCCTTGCTATGGTCGACAAGTCCATGGACCAGGGCAGGCGGGCGTTCCTCATGGTCACCTTCGGCTTTGCCATGATCGTCTCGCACTACGGCCTCTCGTACATCTACCTCTTCTCGCTCATACCGGCATGGCTGCTGCTCGTCTTCCCGGAATACCTGCCGGCCGGCATACGGGAGAGACTCCGCGGGATGTCAGGCACCATGATCTCCGACCCGCTCGCCCCGCAGGGAACCACCCCCAAACCACGGATCCGGACGCTCGTCCTCCCTTACATCCTCGTCTTTGCCATCCTCACCTATCTCTGGTACTCGACGGTAGCCGAAGGCACGGCGTTTGCTACCATCGCCGGTATCGGGGATAAGATAGTAACTACCCTCTTTGCAGAGTCCTTCAACCCGACAACCGTCCAGGGAATGCATATCCTCACCAGCCAGTCCATCACACCCCTGCACAGCCTGGCAAAAGTCGTCCATATCGCAACCCAGGGGCTCATCGCTGTGGGACTGCTTGCAACCCTCCTCAGGCGCGAGCGGTGGCGCATCGAGCCCGAGTATCTCGCCGTCTCACTCGTCTTCCTCCTCATCAACGTAGCCGGCATCATCGTCCCGTTCTTCGCAAGCTCGCTCAACACCAGCCGGCTCTACCACATCACCCTGATCTTCCTTGCCCCGTTCGCGGTCATCGGCGGCATAGCGCTCTACGAGGCAGTAGTCCAAAGGATCCATGCGGTAAGGACCTTCCCATTCATGGGAACGGCTTACCAGGCGTTATCGGTATTCTTCGTCGTGTTCCTCCTCTTCAACACCGGCCTCATCTACCAGATTGTGGATGACAGTCCGACATCGATGGCGCTCGAAACCGCCGGGGATAAGCCGGTCTTCAACGGCAAAGAGGTGCAAGGAGCAAAATGGCTCTTTTCTGAAGCGAGCGGACGCCCCATCTACGTTGACGGCACACGCTGGTGGCTCCTGCTGGGGTTCGACCCGGACCATCAGCGGTACCTCCCGGCAAATGCGTCACTGGTGGAGCCGAACTCCTACCTCTACTTCGGTACATACAACGTCGTAAAAGAGAGTGTCCGGATCGAGGTGCAGGAGCATGCGGTCACTGCGGCGGCCTACACCGATGCCGGACGATTCATCCGGGACCAGAATAGGATCTACGATAATGCCGGTTCCGTCGTCTACTACCGGTGAAGAGCCCGCGGGAAATTCCCACCCGGATAGGTAGGGGAAGGCTGACTCCTGTGAACAGGAGCCATTCCGACAACAGAGAGGAGACTTGTCCGGGCCAGCACCGGTGAGCCAGTTGAGTTATATCCATCCTTTCCTCTTCAGGATCACGCCAACGAGGAGTGTGCCCGCCACATACGTGCCGAGCCACGCATACCCCATACCGATGAGGCCAAACCGGTGCATCAGGGTGTAGCCGAACCCGAGCAGGGCGACACTGACGAATCCGCTGAGGATCATAAGGCTCCGAATGTCGTTCCTGACCTTTGCAATGGATATGAAGGTCTGGCAGACGGAGACGAATATGGCGGATAGCGCGAGCACCTGGAGCAGGGCTATCCCTTCGACGTAGTCTTTGCCGATCAGGTTGAGGATCTGCTCCCCGAAGAGAGAGAGCCCGATGATTGCGGGTATGAGCAGGGCGAACATGCTCGCGAGCGTCCGGAGCACGCTCTTCTTCATCTCCCCCCCGTGGCTTCCCTCGACAAAGAGTGAGGTCGTGAACGCGTATGGGATCATGAAGAGTATCGAGACGATCGCGTAGGTGATGTAGTAGTTGGCGGTACTCTCGGCCCCGAGCACGTGGAGCACCATGATCGGGATGACCATGTTCGGAGCGGACATCAGTATCCCGGCGATGTATGCGCCGGCGGAGAACTGCCATGCTTCCCGCAGGAAGACGCGGTCCACACCCAGTGCAGGCCGTACCGAACATCGGGCAAGCAGGACGAGGGCGAGGATGAGACCGAGGACGAACGAGAGACCGAAGGCACTGAAGATGCCCATCGCTCCAAGGAAGACCAGGGGGACGAGGAAAAGGATCCTCGACCCGTAGAGCAGGTTCAGGATGAAATAGTGCTCCGACTTCCGCATGGCGTTGAACGCACCCTCGATGACCCAGGTGACGGAGTAGGCTCCGAGGAAGATGAGATAGAGCGGCGCGACCGTTCTGACGATCGTGAGCTCGGGGGATACGACATCGACCACGGCGATGAAGACCAGCCCCGCACCGAGCGCCACTGCTGTCGGCACGAGGATGGCAGTTCCAAGCACCCTGTTCTTGTCGCGCAGGGGAAAGAACCGGATCACCGATTGGTCCAGGCCGAGCCGGGAGATGAGGATGAGGAGCCCCATGGACGACATCAGAGCGGTTGCGATGCCCACGTCTGCCTGCGAATAGAACCGGGCTGCAATCATCCAGAAGAAGAATCCAAACCCCGCTGCGGCGAACGATGACGCCATGATGAAGAACGAGTTCCTGATAAGCGGCTCCTGTAAGTGCTGCCTGACCTCGCTGAAGTTTTTGGGGAGTGCTACTGCCATCGGCCGCCACTATCTGGTGACACCTATATAGATGTATCCACCGCTCCGGCCCCTCCGGGGTTGCAGGGCTAGCGGGAGAAACTCTTCCGGGCCGTGCTGCCCGGCACGGCCTCAGGCGGTGTTCACCAAAACAGGAGAGAATTTTCAGGTAGAAGATCTCCACGGGCCGCACCGGCGGAATGTGAGGTGGCGGCCGTGGTAAAGAAAGGTGGGAAGGGGTTATCCCCGTGCTCCCGGTACAGACGTTAGAGAGAAGAAGTTCTGCCGAAGAAGAAGTCGGCAAGCAGAGCAACATCCTTCCAGTCCACGGTGCCGTTTCCATCGAAATCAGCAACGGCATTGGATTTAGTAGTTCCCTGCGCCATCTCGGCAACGATCGTCACGTCGGCCCAGTCAACGCTGCCATCTCCGTTGAGGTCTCCCCTGACGGGAGCCGGCCGGGTTCCGACGACGATCTCCTTACTCATAACGTTGTTGTTCTCATCGCTCTCTGCAATCCGGTTGACATCGTCCACGTTGGCCTTCACGGTGTGGGTGCCCTCAATTGCCTTCCAGGTTGCACCGGCCGAGCCGCCGCTCGCGGTCAGGGTGACCGATGCACCCGCGGCGATAGCCGCGGTGTGGGTGTCGGACCAGACACCGGGACCGGCGGCGCCGTCATCGAACGTGAAGAGGACGCCGTGCTTCACGCCAGCAGGCGTGGGAGCAGTACCCTGGTTCTTGATGGTGGCCCGGAGCGTCACCGCACTCCCGGGAGCCGGGGTTGCCGGGTCCCAGGAGATGTCGGTCACCACAAGATCCGGTTTCCCGGAGGGAGCCGGTGTTGTGGGGGTGGGCGTCGGGGTCGGCGCCGGAGTGGACACAGCCTTCGAGACCGTGATCTGCTCACTCTTGACGTTGTTTGCCTCGTCGCTCTCGGCGATCCGGTTGAGATCGTCCACGTTGGCCTTCACGGTGTGGGTGCCCTCAATCGCCTTCCAGGTTGCACCGGTCGAGCCGCCGTTCGCGGTCAGCGTAACCCATGCACCCGGAGCAATCGAACTGGTGTGGGTGTCGGACCAGACACCGGGACCGGCGGCGCCGTCATCGAACGTGAAGAGGACGCCGTGCCTCACACCCGCAGGCGTGGGGGCATCCCCCTGGTTCTTGATCGTGGCCCGGAGCGTCACCGCACTCCCGGGAGCCGGGCTTGCCGGGTCCCAGGAGATGTCGGTCACCACAAGGTCCGGCTTTCCGGAGGGAGCCGGCGTTGTGGGGGTCGGAACGGGAGCCGGAACGGTCGGGGTCGGCACCGGCGAGCCGGTGGAGACCACCTTCACGTTCTGGAGAGTCGCCTGACCGGCCGGAACCGTGCCCACGATGGTCACACCGGCGGAACCGGCAGGAAGTGTGCTGGAGACGATCTCCATATCCTTCACAAGGACATTCTTGGTTCTGTAGCCCTCAACAACGAACGGCTTTGCGGCATCGGAGACGATCTGTCCGGAGAAGACGGTGTTCACGTTCTCCTTCGCCCATACGAGCGTCTCCACGCGGTTGCCCGATGCATAGATGCTCACCTCGGAGTTGTCAAACTGGCCGTTCGTGCCGCCGAGGCTGGAACCCTTACCCTTGTACCCGACCGGGTCGATCAGGTGGAAGTTCCGGATCTTCACGTTGTTCGCGAGATCGACCTGGAGGCCGTAGGCGCGCGAGGTGATGCTCGTGCAGTTCTCCATCACTGTGGAGGGGTTGACCGAGCGGGTCGGGACGCTGTAGTAGCCGGCCGGCACCCGATAGGAGAAATCGGTCCTCCCGATGCCGGTGTCCTTCTCGACGCAGTTGTAGAGTTTGCCGCCGTTCGTCGTGTAGAACCCGTTCATGGAGTTCCCTTCTGCCGTGCAGTTGATGAACGTCACGTCAGCGTTCGGGGCGTAGTAGCCGCACCCGAAGTAGTGCGTCGACATGTCGTTCGGGTTGTAGGCCCTTGCCGGGAAGGCTTTCTGCCCGTTGTTCCGGCTCACGCAGTTCTCAAGGACGGCGTTCGTCACTTTGGGATCGAACTCGAAGTGGAACCCGGACTCCAGGGTGCCTTCAGCAAGGCAGTTCTTCACGCGGAGGCCATCCATGTCGTTCAACTCCGCAAAGTCAAACCCGGTGATCCAGGGGTTGAACGCCCCGTACTTGCCGCAGTTGATCGCCGCACAGTTCTCATAGCGAACGTCCTTGATCACCTTGTTCGTCGTTCCCCAGGCGTTGTGGAGGAATCCATACGTCCCGGTATCCACGGCCCTGCAGTTGATGAACTCGATACCCTGGAGCGTCGGCGCATAGACGGTCGGATCATGGACCAGGAGGTAGACCGCCTGAATGCTTGCATCCGCGGTTCCCGTGATGTTATGGAGCTTCGCATGGCTTGCCCGGATGGTCATCACACCGAGCCACTTGACGCCGCTGCTGTAGCCGCTCCCCTGGACGTGGAACCCGTCCAGCGTGATGTACTCGCGGTCGACGTTGATGCGTCCATCGCGGGTGAATTTCAGGAATGTCTCCGATTCACCTTCCCCCTTGAGAGTCGAGCCTGCTTTGGGAGCAATGATCCCTGCACAGTTGTATGTGCCGCTGGTCAGGAGGACAACACCGCCGGATGATGGCAGGGCATTCAGTGCTGCCTGAATCTCCACATGATCATTGACCCCGTCACAGACGTAGGCAGCCGCTGCTTTATCGGCCGCACTACTGTCGCTTGCCGCGACAATCGTGGTGGGGGTCGTCTCGAGTGCCCCGACGATCGGGACGAGCCCGACGATCAGGAACACTGCGATTAGAAGCTTCGTTGTCCGTTTATCTCGCATTATCTCACCTCTCGGGAGATACTGCATTATCTGAAACCTATAATTTAAAATGTTTTGCAAATAGATTGGACAACGCAATTATTTGGAAATAGTAAAATAATAAGTATTAATGCCCAAAATCATTAATTTTTGCTATTTATGAAATCAAAATTAAAATAGAACAACATATATAATATGGCCAATTTTAGCGCATAAACCTCAGGAAATACTTGCTCTGACCAGTGCTCCCAGGATATATTCCAGGCAAGTGAACAGTGACCGAATACGGAATTTCATCCAGTTATTTTTATAAAACTCGCTGGAATTCAACGGTATCCACGCCTGATCGGCCAGGACGGCAGCCACCCCCTGCCGCACCCGGGGGAGGAACGCCTGCGGTACTGCACCATGTGACACCCCGACCGCAACAGATCCGCCAGCAGATAACCTCGACCACCGGTATTTTGCCGAACCCCGGCGCCGGTATCCGGCAGAATGCTAGTGCAACGATTCCCAATTACCGGCACTCTCACCGGAGGAGTGTATTGACCTTTTTTCACACTATCCGGAGGGTTGCCTCCCGGGAGACGGCTTGTCCCCGGTATCCCCACGTACTGCCCCACCCCCCATGGCGATAGCCACCACGGTCCAGTGCACGGGGAGATCCCGGAGAAGAACCGGATTGGGGCCCACTCTCCCCTTCTCCCGGGAAACCGGCTTCGACACCGCTCCCGGGGCACGGCTTCCCACGGGATATCGCCATGACTGCCCTCGCCCCCGGGAGGGGGTTGCCGGAGAGGAACTGTTGGGTGACATTTTGCCCGGGAAGAGGGGTTCCCCCTCCCTGGTCCCCGCCCCCCGTGGCGATATTCCCACGGTCCACTCCAGGGGGAGATTCCGGAGAAGAACCAGACGCGGCTCATCCCCGAATATCAGCCCGGGCACTGCCCCCGCCCCTACCAGAGTAGGGGGACGGAGGGGAGC
>ENA-UOOH01003008-UOOH01003008.1-fermentation-metagenome-genome-assembly--contig:-NODE-3008-length-13525-cov-10.923163_pt1 | contig 13525 bp, 10 predicted proteins | sample MGYA00245778_ERZ724025 | MGnify/ENA primary metagenome ERZ724025 (study PRJEB28704, sample SAMN03018313) | fermentation metagenome | biome: anthropogenic terrestrial biome; feature: soil... | reverse complement strand
TGATTTTATTTCCTTTAGCAGCCAACTCATCCAGTTTCTTTTCGACAGAGGAGGCCGCAGGAGCAGAAGTTGGGGTTGATGTCGGAACAGGGGTCGGGGTTGAAGCTGGAACAGGGGTTGGGGTTACTGCAGGTTGCGTTGTATTTGCCTTTATATCCGATAATTTATCGGAGGTTCTTACTGTCATTAGAATGGCTGCTTCTCTGGTGGCCATACCGTACTTTGCCGCTTCCTGGGCAGGCGTTACAGACTTAGGCATGAAATTACCCTTGCTGTCTCCTTTGATAATTCCCAGTTTAGACATGTATTTGGTTCCTTCAACAGCCCAACTGGATATATCTCTTTGATCAGGAAAGTCTTTCACACCGTTAATACTGTAGTCAGCAGCCGGAGCAATCGCCTTGATGGCCCGGTAAAGCATTGTGGCACACTGTTCACGGTTAATCAACACATTCGGAGAGAATTTCGTTGCTGATGTACCCGTTGTGATTCCCAGTTTAAATGCCTTTAGAATTTGATTGTTTACTGTATCGGTGAACGGATTTGGAGATGCGGGTAGAATCGCTTCATCAATAGATTTTTCACACAACCGAACTGCAAGCTCAGCAAATTCTTCGCGGGTAATGGGCTGCGTCATGTCTGTACCCATAAGAATATCCGGGATGAGGTCTTTATCATAGGCTGCCTGAAGTTCGGGTTCTGCCCATGAGCTGGCACCACTGTAAAATGCAGTCGTACCTATTTCAACCACATTGGAAAAGGGGGAACGTATATAAGAACCATCAGGTTTTTTAAACTGAAAGAACATACGGAAATAATACGTGTTTTTCTTAATGTCAATTTCACCCCATCCTCCCTCATCTATAGGATCTACATCCATATCATCTATAAGATTCTCATGACCTTTTCCGAGCAATATACCATTACTTTCAGATGCCCATTTACCATTACCAATCTTCCAGTCGAGTAAATTCCATACACTTGTTTGTTTATTGGATTCTTCTACGCTTTTAGGAATGTTGCAGGTAAAGTGGAAATATGGCTGACCGTCCTTGTACTCCTTTAGCTCACCCTTTAAATTTTCCGGAGCAACAAGACTATCAGGAAGTCTGCCTGCTGCATCTTTCCCAATGGATGCAATATCAGAATAAGGAGAGGTTACAAATCGATAACCCCATGTTTCAGTGGCAGGATCAAAGTGCTCATATTCATATACATAACGGTAACGGAAGGAATATGTGTTGTTCTGTAAATCAAATTCTTCAACCTGCAGACTCTCAGGGAATACCGGAACATCAATTGAATTTCTTTCGTCATGACCTATATGGTTTAACGCTAAAGCGACATTAAACCATTCATATAGGTTCTCGTAATATTCAATCAAGTATTGTTCGGAAAAATTATCCCAATGACTATCAAACTTCCATTGCCCGTCGTTAATCTTCCAATCAATTTCCCAAAATATCCCGTATTCATCTTCCATTAATTCCATAATTTTAGCCGGCTGTGTCATACGAAGCTGCAAATCACCATATTCGTCGGAACGGACTGACAGGCTTACGGGCTTTTCTAAAACAGGCAGTTCATCAACCTCCGCGTATGCGGGACAAGGCATAACCAGTAAAACAAAGATTATAATTACTACAACTTTCATGAATAGCTTATACATATCAAAGACCTCCACTTACTTTTTATTTGTGACCGATATAAGTTTACCGGTTATTTCTATTTTATAAAAACCGCAACTGTGAGAATAGTCTGAATATGATTATATATAGTACAAATAATGCTATTTAATAGCTCATGGAATCAAAGGCACGCTTTAAGCGGCACATGTATTAGCTGTTCTTGTAGAATTTGCATAGAAAACTGAATTTTAAATGAGAGTAAACATTCTTTGGCTTAAACGGAAAGTTCTGATATTTCTTGTACCATTAATCAAATTAAACCTGGCTATACATCTCCATTATACTTTACAGCATATATCTTACCATCCAAACCCCCGAAATAAATCGTTTTATTATGAACCTCAGGTGTCTGCCATACAGAGCGTTCCGGGAATCCAACAGCATCGTAAATAAATATTTTATCTCCACTAACAGGGTTTAACCCAGTAAGCCTTCCTCTTTCTGAGACATGATAAAGTATTCCTTCATCGTATATGAGAGCGCTATCTACTTGATATTCCTGCAAATCAACGTTGTTGTTACCGGCTCTCAAATCCCTGTACCATTCTAAAATATTGTCAAATACATTAAATGCGTATATCTCCCTGCCTTCATTAGCTGCATAAAAGATTCTTGTTCCATCTGTTGCCGGTCCGATGCGACCCATGGTATTAATAAACGGATGTGTCCATTCAAGACTACCGTTTGTTGGATTTAAATACCCTGCCTTCTTATTCCGGGGTTCAATACACCATAGCTTTGCATTTCCAGTTATCACAGGTCTAATATCACCGAGAATAAAACTTAACATGTCAGTATCAGCATTTCCACGCCAGTATAATGAACCGTCATTTGTATTTATTGCATACCATATATGCGTATCCCGTACAAATGCATACAATATTCCACCACATACTAATGGTCTTTGTCTCATAAGACCCTCAGTCTGATATCTCCATTTGAAGCTTCCATCATTTGCATTAAGAGAATAGATATATTTATCCCCTGAACCAAAGTAAACCACCCCATCATCAACAAGCGGATCGGTGATCACACTACCTCCCGTAACATAATGCCATTTAAGTAAACCATCATCAGCATTCAATGCATATACCTTTTTATCATTTGAACCGAAAATTACCAAACATCCGATTGCACTTTGAAATATTGCAGGCTTAGATATAATCTGATCCTCAGTGGCATATGACCATTTTAACGTACCATCAAAGTCATTTATTGCATATATTTTGCCATCTTCTGAGCCTGTGTATATCATACTGTTATAGTATGTGGGCGTGGATTGAATTATATCATCGGTCTGGTACACCCATTTAGTCATCACATTCCCTCCACTCCACTCATATTCCTTATATTCCTTCCACACCTTTCCTACATTGTCTGTCATATTAACCCCTACAAAATGCTTGCCGTAGGGTATGATAGGAGAGTAGGTTGAAATGTCTATTCTACCAAACCATGAGCTTCCGTTTTGAGTCAGATTTGTCCATGGACCGTAATTATCTACACTCGCCTGTACACTATCTACTCCGTCAGGTGCCTTATCAATCTGTACAGATATATCTACATTCCCATTCTCCTGAACAGTAACATTTGTGATAGACATATCTGCTTTCCTGCTATTTATCATGGATGCTGTTAACCAGAGGACTTTAGAACTGTCTTTTACCTGTCTTTTATAAATATATAGCATGTCAGAAGATATCTTTATTATTGCATAACCTTGATCATTATTGTTTTTTTGATCGGTTACATACACCCAGGGTATGCCATTCTCAATAGTATACCCCCATCTATGCATATGTCCGCTCATAATCGCAACTATATTATAACGCTTTAGAATTCTGATAAGCTCTGCTTTAGCGGTTACATTGTCATGTAATACTGATGGATGGTGCACAAATATAATTACAGGCATTTCTCTGGAGATAGTATTGAGATCATACTGAAGCCATTCTAGCTGTGCCTTACCGCATTTTCCATCTGTCACAAATATAACAGTAGAATCCAGCATTACAAAATGCACGCCTTCATAATTAAATGAATAATAAAGAGATCCAATACTCCCCTTGTAATCATTTTTTCCGTTCGAGGTCCACCATTGTAAATCGTGGTTACCTGTCCCTGTATATACAGCACAGTCGAAGAGTGCTTTATAGTCCAGATACTTTTTATATTGTTCCGGTCTTCCGCAATCAGTAATGTCTCCTGTAATAACTACGAATGATGGTTTAACACAGGAATTAATATCGTCTATGACAGCACGAAAGTTTACTTCTCCTGCCGGTATATGTACATCAGCAATTTGTACAAATTCAAACAACAACTCCCCTCCATCCTCAATGGAAAATGTTTATTAATGATGTTATTATTGCTTCCCTGGAAATCGTGAAATGGCTTTTCCTGCAAGTTTGTCTGCAGGAAATTACAGCTTGCTGCAATCTGATGCGATCACAGTATGGTTATTCGCAAATCAACAAATAAATTACCCTGCTCTCAGGAAGGTAAACTTCAATACATCCTGCGTTATATTCATATTTTAAATTATGACTGTTACCATCAATATCTTCAGAGAAAATACTCACAGGCTGTGTAATCTCTACACAAATTCGGCATCCAGCTATACAATTTTTATTCCCTACAATTATTAGTTCATTACCATCTCCAAGTTTCCACCTACTTGCATTAATACAGGGGCTTTTGTTCACTATACCAACATCGTCCATATATACCCCATCTCTTATCATAGGGTTAATTTTCCTTCGAAATTCAACAGCCTTTTCAGCATATGTTCGTAATTCTTCTTCATCTTTCCTAAAGTGGTCTGTTATTCCTAACCAAAGAACGGACCCTAGAAGAAGTGCCCTTTCCATGTGAGAGTAGAATAGTTCGATCCTTTCATTACCAGACTTTTTCGATCTGGGATTTACCATGTTGATCTGCACAAACTCAGGAAAAGTATATTTGAAAATATTAAAATACTCGTCATACTGTTCACCGTTCCATGTAAGGCTCCCCCATACATAACTTCCGTATATATCACCACAGTTTTCAATCATCAGAAACGACTCGGAATTCATTTCTGATATTTTCTCCTTAAGATCCTTTAAAATCTTAAAATAACCAGTATTAAATCCCCCGATATCTGCATGGCTGTGACTGCTTTCAAAACACGGAAAGGGTTCAGCTGATCCAAGCTGATCAAGATATATCCCTGTAGCACCATAGCTTTTTATCATCCAACAGGCAGTATCTATCAGTTGTTTTTGCCATTTGGTATCGGAAGGGCACATAATTGCAAATGTTACCGGTCCGTACTTCTCAGTATAATACTCTCCATTAATCTTTTTAATTGCCATATCATGTCCGATTGTAGGAAAAAAATCAGATTCTATATCGAATAACCTTGAATTTATGTAAAAAGTAATAAAACCATTATTATTATTGACGTATTGGCAGGATTCATACAAATCCATAGATGTTCCAAGCTCCATATCGGGATAATATTCCGGGTAGTTGCAATCAAATCCCTTTCTGTTCCAGCTTGCTATAAACATATGTCTTATATTGAGTTTCTTTCCTTCAAGAAATAGCTCCGGTATCTTATCGAACCTATTATGTATACTTCCATCCTTTTTAAAATTGTAGCACTGGTTTAAGACGAATTCATTCTTAAGATGTGCAGGGTTATTATCAGTTTTTATGAAAGGATCTATCCATTTTCTATACTCCTTTGCCCCCCAATGCCAATCTTCACAATTTACAGCCATAGTACAAGGTTCGGAAAACCATGTTTGTCCACATTCTATCTTTTTGTATTTTCTAATACCGAATCCCATCCATGGGTCTTCTGTACCACCTGTTTCTGCAAGCATTCCCGTAACAAGATAATTACGATCATTTGAACTTATATAAAAGCCATTATTCTTATCATAGTAGTACATCCACATCATGGAGGCAAGACCGCAGTAATTTATTTCTCTTGAATAAACACCGGCTTCAAACCTAGAACTTGCTCTCCCAAAATTCTTATATCTTTCGCTTGCATACTCGCATATTGGATTAATGGTCTTTTCACCCGCATGGTGTGGGTAGATAATTATGTCATCTTCCCAGCTTTCTCCAAGATAAATTCCTCTTATGTGCGGAAATAGTATTTCTACAATATCACAGCCAGAATGCCTGTTTTCAATACATACAGTCCATTGCAGCATCTTTTCGCCACAGATTTTTACATTAACTTCCGCGTTAATATCAAGAATCTTACCATCACCCATAAAACCATTATAGGTAATACTAAGTTTAGTACTACTTTCATTAGAATCTACTTTCAATCCGGTTACCCCTGTTGGAATAAACTTTTCTCTAATGCCTTTCTCCTTGAGAATACACCACAAAGCCAATATGGAGCCCTTTTGGTTCGACTTGACATAATTGTCGTTGGTTAATTTGTTTCTCAATTCTATAATGTTGTTGATTTTGCTATCAAAAGACAATTTTACATATTCATTTTCCAGGGATTGTATCATGTTGGTGGTACCTCTTTCTTAAATTATCAGTAACAGTTTATTTAATTTTTAAAAATACCCTAATGCCCATGCATCAGTACGCATTTTTAGCTCTCCGGGCCAAAATACCATATCGAAGAAAAAAATGATTCCTGCTCTTGTGGTGTGTACTATATCAATATCCGTATTTTTCATATAAATCCCATGATTCATTATTGATTTTACTGGAGTTTTCAATGTGATTACTTATGTAAACACTAGGTTTTTTGCCTTGAGCAAGCATTTTTTCAACAACATCTGCTTGAAGTGCCCACATTATATAAGAAGCAGCTATGCCTGAAGATGGACAAATACTCTTACCAAGTTCTTCAACTTCCACAAGTGTATCTCCAACTGTTCCACAATTATCAAGCACATAATCACATACTTCAAACAGCCGCTTCCCACTGTAATGATTGGATTTTAAAAATCTTGAATAATCTACTGAAGTAATCGCTATTGTTTTTACACCCATTTCTCGTGCTTTTATTGCCATTTCCACAGGTAGTATATTTATACCTGAGACTGAACCAATCATTAAAACATCCCCGGTCATGATATTTGCCTTACCAAGCACAAATTTAGGGAATCCCTCTATTTGATCCATATAGATTCTCTTTTTACCTGGTATTGACCTTTTCCTTGTTGGATTATTTACTTCTACTTCTGTCATCACAGGTCTTACGGCCATCATACCGCCAGCTCTTCCAACCCCTTCATGCATAAGCATGTGTCCTGTATCAAGCAAGTGCCATATACCATTATTACATAGCGATTCCATTATGACTTCCGCACACAATGAAATATTTTGCCTTTGGGTTTTTTCAATTTTAGCAAGGACCGCTTTCATATTGTCAAAGTATGATTCTGTGAGCATAATACCACCCTTTTTACAATTTAATTTCCATAATAAGTTGAACTAAATTTTTGCAGTTTATAAAACAAAGTTTTTATATGTAGCGTTCAAACTATTTAATATATCCTGAGCATATACATCAATTCCTGATTCTTTCAATGCTATCATCAAAGAGCCTATCGCAGGTACATATTGTGGTTTCTTTATATTTATATTTTCTCTTTCAATGGATTCTGTAAATGGTACCAGTATTAAGTCTTTAAAGTTACTAACCCCACCTGTTAGAACAGCATCATAATCACCGTCATACATTTTCAGCTGCTCTACAACTCTATTTACAAGTTCTGCAAGGTGTGCCGCAGCAGTATTTACTATATTAACAGATGCGGGATCCCCTTCAATTGCTGATTCGTGAACCAAGTTGCTCAAATTTGCAATGATTGTTCTATCAAAATCTTTTGAATATATAAGCCTCCGTAACTCTGGTACTTTCTTTAAGCCCAATTCCTTCATTATTTTGGGTGTAAGTGATGTTTTGACACCAGCACCCTCATATTCCATTACAATTGATTTTAACCCGCATATGCCAATATGGTACCCGCTGCCTTCATCACCAATAATCGGACCCCATCCACCCAATACAGCTTTTTCACCTCTTTTATTAATACCTACAGTAAAAGAACCTGTTCCTGCAATAACAACTATGCCAAATGGTTTGGCTAGAGCTCCATAGAATGCATTCAATTCATCGGAATCTATATAGGTGTTCTTGGAATTTTGTAAAAGCTGAGTTTTAACTTCGTCTTTATATCTTTTAATTCCCGGTATACATATGGATGCTGAATCAAAAAACATATTACCATTATAATATCTCGAGGCAATATCAATTGATAATTTTATATTCTCAAAAGCAGTATCTTTTCCAATAAACAATGGATTTGAAGGACCAGATCTACCTCTACCTATAATCTGACCGAATTCATCGCAAATAAGTGCTTCCGTTTTTGTTCCTCCACCATCTATTCCAAGGAAATACATAGCGATAGTCTCCTTATCACCTTAAGGTCTGTAACACTTAAAATTTTATGGTATGCAGATCACAACACTAATGAAGTTTATTTGTAACACGAGGAACTCATATATAAGAATGAAGTGTTACACAACATTAATCATTTCTATATAAATCAACATAGAATTTATATTTGTCACCCCTGTAAACCGATTTAACATACTCAAACGGTTTATCTTTATAATAGGTTACCCTTTCAATTATGAGCGCTTGAGTATTCGGCTTTACATCAAGTAATTTAGCAACCTTCTTATCTATAAAACCAGCTTCTATTGATTGGCTTGCCTTTTTTAGTGAAATTCCGTAATTTTCATTTAACACCTTATAAAGCGATCCTGATAAATCGTAACGTTCAATACCCGGGCATTGAAAAAAAGGTATGTAGGAATTCTCAAGGGATAACGCAATATCATTTGCATATCTTAACCTGCAAATAGAATATACCTTTATTGAAATATCTATTTTTAACTTTTCTGCAACCCCAACACTTGGACTGCATACTTCAATAGACTGCAACTCTGTTCTGGGTACAAGCCCTTTACTTGTCATTTCTTCTGAAAATCCTTGTAATGAATTAAGCTGCATTTTCATTTTTTTCTTTACATAAGAACCAAGACCTTGCTTTTTTACAATATATCCTGCATTCGCCAGTTCATTCAGAGCTTGCCTTGTAGTTATTCTGCTTACATTAAAAATCTTGCAAATTTCCTCTTCAGTCGGAAGTTTATCCCCATTATCCAAAATACCTCTGTCAATTTTGTCTACAAAGTATTGAATTATCTGCATATATCTTGGGACCATCTCATTAATATTTAAGTCTGCCATACACACCCCTCAATTATTTACTATTATTCTTAAATTAGTATACAAAGAATCCTATCGTTGTTATATTGTCATAACAACATGCTACAAACATATATATATTTTAGTATACCGCTTTACACAAGCAATGTCAATATTTCTAGTTCCATATGGCATATATTACATTTTTTGAGTGTATCCCTCTCTGGGAGCTGCTTCTTCAGTTCACCGTAATATATTTTTATGAATCATGTGCAAATACTAATATAGATTTCTTATCTTTTTTTTATACTTTTTAACTAATTTTGCGTTATGCTCATCTCCACCAGGTATATTGGCACTCATAAAAACCGGTGGTACCTGGTCATTTTTAATAAATTCGTTTATAACACCAAGAACAATTTTTTGTGCAATGTATATGGCAGCAATAGATGAAACTGCTCCGACCTTCTGACCCATGTTAGGCAATTCAAGAACTGCATCACCATCCTTTATGCAATTGTCAATAACTACATCTCCTACATCCATTAATTTTATACCTGATGGATGTCTTGGTTCAAGCATGCTAGAAATGCTTATAGAAGTCACAGCAATAACCTTCATCCCATGCTTTTTTGCCAGGACTGCCATTTCAATAGGTACAACATTTATACCTGAATTTGACATTATTATTATAGGCTCGCCTTTTCTGAATTCCACAGTATCAAATAAAGCTTCGGCATATCCGGGTAAACGTTCCAGAGCTGTACTTTTAATTGCTCCTTCATGTAACATGAGGTTTGGATCAAAAATGGGATTCACCTGTATAAGACCACCTGCCCTGTAGAATAACTCCTCTGCTATCATGTGTGAGTGTCCTGTTGAAAAAACATGCAAAACGCCCTCATTACTCAATGATTGCCAAATTAATAAACCCGCTTTTCCGATGCTATCATATTGGGTAGTTTCTATGCTATTTATCAAATCTACTACAATATTTTTATAACGGCCATCATCAAACATACTAAACCCCCACTTGGCTATGTTTTGAAGAGCCCCACTGGAAGGGCTCTCCACAAGAATATTCTAATACTATTTCTTTGATAGTATTTCATTACCCCTTTTATCAATTGCAGCTGCTATTTCATCTACACTTTTAGCATTAGAATATAGATACTCCATTTCTTCTTTCCACACATTTAAGTAATCATTTGAATTTAGAGTTGTCTTAAAAGGAACCGCATATGTAAGTGAGTCTATCAGGCATTTATTGTCTGGTCTTGCAGCAAGCAGTGCGGAAGTATCAACTTCTTTATTGGCGGGTAATCCCATTCTTTCCTCAAGCACAATTTGCTGACCTTGTTTGCCGGATAAGTAATCAAGAACTGCCCATGATAATTCTGGGTTCTTTGCCCCTTCCGGCATGCACCATGTGTTGACAAAAGCATGGCTTACAGCCTTTCCACTTTTAGAAAGAGGTAGAGGAAACATCTCATACTCAAGGGGTGGGTTTGCTTTAATGAAAGAATCCGAGGACAAAAGACCTCCAATCGCCATAGCTGCCTTACTGGCTACTACTGCAGCATTCTCATTTCCTCCGAACTGTTCCAATTCTGTTCTGGTAGGAGCAACCTTGTATTTATATAATAAATCACTCAAAAATTGCATTGCTGCTTTACTTTCAGGAGTATTCATAGTTGAAGTTGTTCCATCTTCGGAAATATAGTCACCACCAAAAATAAGAAACCAATCATAAACTGAATCAGGCCAGAAATTCATGGCATATCCCCACTGTATAGGCTTCCCTGCATCATCATATTTGGTTAGTTTTTTACTTATTTCAAGGAAATCATCTACTGTCCAGCCTTCTTTCGGAATATCGACCCCTGCATCGGTAAACATCTTTTTATTACAATACATAACCGTCGAAGTTATATCTCTTGCAACCGCATATATTTTGTTATTAACCTTCAACGCATCCATTGCAATAGGATAAGTATTCTCTTTGTATTCTTCAGTAATGTATGGGGTAAGATCCTGAATGGCTCCTCCTAAAGCATATCTTGGCACCTGATCCATTGCAAGCATCATAACATCCGGCATTTGCTCTCCGCCTGCAACCATTGTTATAACCTTATCGGCGTACATACTTCCAGGTATACGGGTATACTCGATCTTAGCATTCGGATGCAATCCTTCGAAATTAGCTTTAAACAATTTTAGTGCGGTTTTACTAGTAGCATCCCACCAGGAGAGAATCGTAATTTTAGTTGGCTGTGCGAATAAATCAGGTTTTGTAGTGACTTCAGGCGTTGAAGTATCCGTACTTGGTGTAGTTGTTGCCTCTACAGGGTATGTCGGCACACATCCTGCAAAAGCGAACAATGTAAAGCATACAAGCATTGATGATACAATTTTGATAAACAGCTTCTTCTTCATAAAAATCGTCCTCCTTTAATGGTTTTTGGATTTTATAATAAACCTTTTCAGGTTCACTAGCTTATTTTATTGTCCTCCCAATCCTGTATTAACAACTGTTTTTATAAAATACTTTTGAAACGAAAGAAATACTATAATTGTAGGAATTATCGCTATAACAGATCCCGCAAGCAATTCGCCTCTGTTAGTACTTGCAGCAACCTTTAGATAAGAAAGTCCTACCTGTATTGGCATCTTTTCATAGCTATTCATTACAATCATTGGCCAAAGAAATTCATTCCACTTACTTGTAAAAGAGAAAATTGCGATCGTAGCAAGTGCCGGCTTTGCATTAGGCATTAAAATGCTGCTGAATACTTTAAAGCGTGAGCAGCCATCAATGATCGCAGCATCATCCAGATCCTTCGGTATAGAAAGAAAATACTGTCTCATAAAAAAGATATTAAAAATATTTTGACCGTTAACAAGCGGAGGTATTATGAGAGCTACATATCTGTCTATCCAATGCAACACACGCATAATTATAAAATTCGGAATTAATGTAACATGCCCAGGTATCATTAGTGTACTCAGAAGCAATAGAAATACGATGTTTTTACCTTTAAACTCCAATCTAGCAAATGAATATGCAGCCATACTTGCAATCACTATCTGCAATATAGGTACAAAAGTTGATAGAATTAAAGAATTTAAAACAAATCTTAAGATTGGAAGCATCTCCATTGCTCTTTGGTAATTGTATACAGTGAAAGGGTTAGGCATAATATCAAAAGGATTACCGTTATATAGCTGTGCAGTTGTCTTAAATGATGATGTAATTGCCCATATAAACGGGTAAATCATGATAAAAGATAAAATAATGAATGTAGCATGAAATACTATTTTTCCGACTTTATTTTTCAAAAACTCCACCCCACTCTAAGTCGATTCTTCAAAACATCGATAATTCTTTTTTACTTCTTATCCTGAACTGAATGAATGTAAGTACAAAAAGCATCACAAACATTATCCACGCTAATGCAGAGGCATAGCCCATCCTATAAGCCTGAAATCCATTATAGTAAATATAATATAACAGTGTGTTTGTAGAGCCTGCGGGTCTACCTTCGGTCATCACATATACTGATTCGAAAATATTAAATGACTCTATTATTAGCATAATAGTAATAAAAAACGTCGTATTAGAAAGCATCGGTAAAGTTATGTATCTAAATTTTTTCCACGCCTTAGCTCCATCAACCTCAGCCGCTTCATACAATGTTGCAGGTATTGTTTGCAATCCTGCAAGAAACATTAGCATATAACGTCCACACACCTGCCAAACCCTCATTATGATAAGCGCAGGCTTAGCCCAAGTCGTACTTTGAAGCCATTGTGGTACATTCGTAAATCCGATTGCATAGAGTAGTGTATTTATCATTCCATTGGTTGGATTGAAAACCCAGAGCCAAACCGCACTTACAGCAATAGTAGATGTTATGCATGGCATATAAAATGAGATCTTGTAGAAGTTAGTAAGCTTGTTTACCTTTCCGTTTAAAGCTATTGCTAACAGCATTGATACTACTAGCACTGAAGGTACTAATCCAATAACAAAGTAGGCTGTATTATAAAGTACTTGCCAAAATCTCTCGTCTTTAAATATCTTTACATAATTTTTTATTCCTACAAAAACTTGTGGAGTTAAAAGATCCCATTCTGTAAAAGAAATTATCGATGAGTATATTACCGAAAATACCGTAAACACAAAAAATCCAATTAAAACAGGAAGAATAAAAATCCATCCTGTTATAGCTTCCTGTCTCGCCATTCTTTTTCGTGTTCTACTTTTAGTATTATGCGCTGGTTTTGCATTAATTAACAAACTCATAAGAATTCCCCTTTAGTCATTTATTCTAGTTCCAATTTTACAAAAACCCTCAGCATTAAAATGTTTTTTTCATAACTCATTATGTCTTTATGTTGTAATAACCATTATGTTGATATAACAACTTATTTGAACAATATAATTATATTTTCATTATACTATCAAACTCTTTTATAGTCAACAAAAAATTAAAATTAATTAAAAAGCTAAATCGTCTTGCTTTTTTTTGCTTTCTCTCGAATAATAATTTGTGCAATTGATTCAATCTGCTCTAAATTCATA
>ENA-UOOH01003006-UOOH01003006.1-fermentation-metagenome-genome-assembly--contig:-NODE-3006-length-13538-cov-8.411852_pt1 | contig 13538 bp, 8 predicted proteins | sample MGYA00245778_ERZ724025 | MGnify/ENA primary metagenome ERZ724025 (study PRJEB28704, sample SAMN03018313) | fermentation metagenome | biome: anthropogenic terrestrial biome; feature: soil; material... | reverse complement strand
ATACCGCGTGCATCCAAATGTCTTCTGCAATAGCGTTTCTTGCTCGGAAGTCGGGTATATTCGAAACTTATAAGCCTTTTCCATGCAGACCTGCGTCACCTCTCTTTCTGGCCTTGAATGTAGTGCCGGATCTGCTCTTCTGTATTCTCGCTAACTGTCGCAATGAAGTACGATGGGTTCCAAACATGGCCGCCCAACAATTGAGAACGGATTTCGGGATGCGCTTTCAAGAGCAATCGTGCAGAGACACCCTTTAGTGCCAAGTCATCCGCCCATTGAGAGTATAACATATATATGGACGGGTACAACCAATTGCAGGCTATTCTGATAGTTCCCGCACAACATATGGCGCCGCTTACTCACGACTGAAGTCACGAGTATGCGCGGCGATTCAATCAAGCCCTGAATGGATGACACGGCACAGCGAACCGATCTCACTGGGCAAGCACTCGAACGAGTCTGCATGTTCGCCGGGACAAGTCATCACTCCTGGGGCAGCAGAGTACTCGAGGGCGTTCATTCGGTGAACCTCCTCATCATTGACCAGGTCCGCTGACGTTTCCGCAGTGTTCAATCAATCAGTTACCCGGTGGTTGTTCGGCGTGTGTTATTCAACGCATCGCCCTCGATCACCTTGCGATGCAGAGCGCCAGTGTATCCTTGTTTGCCCGGGTGAAGCCAGGTGGATAGGGACTGACTGCCTTATCCGATCACAGAAAGCGCCTGATCAATGTCGACAATCAAGTCATCGTGGTGTTCCAGGCCGATGGATAGCCTGATCATACTGGGAGTCAGACCCACGGCGTAAACTTCATCCTCCGTATATCCTCTGTGGGTCATCGCAAAGGGATGCTCTACTAGGCTCTCGCAATCGCCCAGGCTTACAGCCAGCTTGAACAGTTTCATGCTGTTTACTAACTGTTTGGACTGGGCTAGCGTTCCGTCGATGTCGAAGCTGACCATCCCACCGAACCCGCTCATCTGGGCCTTTGCCGTCTCATGCCCAGGCGAACTGGGCAGGCCGGGGTAGTACACCCTTTTCACCCTCGGATGCTGTTCAAGATACCTGGCCACCGCCAGAGCGTTCTTCTCATGCTCGCGCATCCTGAGAGCCAAGGTCTTCAGGCCGCGCAACAGCAGCCAGCCGGTGAATGGGCTCATGACACCGCCGAATTCGCACATGTACCCGAATTTGAGCTCGCTGGCGTAGTCTCTGTCCTTGGCCACAGCAACGCCGCCGATGACATCACCGTGCCCGCTGATGTATTTGGTGGCGCTGTGCACCACCACATCGGCCCCGAGCTCCAGGGGGCGCTGGAAGAACGGCGTAGCGAAGGTGTTGTCGACCACTACTTTCGCTCCCTTAGCCCGGGCGATGTCACACACAGCGGCGATGTCGATGACATCGAGGTTGGGGTTTGTCGGGGTTTCGAAGTAGACAACCTTGGTTCTTTCAGTGACCCGATCTGAAAGGTCGCTGATATCGGCGAAATTGATCAGCCGGCAACCAACACCATACTGAGGCAGTATGTTCTTGATGAGATTCCAGGTCGATCCGTACAGCATCCGGTGAGCAATGATCTCATCGCCAGGTTTCAGTAGAGACATCAGTACCGAGCTGATAGCCGCCATGCCAGAAGCAAAGGCTACCGAGGCCGCGCCTCTCTCCAATATCGCCATACGTTCTTCGAGCAGTCTGAGGGTGGGGTTGTTGCCGCGGGTATATACGTAGTCGTCAGTTTCGAACTCAAACGTGGCATCGGCGTGTTCCAGCGAATCAAACTCAAAGGAAGACGTCATGAAGATAGGATGATTCAGCGCGTTCTTGGGATTCCTATCCTCGCCTCCAGCGTGAATGGATAGCGTCTCAAAGTGCGTGTTTGCAGTATTCATCGGAATCCCTCATCTCTCCTAGCAGTGGCCGCACCGGTTCAGGAACCACTTGGCCTGCCCGCATGCAGCGCTGGGCACAGTCTGAAGCTAGTATTGGTCATACAGCCGCAACATCCTCCCTCATCGACTTCAAGATTCGCCTCGCCATTGATTGAGTCGGCCTTAGCCTTCTCCGCGATTTTGCTCAGTTCCGTTGACATCCTATCCCTGCCTCTGGGTGCAGAGAATGTTCCCCTGCGCAAAGTGATCTTGCCTCGCCGCCTCCCTGTGGATGATCCTTTCAGTTGGCGTACTCCGCTCCCTGCAAAGACCGCGGCGGGCCTCCCAGGCAAAATGGCCCTGTCAGCCTCCGGATTATCGTCTCACGAGGCTCGATCGCTTCACTCACGTTACGGCCTGGTCGTCGCTCTGCCTACGCTTAACATGATACGTTACCATCGCAAGTCCAAGGCTCGATTCCCGGTGGGTGGCTAGTCCTCGCCGGGGCGGGAATCGCACCCGCTGAAAACGTAAGGCCTGTCCTGGCACCCCATTTCTTGACGGCGATTTGCGAGATGTACTCAAGACGTGAGTACACGGCTTTCACAGAATGGTATATGCGGCAATGTATAGACATAACAAGGCGTATTCATGGGGTTATGCGCCACTCGCTGCGCCGGAAGCCTGTCAACAGGCACGAGTTGGACCCTAAGTCAGCTCCGAAAGCATCTCGAACGCGACCAGGGCGGCTCTCATCGGTTCCCTCGGGGCTCCCGGGGGCTCTCGAAGCGCCGCTTTCCGTTTGCCTCCATTTCTGAATATGCGGTTCGCCGCATCTGGAGGCGTGTGCGGGAGAAGCTGCCTCCAGCACTCGGCGTTGCATCGTCAATAGCGAGCGTTCCGGCCAGCGGCTTCGCGGATCTGGGCCGCCAAGTCGGGGCCGACATACTGGTACACCGTGCTGAGCACCGCCGCCTCGCGCGCGACGGCATCGTTCATGGAATCACCGAGGGCCTCTTCGGCTGGCTCTCGCGTCGGATCGGCGTAGTGCACGCCTTCTCCGTCAGGCAATCCGCCCCACACGCCCCAATCGAACGGCTCGTCCGGGAGGATGTCAGGCCAGTCTTCGGGCATGCCAGCATTGGGGTTGGCATCGCCGCCGCGCGGATCGCCGCCATCGCCGCCATCGCCGCTGCCTCCCGCGACTGCCCTCATTGCCTCCCCCAGCTCCCCTGGGAGTCTTGCGGCCACTTCCATGGCCAGTGCCTGGGGCAATAGCCTCGCGAGCGCCTCCACACTCAGAGCGGCGCTCATCCGGGCTTCCTCCTGATTCCCAAACCTCGCTCCGGCCATGACCTGGCCGCAGAACGACTTCATGTCCGCGTTCACTGGCGTTACCTGCCTTCCCCGCCGTCTTCGCGTCCTGGCCGCCATCGTCCCCTATGCACACAGACAGATCCACATTGAGTCAGTTGAATTCTGCCCAGTTGGGGGAAGGAACATGTCACGCCATGTTGTGTGTGTCGGCACCGCCGCCGGTCCTGCTCACTCACTCAGTCATACCTTGACCTGCCGAAATGATCCGAGACAGCCTGAGCTCTCACTCCATCTGCCCCGCTGCTGCACAAGCCAGGACGGGGCGCCGATCTCGCGGCGAGCCTAGAGATTGTGCACGTGATATCCCGAGGGACAGCCCGGGCTGTCGTCCGACACGAAACTCTCCAGGTGAGCGCAGGGGAATGCCTCGCACAGACCGCAATGCTCTATGGCCCGCTCAATGCAGCATTGGACGAAACGGCAGCCTGGATGCAACTCAGGAACACATCCTGCGCATTCACGTATTCGCATACCGGTGCGTTCTCAGAACATGCACACGTTCATGGGGCACCCACGCTTTCGCTCGTCCATGCATTCAGGGCACCAGCACGTTCACCGCGTTCTCCGGCGTCTGTCCGCCCAGCACCGCGACGACATTCCTCGCCGCGCCCATGGAAATGGAATGGGCCGACTCAGCCGTCAGACCGCCCACGTGCGGGGTGAGTACCACGTTCTCAAGCTCCAGCAAACGAGACTGTGCGATAGGCTCGTCGGCGAAGACGTCCAGCCCTGCCCCGGCCAGACGTTTCTCGTGCAATGCCTCGAACAAGGCATCCTCGTCCACAATCCCGCCGCGAGCCGTGTTGATCAGAATCGCCGAGGGTTTCATCAGCGACAGTTCCCTCTGGGAAAGCAGGTTGCGCGTGCGCTCCGTCAGGGCGATGTGGATGCTTACCACATCCGCCGACTGAAGCAACTCGTCCAGCGACACATAGACCGCCCCGATTGCGCCGGCCCAGTTGCGGTCGGGTGTTCTCGACCAGCAGACCACTCTCATTCCCAGCTTTGCTCCAAGCTCGGCCACGAGTCTGCCGATGTTGCCTGTACCCACAATCCCCAGGGCCTTGCCCCCCAGCTCAAATCCGACATGTCCTTTCCATACACCTGCTCGGACCCTCTTGTCCATCACGGCAATCCGTCTGGCGACGTCGAACATGAGCCCGAGCGCCATCTCCGCTACCGCTCGGCTGTTGGCCCCTGGCACGTTCGTCACGAAGATACCCCTGCGCGTGGCGGCTTCGACGTCGATGTTGTCGTATCCTACCCCAGCCCTTGCCACCACCTTCAGCCGCGGGCCGTAGGACAGCACCTTCTCGGTCACTGGATCCAGGCTGACAATCGCAGCGTCCACATCAGTCACCAGCGCGCACATCTCGCCCTCCGTGGCAGTTCGTCTGTGCGGGTTGAGCACAATCTCGTGCCCAGCTTCGCGCAGCAGATCAAAGGGAGCTGCATTCTTTCGTCCGAAAAATGGGGGTGCGACAAGAACTCTGTAAGCCATGTTGTGAACCTCCTCTGCGAGCGGCAGCCACCGGCGGCAGACTGCTCTGCCAATAGTCCTTTCGAGATTCGGTCCCTGTCCCCTCCTGCGCCGTAGGAAACCGCCGCGCTCCATGACTTGCGTTTGCTTGTTACCACTTGACTTCGCTTGCTCCAGAACGTATACTCTTCTTGAAAGGAGGACTTCGCCGTGAGTGAACGCAAACTGGTGACCGCTCAGGAGCTAGCCTCGATGCTCCAGCTTTCGGTGGAGACCATCTGGCGCTATACCCGCAACGAACGAATTCCCTACCTTCAGCTGTCCAACAGGCAGTACCGCTACGACCCGGATAAGGTCATGCAGCGTCTTGGCGCAAGCGCATGCGGCCAGGCCGATTCGGTGCGCGAAGCCAGGCCCGAGTACATGACGGACAAAGTGTACACATATGAAGACTATCTTCAGCTGCCGAACGAAGAGTGCTACCACTACGAAATCCTCGACGGCATGCTGATTCGGGAACCGGCACCGTACGTCCATCACCAGCGAGTTTCCAGGCGCCTTCTGATTTTCCTGCATGGCTACTTCGCCCCGCGGGACCCGACCGGCGAGGTGTTCAACGCTCCAATCGACATGGCCTTGTCCGACACGAATGTGATCCAGCCCGACTTGATCTACATACCCGGCGAAAGCAGCGAGATTGTAGAGGAGAAGCGCATAGGCGGCGCGCCTCTTCTGGTTGTAGAGATCCTTTCGAGGTGGACCCGATCCAAGGATCGCGTCAGGAAGCGCAACATATACGAACGCATGCGGATACCGCACTATTGGGTGGTTGACCCGCAGGATGAAACGATAGAGGCTTACGCCCTCCGCGACGATGCGTACGTGTTGCGGAGTTCGGGGCTTTCAACTGGAGAATTCGTCCATCCCGACTTCCCCGAGTTCACATTCGACCTCGCCGCGTTGTGGAAGCGGCCCAAAACAGCATGAACCGCCCCTCGAGGTCCCAAGCGACACGCGATGCGAACTCCAACGACATGAGACGGAGGGAATCGACATGAGCGATCGTGATCGGGAACCTACCGCCGGCCAGGCGGCCAATTCGGTGCGCGAAGCCAAGCCCGAGTACATGACGAACAAGGTGTACACGTATGAAGACTATCTCCAGTTGCCCGATGAGGAGGGTTTCAGCTACGAAATCCTCGATGGCATGCTGATTCGGGAACCGGCGCCGTACGTCCATCACCAGAGAGTATCCAGGCGCCTTCAGCGTATTCTGGAAGACTACTTCGCCCTGCGCGACCCGGACGGCGAGGTGTTCAATGCGCCGGTTGATGTGACATTGTCCGACACGAACGTAATCCAGCCCGACTTGGTATACATACCCGGCGAGAACAGCGGGATTGTGAAGGAGGCACGCATCGACGGCGCGCCGTATCTGGTCGTCGAAGTTCTCTCGAGGTGGACCCGATCCAAGGATCGCGTCAGGAAACGCAATATATACGAACGCATGCGTATACCCCATTATTGGGTGGTTGACCCGCAGGACGAGGTGATCGAAGCCTATGCCCTCCGCGACAACGCGTACGTACTGCGAAACTCCGGGCTTTCCACAGGCGAGTTCGTCCATCCCGACTTTTCCGAGTTCACATTCGACCTCGCCGCGCTCTGGAAAAGGCCTACAATGGCGTAACTTGACCATCACGGCCACTGCCACGCGAACCACGACTACATAACCGAAAGGGAGAGGATCAGCGTGAGCGATCGTGATCGGAAACCCATTGCCGGCCGGGCAGTCGATTCGGTGCGCGAAGCCCGGCCCGAGTACATCACGGATAAGGTGTACACGTACGAAGACTATCTCCAGTTGCCGGATGAAGAGTGCTACAGCTACGAAATCCTCGACGGCATGCTGGTCCGAGAACCGGCACCGCACGTCCATCACCAGAGAGTATCTTTTCGCCTGCAGCTTCTCCTGCACAGCTACTTCGCCCTGCGCGACCCGGACGGCGAGGTGTTCAATGCGCCGGTTGATGTGACATTGTCCGACACGAACGTAATCCAGCCCGACTTGGTATACATACCCGGCGAGAACAGCGGGATTGTGAAGGAGGCACGCATCGACGGCGCGCCGTATCTGGTCGTCGAAGTTCTCTCGAGGTGGACCCGATCCAAGGATCGCGTCAGGAAGCGCGCCATATACGAACGCATGCGGATACCGCACTATTGGGTGGTTGACCCGCAGGACGAAACGATAGAGGCTTACGCCCTCCGCGACAACGCGTACGTACTGCGAAACTCCGGGCTTTCAACAGGTGAGTTTGTCCATCCCGACTTTCCCGAGTTCGCATTCGATCTCGCCGAGTTGTGGAAGCAGCCCGAAAGGGAGGGCGCCTGACCGGCTAACGTGATCGCGCTAGCCGGTCAGCGCCCCCTGCCTTAGGTTGCTCTAGAACGAAAAGCCCAGCGACAGCCAGTGGGAGTCGGGCAACTCCGCGTGAAACTGGTATGCGTAATCCACGCGGAAGCTTCCTAGCGCAAACCCCGCGCCGGCTGTGAAGCCGTACTGCTTATCGGCGTTCATGGTTGCGCCGGCCCGAGCAGCGAACGCATCGATGATCTGGTACTCCGCGCCCACGCGGCCGGTGGAGTGCGTAACATCGTAATCGGCCGCCACGGTGAGCCCGCGGAGCGGCCTGAGCGATAGGCCCAGAACGTACCATGGATCGAACTTGTCCTCGTGGCCGCTTTGGAACTTCACTGTCCCCAGCAGGTTCCGGGCCACGGCGCCCACCTTGAACCCATCGAGGTAAGGCATGGTGATGAGCGCGCCTATGTCGCCGGTTGCGCCGAAACCTCGGTTGACCTCGGCGTCCTGTGCGTAGAGCTTGATCGCCCCTCCCAGGGCGAACGGCCCGAAGGCGTGCGCGTATCCGCCCGCAAGCGCGCCCTCGCGGTACCCGAACTCGCCAGTGGGGTTGCCGTACTCGTCAGTGCCTGGAGCTGTCGACATCAGCCCAAACACGGCCGCGCCCACGTTCTTCTGAGCATAGCCGACGCCTAGGTAGTTGCCGGCCCCCAACAGAGTCGAGTACATCGAGGTCGCATTGTGCCCCTCGATCAGAGCCAAGCCTGCCGGGTTGTAGTAGATCGCGTTGGCATCATCGGCAACGGCCACGAAGGCCCCGCCCATGCCGAGCGCTCGGGCGCCCATACCCACGTCGAAGAGCACCGCAGTGCCTACGGGATCTCCTCCCGATTGCGCCGAGGCGGCCGGCGCAGCGGCGAGCACGATCACCGTTAGGGCCACCATGACCAACCAGTTGGCGTGTTTCGTCTTCATTCGCTCACCCCCTGTTGGCGGCTGATGACAAGCCGCATGATGTTGGTCTTCACTCCATCGGCAGTAACCATGTAGCACAAGTAGAGGCCATTGGCCAAAGGCTTGCCGGCGTTGTTCACCAGATACCAGTCCAAGTAGGTCTGACCACTTTCTATTTTCTGTGAAAACACCAGTCGGCCGGCGATGTCGTAGATGTACAGATTTGCCTCGCCGGAGGCATTGATGTAGAAGTTGATCACATCGGACGCGGGGTTCGGGCCTGCTGCAAACTGGTTGCTTCCCACCACAGACACGATGAACTCATCGCCCACATCGCAGGCTGAGAACCCATCGGGCTTCGCCGCGATCACGCGGATCATGTACGGGCCGCTGCGGCTGAGCTTTGTGAGATCCCATGCGTAGGTGCCATCGTTGGCCTCGCCGGACGCCAATGCGATCCAGGCGGATCCGCCATCGGTGGAATACTGGATGTCTATCGATAGCTCTTCGCCGATGGGATCGGTCGCCTCCCACCAGACGACGGTAGCTCCGGTGCATGTCTGGCCGGCCAGCGGCCTGATCACCGTGACCATTGGCCTTTCGAGCCATGCCAACACCTTGGCAAGCAAGCTCCCGGCGTCGATAGCGGGACCATCGTCTAGCGATCCGACTGCCCCGGAACCGGAGGGTTCCTCAGCCGGTTCAAGCGGGAAAGCCTCGAATGCCACGGCCATGAACACCAGCCGGTGGCCACTGCACCCGTACCTCAGCGCGCACGGCAAGCCGCCGTCATTGAGCAGAATCGCCTTGGCGTCCTCGGATACCTCCAGGCTGTCCGTCCAGTCGTCGAAGCCGGGAGGGAATCCGAGATAGATCATCATCCCATCGGTGATGGGATCGTCGTCCACACCTTCAACCCAGGCGGTCCCGACGTCATGCTCGACTCCTGTTACGTGCAGCACATCGCGGGCGAACGCGCTCCCGCTGGGCAGGCCGAACATGACCTCCTGTCCTACGAGGAACAGTGCGCCGCCTTTGTCCAGGTAGTCAGCCACAGCCAGCTGCTCGGCCTCGTCCAGCCCGCCAAGCTCGCCGCAGTTCCAGACGACGCGAAACCGCTCCAGACCGGCCTTCGCGCCATTTATGCCATCCGCGCCGCCCATCACGAGCTCAGGCGAGACCGCAACGTAGTCTTGCCGAATGGCGTCGAAGGCGGCGAAGAAATGCTCCTCAGTGTCGCCGTCTGAATCGTCATCGTCCACGAACACGACTCCGCCCGGATTGCTCACAGTCACCGCGATGAGCGCCTTCGTCGACTCGCCGCGGGCATCTTCCACAGTGAGCAGGCCGCCGTACACGCCGGGTTCGTCGAAGGCGATTCTGGCCGTCTTGCCCACTACCGAATCGTCTATGCTGTCGAACTCCCAGACGTAGATCAGCGCATCTCCATCGGCATCGTGGGCCTGAGCAGTGAACGTGATCGTCTCGTTCACTTGCGCGAAGTAGAGATCGGCCTCAGCCGCATCGATGGCCGGCGGGATGTTTATCTCGCCCATCAGGTAGTCGTAGATCTTGGCAAGGAAGTACGTGGAGTTGTTCGGGTCGGGGTTGATCGGATCGCCCTCCTCGACCGGCTCGAACCGCGGAATCTCCTCCCAAGGAACGGTGGTGAAGACCACTCGGTCCCTTTCGCTCGCGTAGCGCAGCGCCGGCCATATCTCCACCTCGTAGTCCTCGTTCTTCAGTATGGGCTTGGCGTTGAGGTCGGGCCAGACGGCGTCCTCCAGACCGAGGCCCAGTTGCCCCGTGATCGACATTCCATCGGTGATGAGGTCGCCATCGATGCCGTCCCACTGCCCCATCGGGACGTTGCCCACATAGTCCCACACACGCAGGCAGCGCTGAGCGAACGGAGTCAGATAGCCCAGATCGCGGAGATAGTCGGGCGAGATCATCAGCAGCCTGCCGCCGTTATCCAGGAACCGAGCGAGGAACTCCTCCTGCTCGGGAAGCAGGGTGTCGTTCCACGAGCGCGATGTGTTCCACGCGAGCAGCCTGTCGTTGAAGCTGTCCGGCAGGCAAAGGGGGCGCCTGGCGTCGACCACAACGCAGTTCAGCCCGGCCGTCTCGCAGGACCACTGGAAAAGCTCGTCGAAGGCGAACCCGCCATCGTCGTCAATGTAGACGATGGTCCCTGGATCAGCCACGACAATCTGCATCGGCCATGTCGACTCTACGCCGGCACTGAGGACGTGGAAACACGCCAGGTAGGCGCCTTCCTCGCTGTATGTGTGAGATGCGTTGTACGAATAGACGTACTCTGAGCCATCGCCGAAGGACCACCAGCACTCCGCTACGGCGGCCGGATCCTCGACTGTCGCCGAGAAGCTGATAGCAAGCGGCGCTGGCCCAAACGCCATGTCCGCGCAGGCGGTCTCGATCACTACGGGGAACGCCATCTTGACCGCGTTAGCCACGTTGAGTCTGCCGCCGGAGGTCATCTTGCCGGCTAATCCAGGGGTCCTGTCCACCGACATCAGCAGTATGTCATGAATCGTCAGCTCTCCATCGACCCAACCCTCTGCGCCATGGTAGAGGGGTATGTGCGGGAACTGAGCCGATACGAGGGCCGCCGCCCCCGACACGTGTGGAGTGGCCATGGATGTGCCGGCCATCCACGCCAGCTTATTCCCGGGAACGCTGGACAGAACCCAGTAGCCCGGCGCCGCCAGGTCGACTGTTTCCAGGCCATAGCAGGAGAAGCCGGCCAGGTCGTCGTTCCAGTCGGAAGCCGCCACAGACACGATGTTGGGAAGATCATAAGACGACGGATAGTGAGGAGACACATCCGTGTTCTCCGCGGAGTTCCCGGCTGAAGCGATGAACAGCATCCCTGAGTTCGCGATTGCTTCCTTGAGCGGCGTGCTCTCCCCGCCGCCGCCCCAGGAGTTGCTGGCGATCTTCGCGCCCATCATAGACGCGTAGTTGACTGCATCAATCGCGTCCCAGGTCGATCCGCTCCGTCCGTGGATGAACTTGCACGACATGATCTGTGCCTTCCATGCCACTCCCGCGACTGCGTAGGCGTTGTCGCCCTCACCGCCTATGGTGCCGGCGCAGTGAGTTGCATGCCTGTCGGCGGTTGGATCGTCGAACACAGTGTTGTCGTTGTTCGCGAAGTCCCAACCATACACATCGTCGATGAAGCCGTTGCCGTCATCATCGATGCCGTTATCAGGCACTTCACCGGGATTTCGCCAGATGTTGTTTGTAAGGTCGTAGTGACTGACATCGATGCCCGTGTCGATCACCGCTACCAGCACCGACGAAGCATCAGTGCGCACGCCCCAGGCCTCCGGCGCGCTGATATCGCATCCTGCAATGCCTTTCTCCCAGAATACGCCGGGGTAGAAATCCTGCCCGGTGTTTTCCATACCCCATAGGCGCCAGAAAAGAGGGTCGTTCGGAATCGCGGGAGCATCTGGATACCACAGGTAGTTGGGCTCTGCATACTCGATGAACTCCTTGGCCCCGTATGCCATAGCAGCCTCGTCCACAGTCATGCTCGCCGGGACTCCCACCAGGAACACTTCGGCGCCTGGGCCGATGCAGGTGGAGTCCAGGATCTCAGCGCCCATCCGCGCGCAGAACGCACCGAGCTTATCGACCACGGATTCAGCGCTCGCGCCGGCGACTATGGGTGCCTGCTTGATCTTGACTATGATCTGGCCATCGACATACTCCGGCGCCGGACTTTGCCTGTGGACCGGCACAACCTCCGAATCTGCGAATGCTGTCGGCACAGACGGCAAATGCAGCAAATCCGGCGCCATGCTGCCAATCGCGCCCGCATGGCAGATGAGCGACAGCGCGAGAAATGTGAAAGCGAATGCTGCCACAGCTGCGATTGGCGCGCGTCTCCGAGCTCTGGTCTTCAACACATTTGTCCCCCCTCGCGGATTATTGAGTCTTGGGAAACCGGTGAAGTCGGCATCACCTCCGCATGTCGCAGTCGTAATGCAGTCCGTCTGCACATCATCGACGCATCGGCAGCGTATTGAGACACATCAGGATTTCAACACATCCATGACATTACCTTCCATAAATGTCGGTACAATACTGGCTTGTGCCGCAGGATGTGGCGCGATTGCTCCAAAATCGCGACCAGATACACTGGAGCGCAACACTTGGTGTAGCCATCGGCTGTATCGCGATTCTTCGGTTCGGGTGTTGGATTGTGTCGAGGATCGCCGCCAGCAGGCTGTGTGTTGACCAAGACCAAAGTCGTGCGACCCGCAGGTTGGAAGGTCCGTAGATCCTTAGGCGGAAAACCCGCGGCTTGCCTCTATATGCTATGAATGCTATTATATTGATATGGGGAGCCGCCGCGAATCCTAGCATCTTTGCCCAACGCGTTCATGCAACACCTCGGCTAAGGCGGTTCATGATAGAATAGTTCATAGACAGTTGTGTGCTCGGTGAGTTCACCGGCCAAGCATCTACTTGTCTGGAGGATTGATCCAAGCCAATGGAGCAAGACTGCAATTGCGTTTGCGAACCTGCCGGACTGCTGTCAGCTGCAACCAACGCCACAGCGAACAAGATACTGGATGAGGACCGCCAGTGCCACGATTGGTACCGGTTTGTGTTGTCGTTCCCGCCGCATCTTGTGCGCGACTACATCGACCGATTTGGCCTGACGCCGCAAGACACTGTACTGGATCCGTTCTGCGGAACCGGCACAACGCTTGTCGAGTGCAAAAAGCAGGGCATCGCCAGCGTTGGGCTGGAAGCTAACCCGCTCGTCTGTTTCGCGGCGAAGACCAAGGTGGACTGGAGTCCCGACCCTGACGGACTGCTCAAACACGCCCGCTCTGTAGCGGACGCGACTCTGGAGGCGCTGGCTCAGGATGGGATTGAGGATACTCCTATGCTGGTTGGGTCATGTGCGATGCCCCGGAACATGAGGGCTCTCGCCGGCGAACAGCAGGCACTACTGCTGAAGAACAGCATCAGCCCGCTACCTCTTCACAAGACGCTCATCCTGCGTGATGCAATACAGGATGGGCACGACACTCCGTATTACAACCACGAATTGTCGGCGCTCGCCAAAGCCCTGGTTTTCTCCATCGGCAATCTGCACTTCGGTCCCGAGGTCGGTGTGCGCGATGTCAAAGCCGATAGCCCGGTGGTGGCCCCGTGGCTGCAGGAGGTCCGCAATGTCTCCGATGACCTTTGCACGCTCCAACATGTGTCGGGTGGGCCGTCTACAGTGCTGCTAGGCGACTCCCGTGACATATTGGAGGAAATTGAGGATAGTTCCATCAGCGCAGTCATTACTTCGCCGCCGTACCCCAACGAGAAAGACTACACGCGCACCACCCGACTGGAGTCCGTGATCCTTGGCTTCATGTCGTCTAGGGAAGACCTGCGCGCCTTGAACCTCCCACGACTGAAGTCGCGGGATTCCTGCTTCATCGACCGTTGCCA
>ENA-UOOH01003000-UOOH01003000.1-fermentation-metagenome-genome-assembly--contig:-NODE-3000-length-13564-cov-49.228958_pt1 | contig 13564 bp, 12 predicted proteins | sample MGYA00245778_ERZ724025 | MGnify/ENA primary metagenome ERZ724025 (study PRJEB28704, sample SAMN03018313) | fermentation metagenome | biome: anthropogenic terrestrial biome; feature: soil... | reverse complement strand
CTTACCCGCAAAGGCTGTTTTTGCCTTACCGACAGTCGGATCCATCTACCCACTTATGTTCCTCTCAACATCCCCTCCCTCCGGCAAAAACCGCTTACCAGGTTTAAATAAGTTCTCAAATTCCAACGCCTACAATCAACTCCAAATCGTTTTCGGAAAATTCCCCGGCTGTTTTTGCCTTACCGGTAGTGAAATACATCTACCCACTTATGTTCCTATCAACATCCCCCGACGGTCTGTCTCGCATCTTAATCCCAATCATGCTCCGGTCCATTCCCCACCGATATCCCTGGTTCCATCATCATCCCAATCATGTACCGGTCTCGCCGGTTATCAATCATCTTTGGTGTCCATCACCATCCCATTTCTAGATCCTTCACCCAAAGTCCAACCGGAACAGGTTATATGGTGTTCGTCATTCGCTCACTTAGTTCACAAAACATGTGAGCAAGGGCAAGCAAGTGGCTTAAAAAAAATCTCCACCTTTTGGAGATTCGCCTACGGCTCATCTTTCCCAAAAGGTAGTATTTTTTCGCCACCCTTGCACACACCGCAGCCACACTTCACTCTTCCGCTCCTGCACACTCGCTTCGCTTCGTTTGGTGCTCATCGTGGCGTGGCTGCTTGTTTTGTTGCACATCGCTCGCTCAATCCTCACCCGTGGCTACTCTTGCCCCCTTTAATCCCCAATAAGGTATTCGCTTCGCTCATACATTATTTGAAAGGGGGCAACCGCCACTGATTGTTTTGCTCGCCTGCGGGTCGCTCAGGCTAATCGGGGTGTCACACTTTTTGTAAATCTACCGTCCCGCCACATCACCGGTCTCCCTTTCTAAACAAGTCGCTTTGCCATATTCATTCCGCTCGCTCCCTCTCCGCCCGACCCTCATGCTTCGGGTCGGACCGGCTCCTGCGTTCGCTCCATTCACATCGCAACGCTCTCTCGGTTCTGCACCTCCGCGTTACTGCCCTGCTCGCTGCGGCTCTCTTTCTGTCGGCTGCCGACCCTCATGCTTCGGGCCGGACTGCCTCCATCTCTCGCTACACTCTCACCGCTACGCTCACCAGCGATTACCACTGTCGCTATTGCCGTGTGTGTTTCGTTCTCTCCATCGATTACCGACCCTCATACTTCGGGTCGGATAATCGTCTGCGCTCACTGCACGCACACCGCATCGCTCTGTCAGCACTCATTCCGCTAGCCGGGTGGCTGGTCACTCATCCTTCGTTTCGAACAACCACCCGGCCTGCTCCATTCGCTCACCTTACCCTTTCTGTGTTCATTTTCGCTCACTCAGTCGTTATGCTCGCTCATGCTTCGCTCGTCAACTCCTTCGTTCACTTCATTCACACAGCCCAGCTATTTTATGGCAAATGCTTCGTTATGTTCGTCAGGTTTTTGTAGGCAGTAGCCAAATCATCAAACCTTTCCCCTGTCTCCTTCCTCACTCACTCAGCAATTGCCAGTTTCCGTTGCCTTTGAACAAAAAGTGCGCCACCCCTGCTGGGGCAGTAAGCGTCAGGCGCCCTCATGCTTCGGGCTCCCTCCTTCCGCCACCCTCGCTCCACTCGCTGCGGCTCGCGCCTTGTCACTCCGCAAGGAAAAACACGTCGCTATGCTCCGCAGTTTTTCCTTTGCTCCGTTCCCGCTCAAGGCTGCATAACCTGTTCACGGCGTTTCAACCACCTTTCTCAAATGATGTTATGAAATATTATAAACATTCTCATTTAACCCAAAACAGACAAGAAAACACACTTCGCTTCGCTCCGTGTCCTTTTTTCTTGTTTCGTTCCAACCGCATTTTGTTTGAAAAGGTTCTACTAATTCTAACTTATACTATTTGAAACAGAATAAAGAAAAGGAAAAGAATAATTAAGCTAATTCCTCCAAAACAATATACTTTTTTAATGAAAAACTTTCTTCCCATCCAGTGTAAATAACTTACATTTGTTCCATGCAAAAGGAACTGAACACCCAGAAAATTGAACTCATTCATCCTGAAAGCTCTGAACAGAAATATCCCTATATCGGAGATATTCAGGTTGGGTTTCCCTCGCCGGCGGAAGATTTCTTCCACGATTACATCAGCCTGGATGAACTGCTGATCGATCAAAAGGAGTCAACATTTTTTGCCCGGGTGACCGGCAGTTCCATGAGCAACGATTTCAGCGAGGGGGATCTGTTGATCATCGACAAAAGTTTGGAGTGGGAGGAAAACAAAATCGCTCTCTGTTTTATCAATGGGGAATTCACTCTGAAACGCATCAAAGTGAAAGATGGAAAATGTTTCCTGATCCCATCGAACCAGGATTTTCCCCACATCGAGGTCAACTTTGAACAGGGGGTAACCATCTGGGGCATTGTCAAATATTCAATACGCAAGCACTAATGTACGCACTGATCGATTGTAATAACTTTTACGCCTCCTGCGAGAGGGTTTTCAACCCCTCGCTGAATGGCAAACCGATCGTTGTTCTCTCGAACAACGATGGCTGCGTGATTGCCCGGTCCAATGAAGCCAAAAGCCTGGGCATCCCGATGGGTGCACCGGCATTTGAATATGAATCTGTTTTTCGCAGGAATAATGTAAAAGTATTCTCTGCCAACTTTCCGCTATATGGTGACATGAGCCACCGGGTGATGAGCTTACTTTCCAACTTCAGTCCTCAACAGGAGATCTATTCAATCGATGAGTGTTTTCTGAATCTCGATGGTATCAACGTGGATCTGCAACAATATGGGTTGCAGATGAAATCACGGGTCGAAAAGGGCACCGGTATCCCTATCAGTATCGGTATCGCACCGACCAAAGCACTCTCCAAATTGGCCAACCGCATCGCAAAGAAGTTTCCTAAGGAGACCGGTGGCAGCTACGTGATCGATACCGATGAGAAAAGGATCAAAGCCCTCAAATGGTTGAAGGTGGAAGATATCTGGGGTGTGGGTAGAAGGAACGCGAAGAAACTCTATGCCATCGGTGCCAACAATGCCATCGACTTTGTGCAGCTCCCCGAATCCTGGGTGCTGAAAAACATGACGATCGTCGGATTAAATCTTCAAAAGGATTTGAAAGGAATCCCGACTATCGAGATGCTTCCCGTGGAGAAGAAAAAGAGCATCGCAACAACCCGCACCTTCGAGACTGATCTCCGCACCTTCGATGAGGTGCGGGAGCGCATCACTACTTTTACGGCCATGGGGGCCGAGAAGTTGAGGCAGCAGCGATCGCTCTGCAAAAAGATGATCGTTTTCCTAGAAACCAACCGTTTCAAGGAACACGAAACACAATATTACCCATCCATACAGATCAAATTGCCTTTCCCAACCAACTCCACTCTCGAGCTGGTGAAGTTTGCCAACATCGGATTGAAACAGATCTACAAGCAGCACCTCTATTTCAAGCGGGGTGGGGTATGGTTCACCGATTTTGTCGATGCTAACGAGTTCCAACTATCACTCTTCTTCAACTCCGATCCCAAACACAAAAAACTGATGGAGGCCATCGACGGTTTGAATCACAAGTATCACAAGGAAGTGGTCCGCATCGCCACCCAGGATCCCCGCAAACACAAGATGCGCCAGGAGCATCTCTCCAAGCACTTCACCACCGACATCCACGAAATTCTCACCGTCGGTATATAATTTTTTTCTTTTCTCTAATATGATCGTATAAATTATCTGATGTGAAGAAATCAGTTTTCGTAAACTATACCAAAATCACTTCCAAATAAAAACTCATCTCTTAGATCAACATAATAGAAAGGCACAAACTCATAAATATCAATAAATAAATTGGTATAAATCATGGAATTTTACTAAACTTGCACTTTATCGTTTATTTAAACCGAAAAACATGACACTCAAAGAAGCCGTTCTCAAAAGTTTGGAAGATATTAATGATGTAACAAACTATTGGGCTGTATTAGAACACATCAATGCCAACAGTTATTATGACTTTGGTGATGCAAAAACTCCTGGTTCAACTATATCTTCAGTATTGGGTGATTTTGTTCGAAATGGAGACAGTAGAGTAAAAAGGATCAAACTTAACGGTGGGTCATATTCTTACTACCTGACAAAAAATGAGCAGAGAATTGATCTCAATATATTAAGTGGTGAAAAATTAACAAGTGAGAAAGGTGGTGGAAAAACCAAGATAAATAAAACCTACGATGAAAGATCATTGCATAAACTCCTTAGTTCATTCCTGAAAAATACAGAAACCTATTCTAAAACTATTTTCCACGAACACTCAAATGGTAAAGACAATAACCAAATCTGGACTCACCCTGATATGGTGGGTGTGAAATTCTTAAATTTACAAACAAAGGCCAGTCAAAACCTGCTCAAATCAATTAATCGTGTTGACACTTTCAAGTTAAGTGCATATGAACTAAAAAGAGAAATTAACAGCGACAGCGAATTGAAGAAGGCATATTTTCAGGCCGTCTCAAATTCAAGTTGGTCAAACTATGGTTATCTAGTTGCTTTTGAATTTAGTGACAACCTGTATGATGAAATGGAAAGACTGAATCAATCTTTCGGAATCGGGATCATTGAGCTTGATGCCAATCCATACCAAAGTAAAATACTCTTTCCTGCTAAATACCGTGATTTGGATTTTAAAACCATCGACAAGCTCTGTAATATGAATAAAGAGTTTGAAAAGTTTATCGTGCAAATTGAAAAACTCTTGTCGGCAAGTGATAAATATGTTACAGGTGCCGAAAAAGAACTCGATGAATTTTGTGATACTTACTTTGCCAATGATACAGATATTGAGGAGTATTGCATCGAAAAAAATATCCCAATAGCAATTGAATAACTAATTATTCATTTACTTGCACTTAATAACGTATTACTGACCGTTTTATTATATCAAAATGAAAAAAATTACCTCCATTCTTTTTTTAGCTCTTTTCTTGCTGACATGTTCGAAGTCCGGTGAGGAAATTCCTAGCCCAGAGAAGACTAAAACTATTATTAAATCCCAGTTAACCGGGAAAATTGAAAAAGGTCCTTTCCTTACCGGCTCAAAAATAACTTTGTACGAATTGGACAATGAACTGAAACAAACAGGTAAGAACATTTTTAAGACAGAAACGACGAACGATAACGGAGAGTTTCTTTTTGACAGTAAGATGGAACTTTCAAGTCAGTTTGTTGAATTAGAGATATCCGGATATTTTTTTAACGAAGTAACCGGAAAAAGGTCTTCTTCGCAAATTACACTTAATGCTTTAGCCGATGTCTCCGTAAAAAACAAAGTGAATGTAAACATCCTTACTCATTTAGTCTATAAAAGAATTAAAAATCTGGTTTCGGATGGTTTAACCTTTCCTGTTGCACAAAAACAGGCACATAAAGAACTTTTGATGGTTTTTTATATCACCAAAGATATTAAGAATTCAGATGATATCGGTCTGACGGATGGCAATGAAGATGCAGCAATTCTCCTCGCGATCTCAGCCGTCTTGTTACATGACAAACAAGAAGCTGCGTTTTCTGAGTTCATTGCAAAACTAAGCAATGACTTTGCTAGCGATGGGACCATTTCGGATAATAGTCTGATGGAACAGATTAAAGCGGGTCAAAAGAATGTGAATTCCATTCAGGTTATGGATCATTTAAAATCTTATTTTTCTGATCAAGGGAAAACAATCGAGGTTGATAATATTCGTAAGTTTATTGACGGGAATGGTGATGGTGTTTTGGATGATACTGATGCTACATTTGAAAATAAACCTAATGATGAAATATCAGAGGATAACTTTTTCCCGAATGGAGAAGCCTATAAACAAGCATTAATAGCTTCTTATGCCAAACTTCGAGTGTGTTTTGAATATATGCTCGTGTTGGATGCCGCAAGATGCAATCTAATCGATTACAATACAGAAATTTCTTCTCAAAATGCTATTATTAATGATGCTTGGAAACAGGCCTATCAATTTGTTAATCTCTTGAATCTGATTATTGAACATTCTGTTGATGTTTCAATTTTTGATACAAAGCCCTTTCTTTCCACATCAAAGGTGTTGCGTGCCTTAATTTATCTGGATATGATTCAGCACTGGGGTGATGTGCCGTTCATAACAAAGCAATTATCAATGGATGAAATGTATGTTCCCAGGACAAACAAAAATGAAATCTTTGATGCTTTACTTGTAGATTTGATTGAATCTGTACCCTATTTAAAAGAAGAACCTGATCATGATCAACATATTGTGTCGAGAGATTTGGCAAATGCTCTGATTGGAGCAATCTACCTGGAACAAAAGAAATATAATGAAGCTGTATCCTTCTTCACTAAAATAATCGATGAAAATCAGCCTCTCATTCTAGGGAATACTGTCTATAATGATGTAAATAATAATGAAACAATATTTACATTGCTTTATTCTGAAAATGAAAATCTCCAACCCTTTGGTATATTTAGCCAATATATAAAAAAAGGGATATTACATCCAATTTACAGGCATACAGGCATACTTCTTAATATTGCTGAAACGCTTAACGGATTAAACAGGAATTCAGAACTGCTGAATGTACTGAATCAGATCAGAGTTGCAGGAAATATGAATCCTTTACAGGAGCTTCCGACTAATCCAAAATACGAAATTGCAGCTTTGTGGAAGAAATACATTGGCTCGGATTACGGTTACTTTGCTCTACTCAAACGATTGGGTATTGCAGTGGAGCTCCTTGAAATTCAAAGTTATCAGCAACTATATCCAATTCCCTACCAAGAATTGGACATGAATCCAAACATGACACAAAATCCCGGTTATTGATACATATATAAATAAAATGTGAATATAAGGGCCACTGTATCAATGAAAACCCCGCAAAGATACGGTGGCTTTCGCTGTAATCTTGCAAGGTCAAGCCCTGCGGGTTTCCGATAAAATCTCCAATTCCGCATCCGCGGAAATCGTATTTCACCGGAAAACCTTGCCGATTACAAAGCCACCCTTTGCTGATCGCTAAGTTTTCATCTTATTCCATCCCTCTATTAATCCAAATTACTGAACATAATTCATGACTAAATTTCGGCAGTAATCTCATTATACTGCCAACATATAGTTATGCCAAGACCTCAAATAGTTGTAAAACACACTTTATGCTGGATCCTCAGCGTCGGACAAAACAGTACCGTCGCGTCGCACCAAATCGTACTGTGTGATTGTTCCGAACAATGTAAAAACATTAGATTTTATTAGTGCATCGTTAGAGTATTGTTAGATTTTCACTGAAAGCCAGCAAGGCAACACATTGCAAAACAATGCATAATAACGTATCCTTCACTAAGTTAACTGTTCATCCATTATTCATCGTAATTTTATTCCCGGAGTGCTTCGGATAGAATACCAGGTTTGGTGACATATTACAATCAATCGGTACCACCTCATATCGATACTGAATCCGAATATAAACCGTACCAAGCCCGTACCAAGTCCGAATCAACTTCGAAAAACTGGATGTTTAACATTTTAAATTCAATCTATCATGGGTACTATTAAAAAAGGTGTGTTAGGTGGATTCTCCGGCAAGGTGGGAACTGTTGTCGGTGCGTCCTGGAAAGGCATCGACTACATTCGAAGCCTTCCCGCAAGTGTGAAGAATCCTCGTACCGAGGGTCAGGTGACCCAACGGACGAAATTCTCTGTGGCCCTGGATTTCCTCCGGCCAATCGTTGCTTATCTCAACGTGGGTTTCAAACCCTATACCAGCAAGCAGTCGGCTTACAACGCCGCCATGTCCTACAATGTCAGCAACGCTGTAACGGGCACGTTCCCCGACTTCGAGTTGGATTATCCCAATGCGCTTGTCTCCAAAGGCAGTCTTCTTGGTGCTGAGGATGCTTCTGCAACCGCTGCTTCAGGTAGCATCTCTTTTGCCTGGACCGACAACAGTGGGGTAAGTAACGCCCTGGGTGCCGACATGGCAATGCCGTTGGCATTCAACATCTCGAAAGGTCAGGCTGTCTTCAAGACAAACGGAGCTGAGCGTTCCACCGAGGCTGACGTGCTGACGATACCGGCAAACTGGACCGGTGACGACGTTGAGGTTTACCTGGGCTTTGTCTCCAAAGATGGTTCACTGGTAGCTACCAGTGCTTACCTCGGACAAAAGACGATTGCATAGGAAGTCAGATGATTTTCCATCATTAACCGCTCCGCAATGGAGCGGTTTTTTACCGATTTCAGTGAATTTCATTATCCCGATGCTTGTACTGCTTGACATATCATCTAATTGGCTCTACACCCTGGGCTCTTTTGCCGGTGGCGGTGCCCTCGGGGGACTGATCTCTTCCATCATTAACCGCAGGGAAAACAGACGGATCAAGCAAAGTGAAGCTTCACAGTCCGAAGCATCGGCCAAGCGGGAGGATGCCCTGGCCGCAACCGAGATGATGGGGCTCCTGGAACGCACTGTCGCCCACATGGAGAAGATGAACTCTTACAACAAGTCCAACTCAGAGGAATTGCTGAGGATGCTGAAAGAGAAAGAGGGCATCAACGAGAAATTGAAAAAGGATATCGCGTTGCTCCAGTTGCAGATCATGGAAGATCACAGACGGATTACCGGTCTCGAAAAAACGGTGGAGCGTGAGATCCGATGGCGTAAGGATGGGGATGATCACTACTGCATGGTGGAAGATTGTGAGAACCGGGTACCACCTCGTGGTACTTTCAAACGAGTTGAGGAATAACCATAAACATAAATACAAAGAATACTCAAAATGAACCTATACCCACTTCAATTTTTCTTCTGCATCAACGAATCAAAACTCAATCCCTCAACATCATGAACCGGCAACTATTCTTTCAGGAAATTAACCGATCGCTCTTCCGCGGGAAATTGAACAACCGCCAACGAGAAGGGATCCTCTACAAGCTGGCAGCTTTTGACAAGTTTGATGTGACCGACGACCGGTGGAGAGCTTATATGCTGGCCACATCCTATCACGAGACCGCTCATACCATGCAACCAATAGAAGAGTGGGGGAAAGGCAGGGGTAAATCCTACGGAAGAAAAATGAAACAGTGTGGCCAGATTTATACCTGGCCGGATCAGATCTATTATGGCCGTGGTGATGTTCAGCTAACATGGTTTGAGAATTACGAGCGGATTGGTGAGCTGATGAGCCTGCCGCTCCTGGAACAACCGGAGCTTGCAATGGATCCCGAAATCTCTGCCCAGATTCTGGTGGAGGGGATGATTCTGGGAAAGTCCAACCGTGGCGACTTCACCGGTTACTCGCTCGAGAACTTTTTCAACCCCCAACGCGACGATCCCTTCGGTGCCCGCAGAATCATCAACGGCCTCGACAGCGCCCACACCATCGCCGGTTATCATTACAAATTCCTGGAAGCAATCCGGAAAGCATCATGAAAAACATATTCAAATATACAGCTTCACAACACACAATTGTTGTACCAAATGCTACACCAATTTTTGCACCAGTGATTGCACCAAATAGATCAGCACCGGTTGTCCTGTTGCTCTTAGCAACCCTACTCTTCCTGGTGGGATGCAAATCCAAACATACCATCACCGAAAAGACAATCATAAATACTGACAGTACCGCAATCTTGTCCCTCAACGATAGCCTCTACAAGAAAGAAATCCAGATCGCCAACCTACAGATCGATTTACAGCGCCTCAGAGAAGAAAACATTCGCCTGTCGAATGAGACCTCAACACATCAGATATCTTACGACACATCTGCTCCCGTGAATCCACAGACCGGCAAACCACCCATCGCAAGTGAATTGATAACCATTTCCAAAAGCACTCTTGAACAAAACAAAAAAAAATATGAAACCCTTCTCCAATCTGAGTCCATTGAAAAGGAGTCCCTGACTAAGCAAAACCGAAATCTTCAGCTCTCCGTTGAAAAACTAACCAATGAAAATAAACAACTCTCAGAAAAAACTAACTCCCCCGGCCTCAACCTCAAACTCTTCCTCGCAGGTCTAATTTTAGGTGTGATCCTCTCTCTCTTTTATTTATATCGGAATATGTGATTTAAAAATAATTCACTTTAAAAGATTATTTGTAGCTGAATTGCAATTTTTAAGAGCGAAGCGGTGCATCATATTTACTTCTAATTGCAACTTTACTTTTTGTTGAAACTCTAGTCAAGCCTACTGAGATTAAAATAGGCAGAAATGTTTTTCTTTAATTTTAGGGTCCAAAAACATTTCATTAAGCCATCAAACGATGAATTTATATTATTTAGGTTTATATTTTTTTTGTATTACTATCCTCTTATTGGAGCTTTATCATAATCATTTTGTGGCTCATAGTACCAAAAATTTATTGGATTCTTAGGATTATAGGTAAATAGACACTGTTTGCTCTCAAGACTAACACCATATTTACCATCTTTACATCTATAATCAAATAATTCAAGTAGTTTAAATCTGTAATTTTCTCGGTTTGAAAATGACCTGCTTTCTTCTTCAAATAAAGAAGGCGTTTTCTGCTGCTTCCATTGTACAAAACTAGCATATGATTCTTTTGAGAATACAGCTAAACCAGAAAAAAGATCGGCAACCTGAATCAGTGGCTCGACATTTGAACATTGTTCTTTAAAAGATTCAATTGAATAGTGTGGGTCAGAAATGAAGTATCCGAAGATATCGTGATGGAAATTTAGTTGTCTTCCTTTTGCAGAAAGACATTTATGGACTGTATGCCAATCAATTCCATTTCGTTGATCTGGTCTTATATCCCACTTTGCAGATTTTGGTCTTCTTTTCATTGATGCACTTAATAAATGAAAGAACATTCTTTCATAATTTGCCATATCATCTCGACCATAAATTTGATGACGTGAATCGTGAGTATCCCAAATGAGAATATCAATTCTCATTTTGAAATCACTTAGATTGTTAAATATAAAATCTATTATTTTATCAGCACAAAAATAGTTTTTTGCGTTATTCAATTTCTGCCATTTAAATTCTGTAACATTTGAGCTTGCGAGAATATTATTCAGTTCACTTTTTGCTTTATCCCAGGCATTTTTATGAATCGAAAATGCTGTTAAACTCTGAAATCTTGAATCTGTTATATAACTTTCATCCGTAAAGACAACGTATTCCATGGTATTATTTTCAATTTATGAATACAATCAACCGTTTGTATTTCCAGGTTTTTGATTTAAGCAACACTTCCGCAATGACTGGTAACATGAATTAGCGGAGCTAGCACCACCAAATTCCCACAGAAATATGTACTTAATTATTGGATCTTATCAAATTATCTAAAAAATCATTTAATCCATTTAAATATGCTTTTGCTTTTGGTGCTTCAGTTGTCATTTGATAAGTATTAGGAAATTTGATTAATTTACTCATATCATAGTCTGGGTTACTATCTACAATCTTATCATATTTTATATGAAAATCGGGAAGACAGCACTTGTCAACAACTGTGACTTTAGTAGTACCTTTCTTTAATGCTCTTATTAGTGCAGCATTAACATGCATGTCGTTAAACGAATAACCAATGATATAAATTTTGTTTGCTTTAATCAAATCTTCAACCATTTTCTGGTAAAACTCATAAAATGTTTCATCCAAGATTCTTTCGGGCTTATGATAACCAGTTATTATATTCGATGGTATCAAATCATTTTGAACGAAATTTCTCTGGAGGCTACAAAAGCTGTAATCATTTGATTTTTCACCAATAAAATTAAGTTTAAAGGAGCCATGTAAGTGATAATAACAATCAATATTATCATCCTCAATAATTTTTTTTACATTGATTTTTCCAGTTTTTTCATCATATCCATCGAAAAATTTCAAATTTGAAATATTAGGAACTAAATAATCGTAATTCAAAGTGTAAAACCTTACAATTCCATTTTCACCCTTAACTTGATCTAGAAATCGGTTAAAACTTTTATTTAGCTCATGATATTTATTTTCCTCGACAGTTTCATATTTCTCAATTTCTTTTTTGATTAAGAATATGAAATGTAGATAAAGCTCGTAATAGTAATACTCATTTGCAATTAGGCGTTTGGTGCCAAAAGATGTATCTAAGCGTTTGTCCAATTTTTGACTTTCATATATTTCTAATTTATTCTGTATTTCAGGATCAATTAAAAAGAAGTTATTAAATCTGAAAAAACTGTCTGACATTGGATATTGAGATTTCTTATACTCAAATAACAATTCAACAAAATGTAAAATAGACTCAAAATTTGGGTAATGATATCCGATATACTCATTCATTTGAGCTTCCAAAAGTGAGAATAAATATTCACCTATTGGTTCTCCTTTATCATTGACAAAAGTGGAATCATTCCGCAAAATACTAGTTATTTCATCGGTTTTTGGCGCTCCCCATGGAACTACAGCTCCTGCACCAGTCAGAATTACATTTCGCTCTCTCATATAAAAGATTGACATGTTATTTCATAAGTATTGGAGGTAAGAGTGTTAGCTTTTATCTCAGTGACATATTGACGAATTGTGTAATGTCAATATATTCAATTAGCAACTTAGCTCGCCATAGAGACAACCTTCTGTTTATCTGCAAAACTAACAAATATTTTAATAAATATCAGAAGATATCAATAATTATCTCTCTCTTTTTGAATTTACTAATATGTATAGACTTTTTTACATAGTAAATCTCCCGGCATTTATCGCTGTATACCTTTTCTCCGGATTCAGCAGCTTCATATTGATTTCTCTCCGTTTCTTGGCTGTCAGCTTCACATAGCCGGCAGTGACATCTTTCCTGGTACTGTGGCCGACCATCTTTCTAACCACGATGGGGTTCACAAGTAATTCACTGGTGAGATGGGTGATGTAACTGTTCCGGGTATAGGAGGTCGATAGGTCCGGATCCAGTCCCAGCTCATTCGCTATCTGTTTGAGTGAAGTATTGATCTGGTCTAAACTGAGCCTCATCGCGTTGATGATTTTTCGCTCATTGCTATCAGTGGGTTCAATGCCATTCAGGAATGGGAAGATATATCCATCCTGATCCTTGTTCCCTTGTTGATTGTTGATCTCAATCATCGGAGGAAGGATGGGCACGTAAATAAAAGTTGGTTTCGCTGTTTTTCTCTGCGTCTTTTTCCGGTGAAAAATGAGTATAATATTTATCGCATCTATGTTCTTATACCTTAACGGAAGAGGTTTCCGAGATTCAGCATGTCTGTTGCTAATCACAATTCCTTGTTAGGTGTGATTTTTAGTTATCCTGTTATTTTATTCCCTAATAACATATATTGCTCGTCCTTGTGCGAGTATCTTATCACTCGAATCGCCACCAATATAGATTCCGTTGGAGTAATAGCCTGTTGTCCCTCCTGATTTGCTTCCTGTATTGGTTAAAAGCACCCCATTAGCTCCAATCTTGGCTGCTTTTGACTTTATCTCTTTCATTGCTTCATTCATTGCTGCTTGTCTGGAAAAAACAATACCACTGGAAACTTCAATAAGTCCAATACTTTCGTATTCCGCTGGGGGATCGAGATAAATTTTTACCTCATCTGAGCTAATCGGTGATTTTTTCGTCCCGGTAACGATT
>ENA-UOOH01002997-UOOH01002997.1-fermentation-metagenome-genome-assembly--contig:-NODE-2997-length-13567-cov-4.380773_pt1 | contig 13567 bp, 5 predicted proteins | sample MGYA00245778_ERZ724025 | MGnify/ENA primary metagenome ERZ724025 (study PRJEB28704, sample SAMN03018313) | fermentation metagenome | biome: anthropogenic terrestrial biome; feature: soil; material... | reverse complement strand
TTCTCCCCTCCCAGACGGCGCGCACTCGGACCGTGCTCGACTCGATCACCGAGGGCGCGCCTGGGAGGGGCGATCGCGCGTGCCGAGAGGCGGCCCCTGCCACTTGATTGAGCGGCGCACGCGGGCCGCCGGGCGTCCTACTGACACACGCTCCAGGACGTGGCGCGAGGCTGCGACGAAGCCGAGATCCAGAAGGCAAGCACACGCGATCGCCCCTCCCAGGCCCGCGCAACCAAGCAGGAGACGAGCACGCCGATCGTGCGGGCCGTTTGGGAGGGGAGGGGGCGGGCCAACCGGACGCCGATCCAACCCCTCCCTCCATTCGGCACACAAATCCCCGCTCGGATCGGCAGCCAGGCGCGCGAGATAGCAGAGCCGCTTCCTCGAGTTGGCGACCCCATCGGCCTTCGCCACTCGCCCCTTGCTCGGAGCAGGAACTCGATCGAAGGCTCGAGACGTCACCAGCCTCGGATCAGGGACTCGATCGAAACCCTGGGAGGCGCCCCACCTCGAATCAGACGCCCGATGGAAATCGAACTGCCCCCGGTCGCACTTTCCGGCCCGTCACACTCTTGGGAGGAGCCCTCCAATCCTTCAGAATCGCGACTCCAACAACGTGAGCCGACACTTCGAGAGGTCCGAGAGCCCGGTCCGACGATGCGACTCGCCCCTGTTGTCCTCACTCACATGTCAGCGGTCCCGCCCTCCGAGCCTCCCGAGCCGGGACGCCGTCGAAGTAGCGCAGCCTCAACCGCTCATCGGATCTGCGCCGCGCGGCGACCGCCAGGGTGTGCTGAGGCGACGCCGGACGGCGCTCGAACACCCATCCCGAAGCCTCATCGTCCGGAGGCGGCGTCAGCAGCGCCGGCGGGTCGAGCGACACTGCGAAGCTGCGCAAGTCGAGCGCGAGCCCGACCCCGCGCGCCTTGAGGTAGGCCTCTTTCAGCGTGAAGCGCGCGAGCAGCTCTTCTCTGCGGCGTGACTCGTCGAGCGATGAGAACCCGACCTGTTCCTCGTCGCGCAGGCAGGCGCGGACGAGGTCGTCGACGTCGAGCTCGCGGGTGAGCATCTCGGCGTCGACGCCGACGTCGCGCTCGAGCGCGATCGCGCAGGCGGCGAGCCCGTACGTGTGCGAGAGGCTGAAGCGAAGACCGAGCGCGGCCTCTGCGCCCGCGACGTACGGCCGCCCGCCCGGCTCGACCTCGAAACGCCACGCCCCGGGATCGACCGGCGCCACCGACGAGAGCGCCAGTCGCAGGAGCCCGTGCGCGAGCTCGAAGACGCGGCGATCCGAGTCGATGCGCTTGCGGCTCGCGCGCGCCCTCTCCTCGGCGTCGAGCATTGCGCGAAGCGCGGCGAATTGCTCCGGCGAGACCGCGTCGAGCTCGGCGGTCCAGATACGCACTTCATCGGGAGGGAGTCGGTCCATGGAGTTCAGCGTCACGTCAGATTTACGCCCATGCGACTGACGGCGGGATTGTCAACTTGCAGGCCGGCCGTGGGACGGCGCCCTCGAACAGGAGGCCTACACAAGACTTCTTCTCGAGCGACCACGCACCTTACCTACGCCAAGGATGCCATCGCGAGCGCGTCTGCCGTGCGGCGAACTGATCGGGTACTACGGGGCTGATGGAGATGTGCTGCTGAGCGCGCCCGTCCTCCGCGCTCGCCAGCGTGGCGCTCGCTCTCGGCTTCTTCGGCGGCCTCAGAGTCGCACTATCGCGTGTCGTCCGGCGTGCTCGACAGTTGAGATGAGAGGCACCAACTAGGCGGTTGGCGAAGCTCCTCGAACACCTATCAGGGCGCACCGGTCAGGTTCCGGGAGTTCGGCGTGATGCTCCCAGTACCATCCCTGCGCCATTTCGATGAAGCGGCCAAGCGTTGGCCACTTCTCTTCGCCGCACCAGATCGGCGGGCACAGTTCCTGGTTCGTGCGCCAATCGTACTCGTGCCGGTGGTGCGCGTCCGGATGCCCAGGATGGCTGTGGACGTTGTCATGCCGCAGAAAGTTGCAGAACCCTCGGACGCTGGCGTTGTAGGAGTAGACGAGCGTCTGAACCACGGGATCGTAATCGGATGGCTCGACGACCTTGAGGGTCTTGTTGACCGCGATCACCACGTCGCCGAGGCACGAGATCTCACCCCGCATCCGGATCGCCATCGGCATGAATTGCAGCTCAAGGCTGTCCTGGCACACGAAGCCATTGCCGACGAACTTCCCCATGACAGTGTCATGGGTCGCGAGGTAGTCAATCAGCCGGTTAGGCCCGTGACGGGATGGAGGCAAGGTGATCCCTCACCTTCAGCGCGATGAGCCAACTACAGATCTCATTCGTTTCATGGATCTCGCCCGCCTCGAGCTTTCTAAGCATCTCCTTCGACGACATTCGGCGCCGTGCCTCGTACGCCTTGATCTCGTTGTCAAGCTCTACTAGTTCGCCATTCGGGGCGGAGTTCGTTGCCCCCACCAGGTCCCGAAGCGTGCTCTTCTGCTCTTCGGGGGTCATCCTTCGGAAGTCGATGTCACGGATTTGCTTCTTCATTTCGGCATCTCCGCGCGAAGTGTGGGTCACAAGTATAGGTCGGTGCAGAGTGGTTCCCAAATCCTCCCGCAAATGGGTTTCTCGCCCGGGACGCGAGATAGCACATCGTCAAATAACGGCAAGCCTTGCGCTGGGCATGGACTGGTTCAACACATTTTGCGCAACAAGTTGTCCGCCCAGCCGCTTCGCGAGCTCGGCGCACAGCGGCTCGACATTGGGAGCGCTGAAGAGGTCCAGGTGGTGTCCGGCCACCGGCACGATCTCGAGGTCGCGGACGACGCTCCCCACGCTCAGCGCCTTGTCGTCGAGCCGCTCTTCGCGCCGCGCGCACCCGGCCGTCTGGAAGAGCACGACTTCCGCCGCGACCGCGTGCCGCGGCGGCCGGTAGCGCACCACGGCGCGCACCAGCTCGATCCACATGCGCAGCCGGCGCCACAGATCCGGCGGCCAGAACGAAGAGATGTCGAGCACGTGCCAGTTCTTGCGCACCGTCCCGCCCTGCGTCAGCAGCATCCACAAGCCGAAGCCGAACAGCCGCAGCCTGGGGAACTGGGCGCGGGCCTTCGGCAGGAACACCGGGTCGGTGTCGACCATCGCGAGCAACGAGACCCGCTCGCCGAAGGCCTCGAGCTGCCGCGCGACTTCGTAGGCGATCTTGCCGCCGACGCTCCAGCCGAGCAGGAAGTACGGCCCACGCGGCTGCTCGCGGACTATCTCGCGCACGTAGTCGGCGGCCATCTCCTCGACGGTCGCGTGCGGCGCCTGCCCGCGAATCAGCCCCTTCGCCTGCAGCCCGAAGACCGACCACTCCGGCGGCAGAAGCTCGGCGAGCGGGCGATAGCAGACGACCGATCCCGGCGCGGGATGGATGCAGAAGAGGCGCCGCGAGCCCCGGCCCTTCGAGAGCTGGACCAGGTGCGAGAAGCGGTAGCCGTCGGCGCCGCCGGCCAGGAGCTGTGCCATGGCGCTCACGGTCGGGTAACGGAAGATCACCGAGTTCGGAAGGTCGACGCCGAAGGCCTTCTTGATTCGCAGCATCAGGCCTATCGCCTTGAGCGAGTGCCCGCCTGCGGCGAAGAAATCGGTCTCGGCATCGACGTCCTCGACGCCGAGGACCTCGCGCCAGAAGGCGAGCAGCTTCGGCACCGTCTCCTCGCCGGGCCGCGGTGTGTCGGGCGCCGGTTCGGCCCGCGGCGAGCGGACGACGGCGAGAGTCGGCTCGGTGGCCACAGGCGACACGGCGGTCGAGCCCTCGAGATTGGCGATGCACGCCGCAGGCGACTCGCAGAGAGCTCCGAGCAGCCGCTCGAAGTGAGCGGCCAGGTCGCGCACCGTCGCCTCGCGGAAGAGGTCCGAGCAGTACTCGACGACGAGCCGCACCTGATCGCCTTCGGGCGCGGCGAAGCAGGAGAGGTCGAACTTCGCGGTCGTCGCTTCGAGCTCGAGCGGCTCGACTCGCACTCCCTCGAACGACAGCGCGCGCGCCGGAAAGTCCTGCGTGACGAAGAGGCTGTCGAACAGCGGGTTGCGGCTCGCGTCGCGCGGCAGCGCGAGCCGCTCGACGAGCTCCTCGAACGGATAGTCCCCGTTCTCGAGCGCCCGCAGCACGACCTCGCGGACCTGGGCGAGGTAGGCCTCGACGGTCAACTCACCGCGCGGGCGCAGGCGCAGCGCGAGCGTGTTGGCGAACATGCCCATCGCGTCCTTCGCGTCGGCGTGTTGGCGCGCGTAGGCCGGCGTGCCGACGACCAGGTCTTCCGAGCCGCTGCGCTTCGCCAGAGTTATCGACCAGGCCCCGAGCAACAACATGTTGAGCGAGAGGTCGTGCCGTTCGCAGACCTCGCGCAGGCGCCGGGTGAGCGCGGCGCCCAGGTCGAAGCGCAGCGTCCGGCCGGCGAAGCTCTGGTATTCGCCGCGCGGGAAGTCGAGCGGGAGCTGAAGCGCCGGCACGCCGCCGCGGTACTGCGCCAGCCAGTACTCCTCCTGCGCCTTCAGCGACCAGCGGACCTCGGCGCTGCGCTGCCACTCCGAGAAGTCCTTGTATTGCAGGGGCACCGCGCCCAGCTCGCGCCCGTCGTATGCCTGCGAGAGCTCGCGCCAGAAGAGCTCGGTCGAGGTGCCGTCCATCAGGATGTGGTGCACGTCGACGAGCAGCAGCGACGCCTGCTCACGCCGCCTGACGATCCGGACCCGCAGCAGCGGCGCGCGGCTCAGGTCGAACGGCCGGACGAAGTCGCGCATCAGCTCGGGCAGGTCGCGCTCGTCCTCGACCGTCTCGACGGCGAACGGACTCGGCGCGTGGATGCGCTGCACCACCTCGTCTTCGACCAGCTCGAAGCCCGTGCGCAGGACCTCGTGCCGCGCGACTACCTTCTCGAGCGCCGCGCCGAGCCGGGCGCTATCGAGCGCTCCTTCCACCGAGAAGGCGTACGGCATGTTGTACGCGGTGCTGTCGAGCGCGAGCTGCTGCAACAGGAAGAGCCGCTTCTGCGCGGGCGAGGCCGGATAGAAAGGCTTGGGCGGCGCGGGCGCTATCGGCGCCTGCCGCGCCTTCGGACCGGCGGCGACGAGCGCGCTCTGAGCGCGCAGCGTGCGCGCCCGAAACAGCGCCGCGGGCGAAAGCTCGACCTGAAAGGCGCGCCGGATCTCGGCGACGGTGACCAGCACCTTGAGCGAGTGACCGCCGAGCGCGAAGAAGTCCTCGTCCAGCCCGACCTTCGCAACTCCAAGCACCTCCTGCCAGATGCGCCGCAGGCGCCTCTGCGGCTCGGTCAGATCCTCGCCGCCGTCTCGAACGGCAGCGGGCTCTCGCAGCAGGTCGAACGGGCTCGGCAGCGCCGCGACGTCGAGCTTGCCATTCGCCGTCACCGGCAGCACGTCGACCGCGACGAAGAACGACGGGACCATGTACTCGGGGAGCTGCCGGCCAAGATAGGCGCGCAGCTCCTCGCCGCGCAGCTCGCGGTCAGCGACGTAGTAGGCACAGAGCTGCCGGCTCGAGCCGTCGCCGACCGCGATCACCCGCGCGCTGCGCATCCCCGAATAACGGCCGAGAACGGCCTCGATCGCCGAAGGCTCGATGCGGTGCCCGCGGATCTTCACCTGCGCGTCGATGCGCCCGAGGAACTCGAGCGTGCCGTCGCGGTTCCAGCGCGCGAGGTCGCCGGTGCGGTAGATGCGCCCGCCGGCGGCGAAGGGATCGGCCGGGAAGCGGCGCTGCGAGCCCTCTGGGTCATTCCGATAGCAGGGCCGGGTGAGGCGGCCTCCGACGCACAGCTCGCCCGCGACCCCCGGCGGCAGGAGCTGGCCGTTCTCGTCGAGCACGTAGACCGGCCGGTTCGCGATGGGGCGGCCGATGGGCGGCCGCTCGACGGCGAGGGCGGCGCGGTCGAGCGTGTGGGTGGTGACGACGTGCGTCTCGCTCGGTCCGTAGTGGTTGTGGAGCGCGACCCGGCCCTGGCGAATCAGCTCCCGCAGCCGCTCCGGGACGACGAGCTGCTCGCCGGCCGCGACGATGTGGCGCACGCAGGCCGGAAAGGCAGCGGCGTATTCGGGCTCACCGAAGATGGGCTGCAACAGGGCCGGCGGGAGGAAGACGGTGCGAATCTGCCGAGCCTCGAGGCGAGCGAAGAGCCGCGGCAAATCCGTCCTCTCCGCCTCAGGGACGAGCAGGAGCCCGCCGCCGGCCAGCAGGCAGGAGAAGACCTCCTGGAACGAGACATCGAAGGTCGGCGCGGCGAACTGGAGCACGCCGCTGCAGTCGATGCTGGTGAAGCGCCGCTGATGCTCGATCAGGTTGACGAGGGTGCGGTGGTCTACCGCGATGCCTTTCGGCTTGCCCGTCGTCCCCGAGGTGTAGACGACGTAGAGCGTGTCGGTCGGCTTCGCCCGATTGCCGGACGCGGCAGTGGCCGGTGGAGGCGCGGCGATCAGCGCGGCGAGCTCGAGCGACAGGAATCGCTGCGAAGCTCCCTGCCCCTCTCGAGCCGGCGCTTCCGCTCCTGCCCAGCCTGCGTGCCCACCCGAGGAAGTGGGGTTTGGGGGTAGGGCGCGCGCCTTCGAAGCGTCCGAGTCGCGCCGACGCGGCGTGAAAGGCAGGTGCTCGAGGACCACGCGCGCGCCGCTGTCCTCGACGATTCGCTCCAAGTAATCGGCCGGGAACGCGGGATTGAGCGGCAGGATCGCGGCGCCGGACTTCAGCACACCGAGCATCCCCGCGATCATCTCGGGCGAGCGCTCTGCGAGGACGCCAACGATCGCGCCAGGCCCGCATCCCTGGCTGCGTAGCTGCGCTCCGATGCGCTCCGCCGCAGCGTCGAGCCGCGCGTAGGACCACGCCTCCGAACCGAACACGAGCGCCGTCTCTTCGGCACGCTCCGCGACCACCGCCTCGAAGAGCTCGATGACGGTCCGCTCCAGCTCCGGGAAGTCGGCCGATCGGTTGAGCTCGGTCAGCAGGTGTCGACGCTCGCGCTCGGTGACCAGCGAGAGCTCGCGAAGCTCGCGCGACGGATCGCCGCAGACCGCGTCGAGCAGCACGGTGAAGTGCTCGCTCATCGCGCGCACGGTCGGCTCGGCAAAGAGCGTGGTGCAGTACTCGACCTGGACGCCGATCGCGTCGCCCTCGAGCGTGGCGAACCAGGTGAGGTCGAACCTCGCCGGCGTCCACCCGGTCTCGAGCGGCTCGACGCGCAGTCCCCGAAGGCTCAGGCTCCCGAGGTCGAAGCCCTGCGTCACGAACATCGTGTCGAAGAGCGGGTTCCTGCTCAGGTCCCGCGGCAGCTCTAGGCGCCCCACGAGCTCTTCGAAGGGATAGTCCTGGTGCTCGAGCCCCTGGAGCAGCACCTGCCTCACCTCGGCCAGATAGTCGGCGACGGTGCGGTCGGGTCGCGGGCGAAAACGCAGGGCGAGCGTATTGACGAACAGGCCGACGGCATCGCGCATGTCCGCGTGCCTGCGCCCATAGACCGGCGTCCCGACGACGAGGTCGTCCTGCCCGCCGTATTTCGCGAGGAGGATCGAATAGGCGGCGAGCAGCAGCATATTGAGCGACAGGCCGTGCCGCTCACAGACCTGGCGCATCCGCGCGACCGTCGGCTCACCAATGACGAAGCGATGCTTGGCGCCCGCGAAGCTCTGCAGGGACGGTCGCTCGAAATCGAGCGGCAGCTTCAAGACCGGGACGGCCTCGGCGAATTGCGCGAGCCAATACGCTTCTTGCTGCGCCAATTGCGCCCGCACCGGCGGGCTGCCGAGCCATTCCGAGAAATCCTTGTATTGGAAGGCCGCCGCGCCGAGCGGCTCACCGTTGTAGGCATCGGCCAGATCGCGCCACAGCACCTCGGCCGAGGTGCCGTCGAGCAGGATGTGGTGGAGGTCGATGAGCAGCACGGCGGCTGCCGGCCCGGTCCCGACGACCCTGGCCCGAATCAACGGCGCCTGGCCTAAGGCAAAGGGGCGGACGAATCTCCGCACCAGCGCTTCCGCGCCCCAGCCGTCTTGGCTCTCCTCGACGACCTCGAGCTGGAAATCGAGGCGATCCCGAATTCGCTGAACGACCGTATGGGCGACGACGTGGAAATCCGTCCGCAGGATTTCGTACTTGGCCAGCAGCGCGTCGAAGGCGCGGGCGAGCCGGTCCGTGTCGAGCTCGCCCCGAATCGAGAAGGCGAAGGGGATGTTGTAGGCCGTGCCCCCGGGGTCCAACTCCTGGATGAAGAAGAGGCGCTTTTGCGCGGCCGACGCCGGATACGTTTCGCGCTTCGGCGCCGGCTCGATCGGCGCAAACTGCCGCCTCTCGGCGCCCGCGATCAATGCGGCCTGCGCGGGGATGGTCCGCGCCTTGAACAACTCGGTCGCCGAGAGCTCGACCTGGAAGGTCCTGTTGATCTCCGCCAAGGCCTTTAGGACCTTGAGCGAGTTGCCGCCGAGGTCGAAGAAGTCGTCCGAGAGCCCGATGGCAGGAACGCGAAGCACCTCCTTCCAGATTCGCCGCAGCCCCAGCTCGACGGGCGTGCCGTCCGCCTCTTCGGCAGCGACGGCATGCGGCAGCGACGGCTTGGGAAGCGCGCTCCTGTCGACCTTGCCGCTCGCGTTCAGCGGCAGCGCGTCGAGGAGGCAAATCGCGTCGGGCCGCGTGTACTCCGGCAGCCGCGCGCGGAGGTGCGCGCGCAGCTCCTCGACGCGCGCTTCTCCGTTAGCCACGACGTACGCCGTCAGGTCCGGGCCCGAGGCGTCGGCGCTCGCGGCGGTCACCACGCAGTCGCGGACGGCGGGGTGCTCGCGCAGCACCGATTCGATCTCCCCGAGCTCGACGCGGCAGCCGCGGACCTTCACCTGGTGATCGACCCGCCCGACGAAGAGCAGGTTGCCGTCGGGCAGCCTGCGGCCGAGGTCGCCGGTGCGGTACATGCGCGCGCCGGGCCGCCAGGGGTCGGGCAGGAAGCGCTGCGAGGTCAGCTCGGGCAGGTTCAGGTAGCCGCGGGCGACGTTGACGCCCGAGACGTAGAGCTCGCCCACATCGCCGTCGGGGACCGGTCGCTGCTGCTCGTCGAGCACGTAGATCCGCGAGCCGGGAATCGGCTGGCCGATGGGAATCTCCCGTGCCGGCGCGTCGACGACGAAGACCGAGCTGACCACCGTGCATTCGGCCGGGCCGTAGTGGTCGACGACCGAGTACGGGCACTGCGTGTAGCGGCGCAGCTTCTCGCCGCCGGTGTGGAGCCGGCGCAGCGAGGCGTTCGCCATCGCCATGAACTGCTCGGCGTACTGTGTCGGCAGGAAGCAGAGGGTGATGCGGTTCGCCTCGAGGAACCGGTTGAGCTGCTGCAGGTCGAGCCTCTCCTCTCGGCCCAGGACGTAGATAGACGCGCCCGCGGTGAGCGGTGGCAGCGTCTCCATGATCGAGGCGTCGAACCCGCAGCTCGCGAACTTGGCGACCCTGTCCGCGGGCGTGACCGCGTTGAAGTCGACGTACCAGCGCGCCAGGTTGGCGAGCGCGCGGTGCTCGACGAGGACGCCCTTGGGCCGGCCGGTCGAGCCGGAGGTGTAGATGACGTAGGCGAGGTCGTCCGGCCCCGCCCGCGCGGAGAGGCTCTCGTCCGAGTGCTTCTCCAGCTCGTCGAGGCCTTCCTGTTTCCGCGCCTTGGCCGCTGGATCCGGCGCGGGCAGCGACTTGTCGATCTCGAGGAGCGCGTCGAACCGGTAGTCGGTCAGCTCGTTGCGCAGCGCGCCCAGCTTCTCGGTGATCCGACAGCTCTTCAGCCCCGGCTGCTCGTGGACGAGATCGGCGAGGAAGCCGGGGCTGAGGAACAGCTCGTTGGTCAGGTCGGTGTTGGCGATCGGAGCGCCAGGCTGCGCTTGGCGCCGGGCCGCGAGCGCCGCGGCGAGCGCCGGCTTCGCGTCCTGGTTCATCACGTCGCCGAGGAAGAGGACGGCGGTCGGCTTCATCAGCGCCACGGCCTTGGCGAGGACCTGGCGCAGGTAGTTGTGGCCGTGGAAGGCCTGCACCACGCTGTTGAGGATGACGACGTCGAAGTCGCGCTCCTCGAGCCGGTCGATCTGGTGCGCGGGCATCGCGGTCAGGCGGATGTTCGCGTATCCCTCGCGCGCCGCCTGCCGCTCGGTCTCGGCGAGGATCACGTCGGAGAGGTCGGTGCCGAGGTAGAGGCCGACGTGCGGCGCGAGATGGAACATCGTGATGCCCGAGGAGCAGCCGACTTCGAGCACCCGCGCCGACGGATGGAGATACGGCTTCAGCTTCTGGAGCACGTTCTCGCGGCACTCGGCGATCTCCTCCTCCGAGAAGAGCTCGCCCGTGAAGCTGTTCTGCCAGCCGCCGCGGCCGATGGGGTCCTCGGCCTTGTGGCCGACCAGGTCCCAGAGCTGCTTGTCCATCAGCGGGTTGCCGTCGGTCTCGGGCTCGCGCAGCACGTCGTGGCTGTCGAGGCACAGGAAGCGCACGAGCCGCGGGCACTCCCACTGCAGTCGGTTGAGCAGGCGCAGGTGCTTCTTCTTCGAGAGCAGCAGGGGCGAGCCGGCGTCGTTGAGCATGAAGCTCTGACGCTGCTCGGGCAGCTCCGGGTCGATGGCCAGGAAGGCGTGGCCGGCCTTGAGCACGCCCCAGACGCTGACCATGAAGTCGAGCGACGGCTCCATCAGGATCGAGACGATCTGGCCTCGGAGCGCACCGGTCGCCTGGCGGATGTAGCGCGCGAGCCGATTGGCTTGCCGGTCGAGCTCGCCGTAGGTGAGGCTCATGCCGGCCTCGACGACGGCGACCGCCTCGGGAGCGCGCGCGGCCTCTCGCTCGAAGAGCTGAACGATGGTCTCGGTGCCGACCGCGCGCGAGCGCTCGGTCTCTCTGCGCTCCGTGCCCGTGGTGCCTGCTCCCGCTCCGGAGCTCTCGCCCATCACCTGCACCTCGACCTCGTTCGGTTCCGGCTCCTCTTAGTTGCAAGACAATCGGCGATGCAAGGCGTCTCTGATCCGGCGCGAGCGAGGCGCCGGGCTTGCGAGCGACCGCCGGCCATCGCTGCCGCCGGCGTCTTCCGCGGCACCGTGGGCCTGAGCTCGTTCCGTGCGAAAGGCCGGAACCAGAAGTGGCCGATTTCACGGGCGGGCCGCCGGAGGTCTTCGTCCAAGTCAAACCTGAGAGACGAATCCGCGAATCCCGCGACTCCGAGGCTCCCGCTGGTCGCCTCTACGCTCGGATGACCGGATTGCTCCCAAGTTGCCCGGGCAGGGTCGGAAGGAGCTCTGGCGCACGTTCCGACGAACCTCTGCGACAGGTCAGGAGGTGTGGAGGCCTATGGGCGCGAGGACGGGTGAAATCTGCCCGTGCGCAGGTCCGGCAACCGCCAGCGAGGCGATTTGAAGCGCGAAAACGGCTGAATAGATGAAAGCCCTCCACTTTCACGAGGGCGTTCATGCACCGCACCGCAGCACTCGTCGTCGCCACCCTGGCAATCGCCATTCCCCTTCTCGCCTCCGGAGGGCAGGCCGACCTCGAGCAGGTCCAGGCGGCTATCCGCGCCGAGGGGCTCGAGTGGGAGGCGGGCGAGACCTCCGTCTCCCGGCTTCCCTACGAGGAATGGCTCGCGCGCATCGCGCCGCCCGGCACCATCCCGCCCTGGGTCGGCGCGCTCGGCGCCCGCGCCTCCAGGCCCGCGTCGCTCAACGCCCCTCCAGCGGCGGCCATCGACTGGCGCGACTACCGGGGCTTCGACTTCGTCACCGCCGCCCGCGACCAGAGTCGCTGCGGCTCCTGTTGGGCGTTTGCCATGCTCGGCGCGCTCGAGCCGCTGGTCGCCTTTCGGCGCTCCACTCCGTCTCCCGACCTCGATCTGTCCGAACAGCAGCTCGTCGACTGCGCCTCCACCTCGCTTGGCTGCGATGCCGGCGGGCTTACCTGGGGCCCAGCGGCCTCGTTTCTCTCGAGAACCGGCGTGACCTCCGAGGCCTGCTACCCGTACACCTCGGGCTCGACTGGCCAGGAGGGCTCGTGCATCCAGGCCTCCGCCCTCTCGGCCGGGTGCCGCAACGCCATCGTCCGCACCGAGGACGCCATCGAGCTGAGCTCGACGACGCCCGGTTTTCCGCAGTGGGACCCGCCGCCGTTCACCCTGAGCTCCAGGGCGATGGCGGAGATCAAGACGCTGCTGCAGGAGCGGCCGGTCGGCGTCTCTCTGCGCACCTATGACGACTTGCGCTACTACCGCAGCGGTGTCTACGAACCGAGCGCGACGGCCAGGCTCTCGGGCATGCACGCCGTGGCGCTGGTCGGCTACGACGACGCGGGCGGCTACTGGATAGCGAAGAACTCTTGGGGAGACGACTGGGGCGAGGAGGGCTTCTTCCGCATCCGCTACAACACCTCGTCGATCGGGATGTGGGCCTTCGCCCACGAATTCGAGGAGGACCAGGAGCCGCTGTTCTGCGACGGCCTGTCGCACGGCATCGTCCTCGACGGCGACAACCCCGGCCCTGCGCACGGGTTCGTCCTCGCCAACTGTGGCGCCGGGGTCTTGAGCTGGACGGTCGCCTCGTCCTCGCCCTCGCTCGCGCTCTACGCGGCGGCCGGCCGGCTGGTGACCAGAGGCGACGAGGTCGCGGCGGGCAGCACCTATCGGGTCGGGCTGACCGGGCCGTCGACGGCGATGACCGCACGGCTGACGTTCACCGGCGCCTCGAACGGTCCAAAGGTGATCGAGGTGACGGTCACCGGTGACGAGCCCTCCGACGCGGGAGTGCCCGACGACGCTGGAGCGCCCGGCGACGACGCGGGCGTGCTCGCCGATTCGGGCCTCGGCGGAAGCGACTCGGGACAGCCGCTCGACAGACCGGATGCAGGGACGACTCCGTCTGCTGGGGACGGGGGCGAGAACGACGAGGACGGCTCGCCGACAGGCGGCTGCGGCTGTGGTCAGGCGAGCGCGACGGCGCCGGGGATGCTCGGGTTCGTGCTCATGGCCGCGCTGGCGTGTCGGCGCGGGCGGCGCGAGGGGTAGAGCGCACCATTTGAGCCGCGGAGCGCTGCGGAGGCTCGGTCGTGTCCGGCGGCCCTCGGAAGGCAGGTCGGAGCTGGAGCTCCGACCTCCATCCTTCATCCTTCGCGCGGCTCCGAGCTCCATCTGCTCAGGCCGCGGCCGAGCGAATGGAGGATGAAGCTCCAGCTTCGTCACCGAGCGGGCGATCGCGCGTGCCGAACCGTGGGCTCTTGTCGCTTGTTCTCCACCGCTCGCAAGCCGCCGACGCGCCTTGCCGGTCGGGGCCTTCTCACGGCGCGGAAGCTCGTCGGACGCTGCCACGAGCCTGTCGGGCGGCCGCGACACCATGTCCGACCGAAAAACGCCCTTCCTGAGCGGTGTTACGGGCTTGTCCGAGCAAGCTGTCGGCGAGTCGGATCGCGACGAGGGGAAGTCGGACGGAAAATCTGCCTTGTTACGCCTGGTTGGCGGCATATCGGATGGTCCGACAAGCCCCCGACGTGCTCCGACAAGCCCTCGACGTGCTGCGACGAGCCT
>ENA-UOOH01002992-UOOH01002992.1-fermentation-metagenome-genome-assembly--contig:-NODE-2992-length-13580-cov-24.738780_pt1 | contig 13580 bp, 12 predicted proteins | sample MGYA00245778_ERZ724025 | MGnify/ENA primary metagenome ERZ724025 (study PRJEB28704, sample SAMN03018313) | fermentation metagenome | biome: anthropogenic terrestrial biome; feature: soil... | reverse complement strand
ATATATATCCACGCGGGGGTTGCCGAGCCAGGTCAAAGGCGCTGGATTTAGGGTCTTATACTAAAAAAGGTTCCTATATCTGACTTACATCCCACCCACGCGCGAGGGTTGCCGAGCCAGGTCAAAGGCGACGGATTTAGGGTCCGTTCTCGAAGGAGTTCAAGGGTTCGAATCCCTTCCCTCGCATACTATTCATCTATCTTCCTGGGTAGCCGGTGCCTTTCTCGTACTCCTTTAGCAGCTCTTCTGCCAGGATGCGGAAGATCTCATCCCTGAAGTACGCCTTATCGGGGGCACCCGGTGCATTCTCATTGACCGCGCGCTCGATAATCCGTGCGAGCAGCCGGTCTTTAAATTTTGGATTGGCAAAACATGCTCGAAAGAACTCTGAAAACTCCTCCTCTGTGAGATGCTTGAAAAATCTCCGGGCTTTTTTGTAATCGGTGAGCCAAGGGGCAGCATTCGGAAGCTTCGCCCGACACATCCCGCAGTAGTTCGAAGTGTCAGGCCATTTCTCTTTGCAGTCCGGGCAGACCTGAGTCATAGTCCGTCATGAGCACTCGCATACATTAAAATGAGGAGGAGTACTTTACCTGATTTTTTGTAAAAAACGCATTTTATCGCCTTAAAATCAAAAGACTTTCCTCACGCCACGCAAAACTTCAAAACATGGCCGAATTTATCCCCGATCGCCTTCCAGCGAGGGCGAGTAAAGGGGAGGAGCGTACATTCAGTATTCTAAAGAAATTGCCTGACGATTACCTCGTTTACTACGAACCCAATATCGACAACCGGCGGCCAGACTTCATCGTGATCGCGCCGGACCAGGGTGTCATCGTCATCGAAGTGAAAGGATGGTACCTCGACGACATCCAGAAGGTAAGCGACAGCGAAGTCGTTACGCTCTACGACGGACGCCCAAAGGCCGAGATACACCCGCTCACGCAGGCACGGAATTACCAGTGGCGGCTCGTGAAAGCGTGCGAGAAGAACCCGAGCTTCTCACACCTCCTGCACAAGGACGGACCGCACAAGAACCGATTTGTCTTCCCGTTCGGCCATTTCGTCGTGCTCTCGAATATCTCCCAGGACCAACTCCGGAATTATAAAGGGCACGACCTATCGGGTGTATTTCGGCCTGAAAACACCCTGACGCGGGATGTGCTCATGAGCCTTGAGAGTGCGTCGCCGCAGGAGATTGCCGACAAACTGAGATCGTACTTCGACCCATTCTGGCGGATCGAACCCCTCTCCCGGAAGCAGATCGACGTGCTCCGCGCTATCATCCATCCGGAGATCATCCTGAGTTACATCTCCTCCGACACGCCGCCGGCGCAGGACCCGGTGCAGTCAGCCCCCGCAAAGAGTGACATAGTCCAGGAGCCAGCGAAGGAGTATGTCTTCTCCTATGCCCGGGGAGTCCACGAACCGAAGGTAACATCGCTGAAGGTGCTGGACAGGCGGCAGGAGAACACCGCCAGGAAGATCGGCGACGGGCACCGGATCGCCTGTGGCGTAGCCGGGTCTGGCAAGACGGTCGTCCTGGTCGCACGGGCACGCTGGCTTCACGACCGCGACCCCGAGGCAAAGATCCTGTTGCTCTGCTACAACGTCTCCCTTGGAGCTTATCTGAAACATATCCTCGCCGATTACCCACGGATAACCGTCACTCACTTCGACGGATGGGCAAAGCAGAACGATGTTATCCGGTACAGGTGCGACCCGATCACCGGCCATGTCGAGGAAGACGAGCACCTTGGCAACCGCCTGCACGCGCAACTCTCGAGCCGCGTCGGCGACTTTCGGGCATATGATGCGGTCCTGGTCGATGAAGCTCAGGACTTCCATCCGACCTGGTTCTCGTGCATCCTTCTCGCGATGAAGGACCCCTATGACGGCGACCTGCTGATCGTATGCGACGGCAACCAGGGGATCCGGCCGGTCGGGACGGTCAGCTGGAAGTCCGTAGGGATCAAAGCGCAGGGCAGAACCATTCATCGCGCCCTGGACCTGGATCGGAACTACCGGAACACCCGCGAGATCCTGAAGCTCGCATCACACTTCGCCTCGCAGGATACACAATTTAACGAGGACTCGTTCGGGATCATCCCGGTCGATCCCTATCAGGCGCAGCGGAGCGGTCCGAAGCCGTTCCTTGTGCAGTGCACGGATCATGGCGATGAGTGCCGGAAGGCACTTGAGATCGTGAAAGGCCTTCTTGCCGGCAGGCTGCCGGACGGCAGCGCTCTTGAAGACGTGCACCCCGAAGAGATCGGGATTCTCTACCGGAAGGCGTCGGCAGAGGACAAAGAGCTGCTCGGCGATCTCATCGAAGGCATCCGCCCGTATGCCCCCATCGTCTGGATCAACGAGGATTCTTCGTCGCGGGCGAAGGTGATGGACGAGGGTGTCAAGATCCAGACGGTTGACTCTGCAAAGGGGCTGCAGTACCGGGTGGTGATCCTGCTCTGGCCGGATGCGTTCGTGCCGGTCAGGCCGGGTGACCTGCCGCTTGAGAACAGCCGGTTCTATGTTGCACTTACGCGGGCCGAGGATGTCTTGATCATCACGCATTCATTGGAGAATGAGTACGTCAACAAGATGCTGGCTTCAGAAGAAGTTGTGGTCTATTAATCGTATGGGAACAGGGCAAGAGTTAGAGGGTAAATGTGATCGTTAATTTTAGCACCGTGATGGCTGAGAGATTTCAGCACAAGGGAGATCTAGGAAGTCAGGCACACTAAAGTGGATGGCAAATATCAAGGTTTATATCTTGGCAAAACGCTAACCAGAGATGGGGATAGTAATATCGGCTCTAGAAATCAAAGAATTTTACAGTAATGATTGAATCTCTTAAAATTACTTTTTTTACTGCAGGCTGTAGCAGACAATGTGGTGCTGAATGAAGGTCTACAAAAAATTGAGGCGGATTGGAGGCGGAGGCTTTGGGGAAGTTTTTGAGGCAAGTGATGACTCCGGGAACATCTGTGCCATTAAATTCCTAAAACCGGGCTCGGAATCAGAGGAGATAGCAAGATTCCAGCGTGAAGTTCGTCTGCAGTCCACATTGAGTCACAAAAACATTGTCTCTATTTTGGATTCCAATATTGTTTATGAGCCCTATTATTTTACCATGCCTTTGGCAAAGTGCAGCCTACGAGAATATCTCCACCACCATCATGGGGAGAGCTGTCTCTGGGTAATAAGCCAGATTGCAGATGCGCTGAGACATGCACATAGTCAAGGTGTCATTCATCGCGATCTTAAGCCTGAAAACGTACTAATCTTTGATAGCGAAAGTGATGGAGTTTTCGCAGCTGTAGGAGATTTTGGATTGGGGAGATTTTTGCAGCGTGACACTTCATCGATTACACTTACAAATATGGGAATGGGGACCTCAGGCTATATGTCCCCCGAGCAGTATAAGGATGCCAAAAATGTCAATCATTTATCAGATATATACTCTCTGGGCGCTCTCTTGTATGAGGTATTGGCTGGAGAGCCTTACTTTATCGATAAAGATGTAGCAAAATTACCTCCGAAATATAGGTTTATAGTTCAGAAAGCATGCAAGACTAAAATAGAGGATCGATATCAGAGTGTTGAGGACTTTGTTCGGGATCTCAAGATTTTTCAAGAGGGAGCACTATCTCCAAAAACTATCGATGAAATTGAGTCTTTGCTCCGTCAGTTGTCGGACTCTGGGGATTACAGCAAGGAATCCGTGAAGTCGATCATATATGCACTACTGGAAAACATCAAAGATGATGAATTGTTGGTGAGAATATTTCCGAAGTTACCTGATCCAATATTGAAAGAATTTATTCAAAACTATCCGGAAATGTTTGCGACTCTTTTTAAGGCGTATGATGACTCAATCGATTGTTCACTTGAGTATAGTTATTGTGACGTTGTCGCGTCATTTTACCACAAAGTCTTCTATATGGATGTATCTCTCTATATCAAAGAGATAATCCTTGAGCGGCTCCCAATATTAGGAGCCAATCATAGTCGCTGGTATGTCGGCGATGTATTCGCTGATATCGTGAGTGGTCTAGACGATGAATACTTGATCATTAAGGTGAGAACTTTCTTACAATCGCGACCTAACGTGGCTGAATGGTGCCAATACTACCTAGACAAACCTCGGATTCCTAAAATGATACGTGAATTGCATGATGAATAGTTCATAGCTATGAACTAGGATTTACTCTATTCCGTCACCGGTATTTACCCAATGCTCTGCTCGTTACCGACGTGTCAGCATATTCTAATCTACAATCATGCATATAACGCACATTCGCGAATCTAAAACCTTGAGGTGGGGTGGTTGAACGGAAGTTTGAGAATATCTGTGCCTCCAGCAGCAACAACGGTGGAATCAGAGGCGAGGAGCGGAGAGCCATTTATGCTGAATAAGCATGTACGGGAACACCGCACAGTTTAGCCTTTAGGACACACGGGCGTCCCCTCCCTGAGACAAAAGCACCAAAACCCCCTATTTCAGCCATAATGACTAATAATCCGGAGCGCTGGAGATTCGTTGCTAAATAAAATACAAAACGTTTATTCAGGTTATACTTCTTATTGGTAATCATTGAGAGATTCATACCGGCGACAAGTGTCTGATCGCGGAACTTACAGTTGTCAAAATAGGTGGGAGCAGGAAGTGACGCTTTTTGTGTGAATATACTTTTCAAAACGGTGAGAAATGCCAAGAACCTGCGATATTAGGATCCCCATTTTGTGTGCTACACACCCCATTTCCCGAGAATACTGAAATCGAGCGTTACCAGCAATTGCTGAAACAGAAGGAGGACAAAGCACGGGAAAAAGTGGACAAAGGTAATTTAAATTTCGAGGGTGCGATATTAGACTCCTTTGAGATACCAATTCACGCAGTTGGACACGTTAATTTCACTAATGCTCAACTCAGTGGAAAACTCGATTTCAGTAAAGCAGAAATTAAAGAGAACATCATTTCTCGAGGCGTGAAAATCAGTAGGGATGCAATATTTCACGGCGCAAAAATTGGGAAAGAACTCATTTTTGATGGGGCGGAAATTGGCGGCGATGTTTTTTTTGGGGGCATAGAAATTGGCAAAGATATCTGTTTCAGGGATGCAGAAATCGCGGGAACCATCTTTTTTGGTGGCGAATTCGATCCTGTAAACAACGATCGGGATAGCCAATGCCAGGATAATATTGGCGGATCTGTTCTATTTAGTAATGCTAATATTAGCGGCGATATTATAGTTTGGAACACGAAAGTCGCTGGAATTATTGATTTCGGATCATTGAGTGCTGAAAAGTTTGTTGTAGACAAAATGTTGGTAGGAGCAATGTTTGATTGTCGAAATGCCCACTATAAAGAAGTAAAGATTACTAATTCTAATTTTCGCGGTCAAGTTCATTTTGATACAGTAAGGGTCACTCAAAATGTACAGTTTTTAAACATCGCAAATATGTGGGGTTTGAACTTTGATAATGCGGTAATTGAACACCTCAAGATTAACAACTCTAAAGTTGATGGAAATTGTTCTTTTAAGAGTTTTTCAGGTTCTGTTAATATCACAAATTCTTCGGTATCTGGTCCTTTAAATTTCAAAAAATCTGTAATCAATCATATATGGATTCGGAATAATCGCAGTATCAAGAGTCATTGGAATTTTGATGAAGCGACAATTAATAATCAAGAACTCATTGATTCCTTACGAGATTGCAATTGTGTTTCGTTTAAAAATACAACGTTTAAACATCCAAAAGCACAAGAAGAAGCCTGTAGATATGCAAAAAAAGTTTACGAGAACTTAGGAGATACTATTGAAGCTGACAACTATTTCTACCGCGAGATGGAGGCGAAACGACGGCAAAAACTGGAAGTTTTTAGGTGGCCAGAGTATATCCTTGTTCAACTGATATTTGGATATGGTATAAAGCCTCTTCGAACCTTTTGTATTTGGTTTGCAGTCATTCTCACATTTGCGCTGATATACCACAACTTTCAAACACTTGATCCTGGATCAACATTTATTGAGTACGTATACTTCAGCACGACTACCGCAATGACTCCAGGATTCGGCGGCTACAAAATTCTTCCCGGATGGCAATGGTTAGCACTGATCGAAGCTTTCTTTGGAACATTTATGTGGGCTGCCTTCATCACGATCTTTGCAAGGAAGTACATGCGGTAGGAGAATAACAAGCAATTGTTTTATCAAAATCCATTTAAATCTAAGAAACATCCTTCTCATCATGGAAAAGGGCAAAAGAACAAAGCCAAGGGAATCTTCCGATACGTCACTCTTTGATATAACGAACAACATTTTCAGGGGTGCCAAGAGGGACATTCAAGAACGGGATGAACAATTTGATAAATTGAGCATGGCCCTCGGCAAACCAATTTCAAAGGGAATACCGTGGCCATCATTCTCCGAAGTAGAAATCCAAGCGATCCTCAAACTGCATTTTGAGATCCTTGGCTTTAGCGTTATCTGGCGTCACAGAGAGGATCCTGCTAACGAAAAAGGCATAGATCTCGAATGCAGGCGAGATTCAGACGGCAAACAAATCATCGTCGCTGTAAAAAAGAAACCGAAGAAGGGCGATTTAGGACAGGTCTTAGAGTTATCTCAAGGAGATGCACACGAGCGCATGTATATATACGTTAATGGGGCAGCTCAGAGTTTCAGGGACCAACGAGAAACATTCGCTTCAAAAGTGGAATTTTGGGATGAGAAGATTCTTGAAGAAAGACTGAATGAATCTGACCTCACCCTTAAACTCAAGGCAGACAATTCACCTACTAAACTGGCAATATTCCAGATTATGAAAAGTATAGTTGAGGTAATCGATAATCCACCTCCCAGTACCCCGAGCCGACCACCATCACAAGAACTTATGAGGACGCTCTGGGATATGAAAGATAGAGCCGTTACCGTCAACAGATGCCTCAGCATGTCTCAACTCATGTTCGAAGATTCGAGCAGGTTTGGAGATCTTAGCGATATTAAAGCACAGAATTTAATGGTCTGGTGCCTTGACTTCATCTATACGTACGGGTTAAACTCGCTACTGTCCGCATTCACCAGTTTACCGCGGGAGCTGAAAGAGTTACTTGGCTCTGCGTATGAAAATACTAAAATCAGGTCAAACTGGCTCCAGTTATTCACGTATGATCCTGGTTTGATACCCGGGCGCGTTGAAGATGCCTGTGGTAAATATGAGCAGTTAATTGCCTCTGGGAAGAATAATGCCGATAAATGGCAATCAACCCAAGTGGAGGACGACATTCCCGAATCAGTGTATGCAGAATTGGATGAGGTTGCTGATGAACTTCGTCGTATCGGGATCTGGGCAGACGGCCTTGAGGGGACGATCGATGATCTTTTTGAGGAATACATACACCTTTCACGAATTACGTGATACAGTGGAACAGCCTCGAGTTTCATTGCTAAAGTTACACAATTTCGATCAATACGCGGCAAGAGAGATGATGTGTTTGAAACGTACTTATCAAATCGAAACACCACCGGAGCCAGCAATGGATTGGGAGATATACCAGCAAATGATGGTATCTGGGTGGGATGAGTTGTTGAATCGCAACCCCGGACCTACCGAGAAAGAAGTTCAACGGTTTCTTGAAGAGTATCCCGCAATGGTGCCTGGTGCCTTCAACCTAATGGGAAATCGGAGTGGACATTATCCATGGCTTTGTGGGCTTATTTCTCAACCCATACTCCCGTCATACAATTATCACGTACCGGATTTTATGTGGTTGGCACTCAACAGCGAAGTGGTGGAACCGGTACTTATCGAAATTGAAGAACCGGGTAAATCGTGGTTTACTAAATCCGGCCAGCCAACAGCAACACTAACACAGGCACTAAACCAGATTAGTCAGTGGAAAGTGTGGTTTAATGAGCCTCATAATGTAGAGGCATTCAAGGCCTTCTATGGATTAAATTATGCAATGTTAGATGGTAGAGATTTCAAGCCGTCCTACCTCCTAGTATATGGGCGCCGAGAGGAGGCAAATAGATCTCCCTACTTCACTAAACTGCGAAGTCATCTTCTGCTACCACCCGATGTGAAAATTATGACCTATGATCGGTTGGCTCCAGATCGTAATGCAGATCAATTAGTTTGTATGAATGTTAGGAAATCGGATGGTAAAGTGATATTCGAGACTATATCGGTTCCCGCTACGGTTAAATGGTCTCCCAGTTTAGCCAAAGAGCGTTCACAGTTAACTGGACTCGAATTTGCGATTGACTCAAATAAACATATATCACAAACTCGAAAAACCTTCTTAAAGAGTCGACTTCCTTATTGGAATGAGTGGTCGAAAACCTCAGATCGTGGTATAATATCTTCTGCCGATGCAGAATAATCAAGAGTTCACTCTAATATTTAAGGCGGAGTGGAGATACTCATAATCACCACTTTCAAGAAAAATGATCGTTTCTAGAGCAACGTTTAGAAGTACCTTACTCCAGCGCATCCCACCTCCGCTTGCTCCCTTCGGTCGCTCCGCTCCCCTCCCAAGAGGGGGGGCAGTCCGTGGCGATAGCCCGTAGTTGGGGACCCTCTTGCCGATAGAACAGGACGGGGGTCCGCAAACCCGACCAACAGCCGCGAGCATGTCCGGGCGCTCTCAACAGGGGTGGCAGTTGCTCCGGCGGATCGCAGAGTTGTCACGGGAGCAGATTGAGCCGTTGACCTTCGGTGCGGTCTACGCGACGGTGAGGGAGGGCCTGAGAATCGGTTACACGGTGTTCTTCAAGTGATTGCAAAAACTCGACGTCCTGCGGCTGGTCGACCTGATCCGGGTGCAGGCCAGCGGCGGGACGAACAAGATCGTGCTGTGATACGAGTTGGAGAAAGTGCAGGGGGTGTGCGGGTGAGTTAAGCAAGAACTATCAGATTATAACGCAGAAGATAGATCAGGCGTAACTGGAAGGATAAGTTCGCGATGGAGAGAACCACAATGAGACTCTGGGTGAAAGTTGGTCTTTTTCTAAGTGCTTACCTCCCTCTGTTCTTTATTTTGACCATTAAAAACTGGTTCAACCTTCCGACCTTCGTACTTTTTGTTGTGATTTCTGTCTACAGCTTAATTTGGTGGTGGCTCATAGTTCGCATTGCCAGGCAGACAACAAAAGAGGAATACCGAGTAACTGCCGCGACAAATAAGATGAAAGAGTCATTAACATACCTCTTGCCGTACATCATCGGGTTTCTCCCATTAAATGTCAACATATGGCAAGATTGGGCCGCACTAGTCGTTCTCCTGGTTATAGTGTTCATGGTTTACGTAAACTCGGACTTGTTATACGTTAACCCGCTTCTTCTGTTTTTTTCTTACAACATCTATGAGCTGGAGGTTTACAAACCCTCTATGGGAGAAGAGACCTCTACTCAAATGATCACGCTTATTACCAGAAGGAAAAAAGTACCTCGTAACATGACCCTGTCGTTGCATAAAGTTGATAAGGCAACATATCTGGAGGAATGAGGTTGCTTAACGACATCTTTTCTTTTCTAAATCATGTTCGTGAGCCGAATATTACCTTATTTTTTATTATCCGAGAGAAGTCAAATGGCCCTCAACGATATTGCTATTCCCCATATTCTACGACCATTTCGGACGGAATCGGAGATGAACTCTTCCAATCTGCGAAGAGCCAGATATATGCAATACTTTCTCGAGAGCCTGAATTCATTGAGCACGGCATTCTCTCCGCGTCCGATAGATATACTATTGATTTCATTAGCGCCGCAGACGTTCCCTATCTCACAGATCTTTTACTTCAACTGGCGCAGAGTGATCTGGATACCATTTCGGATGACAATTACAGCTCTGTGCTGGGTTATATTGTCAAAATCGAAAATCAGGGGAACACGCTATATTTAGTCAAAAAGAGTACTCCTACGAAATTACTGCATAAAGGACGAATTCTTGCAATGGTGAGGGACGGATCATTTTCAGAGGTTAATGCAAATATCCTGACTATTGAAGGCTCATACGATGCAGCTTTCTTACAACCCGATGTTACTGCTGAAGTATTGTCTCCTACATCGAATCAGGTCTTCATTTTCAACAGACCGAACTTTGAGGCTTTCTTCGACTACAAAGAGCATTACATGCATGCGATATCCGTGCATCAATCCAAACTTGATGGCATCGAATTCATCTGCAATTTACAAGGTGTGGTCGAATACTGTTCGCAGCACGGTCTGATGATTCGTAAGCTCGCGAGAATCCTTGCATATCGGTCTTTCGACCCAAGCATATATTCACGCGAGAGAATATCAGAGCAGCTTCATCGATACAATGTCGAACTCCAGATGGATGCGGATGGCAGCGTCGCTTTCTGTCAAAGCAATATGTGGATAGTACTACGCCTATTAGATGACGATTACCTAACTTCAGGCTTGACTGGAGAGAACTACGAAGCCCGTTCAAAGTTGAAACTATTGAATCGTTGAATCTTTTTCCTACGGTTTTAATCCACACATTTAGGTACGCTAAAACGACCCCCACCGCCCGGCGCTCCGCGCCTCCTCACTCGCACCTGACGGTGCTCAAACTCCGTTCCTACGGAACGTCGTTCCGCCCCTCAGGGGCGGGCAGTGCAGGGCGATAGGCCGTGGATGGGGAGAAACAACTGATCGACCCATCTGAAAAACTCGTAATAGAGGGGGTGGCCCCGCAGGGCCACCGCCTCCCGCGCGGAGCACGGTGCGATAGCACGGTGCGGAGCGCGCACCCCTGCAGGCGGCGGCCGGCGAGTTCCGAGCCGGTCGCGGCCGTCAGAGAGCCCATACCGGAAGAAGAGATCAGGCAGACGCCACGACCGCGAGGGAGTGTGGTCTGCCGGTCGAGGTCCCCGCCGGCAGTCTCCATATCCCAAAAAAGATGGATCTTTAGCATCGTGAACAGATGCCGGCCCCTCACTCCCCGCCGATACCCCGCTTCCCGCAGATCTGCACCACCTTCTCCGGCTCATAGCGCAACGCAACCTCGCTCGTCCTCCCGCCGGCCTGCACCCGGATCAGGTCGACCAGTCGCAGCGAGTCAAGCTTTCGCAGTTGCCGGGAGAAGACCGTGTAGCCGACCTTCGGCGTCTCCTCTACCCGGCCGTAGATCGTGCCGGAGACCAGCGGGCCTGATTGTTCCTGCGACATCTCCGCGATCCTCCGGAGCAGCAGCCGCTCGTCCGTCGAGAGCGCCCGGATCGTGCAGGCGAGGTGGATGTGCTTCGCCTGCTCGTAGGCCTTCGTGATATCCTCCTCGACGACCTCGGTGCGGGCGGCGCACTCCGCGTTCAGCACCGCCCGCTTCACCAGGTCCAGCCCCACCCGCACGTCGCCCGACTCCATCGTCTGCTCGACGATGCGGTCCAGCATCGGCGCCGGGAAGACGCCGGGGTAGAGGCCGATCCGGATCCGGTCCTGGAGGATGCCCCGGATCTCGTCGGCGTCGTAGGGCGGGAAGTAGATGTCGGAGGGGCGGAACGGCGAAATGACCCATTTGCTCAGGTCGGCAGCAAGGTCGAGGTTCATGTCGCTGACCGTCGCAAAGACCGCGGCCCGGGCGCCGGGGTAGTCCTGGTGCAGCCGGAGCAGGGAGTTGACGACATCCCCGAGCAGGTTGTTGTAGTGGAGCAGGTTCGCGTCGTCCAGGCAGACGATCAGGCTCTTCTCCTGCCGCTGCAGGGCGCCGCCGATCGCGTCCATCACTGACCGGATCGAGACCCCGGTCCGCGCCGGAGCATGGCCGAAGACCGCGGCATAGACCCGGGAGAAGACCATGTACTTCGTCCGGTCGTTCTGGCAGTTCACGTAGACCGGCACGATCTTTTTGGTGGTCTGCTCGAGCTCGGAAAATATCCGGAGCACGCTGGTCGTCTTCCCGGTCCCGGGCAGACCCCTGCAGATGGCGTTCAGTGCCCGCCCGCCTTCGAATGCGGGGCGGATCTGGTAGGCAAGGTCGTTGAGCTGGCTTTCGCGGTAGTTGAAGAACTCTGGAGCGTAATCGATCTCGAAGACATCGATGCTCCGGAAGAGTGTCTGGTCGGACATGAGGAGTCGCGTTCTCATACAGGGATCGTCGGGGGGTGGTTATTTAAGCGGGAGCCGTGCGCATGGTGAAAGTGAAAAAGGAGTTGTGCCGGGAGGAGTTTACGCTCTTATCACCGTTGCTTTGTCCGATAGAGGGCACTATGGCCGAAAAATCCGGTGTGGCCGATCATCCACCGAGCACCTTCACCAGCACTGCCACCACCCCGCCAACGACCCCGCCGGTGCAACCGTCCCGCAGACAGATTGTTACCTGCTCAACAGTGAGCCATGGGGGGTATACCGGAAGAAACAGCGTTGCCGGGGTGGTAAATGCTCGCCGCCACCACCCTGCGGCCGGCAACCCGGGGGAAAAGCGTTATCCTGACGGGCGGGTAACAGGAGTATGATAGGCATGCTTACGGCTGATGGCATCCTCGGCACGCTGGCAGAACACCGGGAACGGATCAGGAGCCTTGGCGTCAGGCGGATCGGGGTCTTCGGATCGTTTGCCCGGGGCGAAGAGCGCGAAGAGAGCGATATCGATATCCTTATCGAGTTCGAGAAAGGGGGCCGTTCTTTTGACACGTACATGGACCTCAAGTTCTTCCTCGAAGATCTCTTCGGGAGGAAAGTCGACCTCGTCGACCGCGATGCCATAAAGCCGGCTCTCGCACCGCACATCCTCCGGAGTGTTCGATATGTCCCGGGAGTATAACCTCTATCTCCGGGATATCCTCGAGGCTATCGGGAGAATTGAGCGGTATACCCGGGGAATGGACTACGAGGAGTTCCTGGCAAACGACCTGGTGCAGGACGGAGTGATCCGGAACCTCATGGTCATCGGCGAGGCCGTGAAACTCATCCCCGAACCGCTGAAATGCAAACATGCCGATATCTCCTGGAGAAAGATTGCAGGGATGCGCGACATCCTCATTCACGCATACTTCGGGATCCATAACGAGATCGTGTGGGACGTCGTCAAGAACAAGATCCCGGAACTCCAGGTTGCAGTCAGGCAGATGCTTGATGACGAGGCTGCCTGATCACCCCTCTACTGTGGTTCGGGGCTCAAACGCGCTTATTCTGTCGTTTGAGCTCGCCTATTCGTGCCGGAGAACCTTCCCGCCCCTTAAAAGACTGATACGAGGTGAGCGTCATACCACTCAGCATAGATACGGGCGGGCGTAATGGCAGGACGCACATTAACCAGGAAGGTACGGGAGACCACTATGACGCCGGAGGACCTCGCGTATCTTCACCGCATCCTTTGGTACCGTACTGAGCGTAGAGGAGTTCTCCGAAGGCATCGGATCGGCGGAGGATCTCTGCTAGATGCGCCGGTTCTCACCCCCCGCCGAGCACCCGCACCAGCACCGCCACCACCCCTCCGACGACCCCGCCGGCGCCGGCGCTCACCGTCGAGAGCCGGCGCTCCTCGCCCACTTTTTCGGCTCGCCACCCTTCCAGCGCCCGGATCCGGGCCTCGAACTCCTCGTCCTGCGCCTCCATTCTCT
>ENA-UOOH01002991-UOOH01002991.1-fermentation-metagenome-genome-assembly--contig:-NODE-2991-length-13585-cov-31.277531_pt1 | contig 13585 bp, 8 predicted proteins | sample MGYA00245778_ERZ724025 | MGnify/ENA primary metagenome ERZ724025 (study PRJEB28704, sample SAMN03018313) | fermentation metagenome | biome: anthropogenic terrestrial biome; feature: soil; material... | reverse complement strand
GTTCTGTGAGAGGGATGATGCTGGATATGATCATCCAGCATCACCCTACTCGATTATATATTCAAGGTCACTTTAGCAATCGGGGAATAGTTTACACTACTCGTGCCGGGGCTTGCTTGCCATCAATGATGGCTATCGCGTTGCGAGCGGCAAGCATGCCCATCGCTTCGCGGGTTTCCAGGCTGGCAGAACCGATATGCGGCAATACAAGCACATTCGGCAGCTCTTTCAATTTCGCCGGAATCTCGGGCTCCTCTTCATACACATCCAATCCCGCAGCCCAAATCCATCCCTCTCGCAAAGCCTTTATCAACATCTTCTCGTCCACTATCGCGCCACGGGCAGTATTGATCAGTATCGCGCCCGGCTTCATCGCGCGAAGCTCCTTTTCACCGATCATATGCCTGGTTTCGGGTGTTAGCGGCAGATGCAGGCTCAAAATATCCGCTTCCCGGATCAAAGTATCAAATTCCACATATTGCGCCGGGAAATCCAGTTCCTTAGTACTTGGTCCGTGATAGATTATGTCCATGCCAAAACCGATGGCGCGACGGGCGACGGCTTGACCGATGCGTCCCATGCCCAGAATGCCCAGAGTTTTGTGATGAATGTCTTTGCCCAAAAAGAGCAGCGGTTCCCAGCCCAAAAACTTACCTTCCCGGCTAAACTTATCACTTTCCGGGATGCGCCTAGCGGTCGCCATTATCAATGCCCAGGCCAGATCAGCCGTGCTTTCGGTTAACACTCCGGGTGTGTTGCATACTGCAATGTTGCGGGCTTTGGCAGCTTCCAGATCGATGTTATTGTAGCCAACGGCATAATTTGCAATTACTTTCAGCTTGTCCGCCGCTGCGATCAGCTCTGCATCGATCCTGTCGTTCAACAGGCAGACAAGAGCGTCTTTTCCGGCGATGTGTTCGTTCAATTCCCGGATTTGCATAGCTCTATCCGAAGTATTGGCGTGAAGCTCAAAGACCTCTTGCAGTTTGTCCATGGCTTTTTGCGGCAATAGCCGGGTGAGCAGCAGCTTGGGTTTGCTGCTATCCTCATTCAGGATTTCCACGATCTCATTACTATCGGTTTGTATCTCTTCGGGCTTGAGGAAATATTGAAATTCCAATACTCTGCCCTCGGGATCTGAAGCCCAAAAATGATATATGCCAAACAGGGCATTCACACACGGTTCTGTGGTGCTAATGCTTCTGAAACGCTCATACGCGGCATCCACCAAGCTTTTTGAATCATACAAAAAAGTGATGGTTCCCTGGGTCTGACTCTCCAAACCGAGATAGAAGCCGATTAAGAATCCATTGTGGGCAAAGATCAAGCATTTACCCTGATCCAAGTATAGTGACAAGCCCAAGGTCCCGGTGTAGAACTTGCGAATTCCATCCAAATCCTGAGTCTTGAAGAATACTATTCCAGACATTATTTATCTCCATATCATGCATCGATTATATATACATTATAAGGCTCTGGGCACTCAGAGTCAAGATCAAAAAAGCCCGGTGGGAAACCGGGCTGTATTGAGAGTGTCTGATATGAAGGAACTTTCTTACAAAGCTTTCAGAGAATTGCTGAAGATGCGGCGGATGCTACCGGCATCTGCTTTTACCGGGGCCATGCTGAGCAAAAGCTCCAAAGATGGCGTTTGCTGCGTGAGTTCCACCAGGCGATCGATGTCTTTTGCCCCAAAGCCTTCATCCGCCAATTTGGAAGTGATGCCCAAACTGAAAAGCCAACTTTCGATAGCTTTAGCCACCATCACGGCTTCGGAAGCTTCACCTTTCAAACCGGGAATGATGGGCTCAAAGATGTCTGCCAGGACCTTGGGCCGGGCCGGATAGATCTCTTGAACCACGGCAGGCAAGAGCATGGACAAACCCAAACCGTGCGCCAGTTCAGGCTTGATGGCAGATAGCGGATGCTCCAATGCGTGAGTGAAGTGCAAGAGTCCGTTATCAAAAGAAATCCCGGCTATAGCGGAGGCATAGGTTAGAAAATAGCGTGCGGCGGAATCCTTGGGGTTTTCCAGGGCGATGGGCAGATACTTGGCAACCAAACGGATGGTTTCCTTTCCCATCATTATGGCATAAGGATTGGCAGCAAGGGTAGTGGTGGCCTCTATTACATGATTCACGGCATCCACGGAGACATATCTGGTTTGGTTTTCCGGCAGGCCATACATCAAGGCGGGATCATCGATGGCATACAAGGGATAAATGCAATCGTAGGCGATGGCGGGCTTGTATTCCAGTTCAGAGATGGTCACCACTGCAAAGCGGTTCACCTCCGATCCGGTGCCATGAGTAGTGTTTATGGCGATTATCGGCAGTGCCCGTTCGGGGCTAAACTTAAATTCATAAAGCTCCCGTGCAGTTCTATTTGGATATTCCATTAGAATGGCGGAACTCTTGGCAGCATCAATCGGGCTTCCCCCACCGATTCCAATCACCGCTTCTGCGCCAAACTGGCGGCCCATTTGTGTGGCCTCATCCACCTGCGCGTCTGTGGGATTGGAACTTACCTTATTGTACAATACATGGTTGATTCCGGCTGTAGTGAGCGCCAGTTCGACTACAGCCCACGCTCCGTTTTTGCGGTAGGATGAGCCACCGGTCAGGATCAGCACCTTTTTGATGCCCATTTCACTTAGTTTTTTGGCAATATCGTGCATCTTGTTGATAGCACCCAGACCGAAGTAATCGGTTGTCCTGGAGCGCAATTCGAAAATGGCGTTGAGGTCAATCTGTGTTTCCCACATGATAAACTCCTTGTATGTTATTCATTCTGTGGGTATCGATAAAAAAGGATTGAATATCTGTCAAGTGGTTTTTCGTGATTTAATTATTGATATAGCCCTGACACCCGATTGATAGTGAACTTAGCGCATAAAATAATAGCGCCGCCATACTGTGTTCTGAGGTCCAATCAGCAAAGCAGAAGTCCATATCAGCGCAAATATGATGTTAGCATTATGCTCATACTAATCATGCCATTAATGCTGCGCGTGGATGCCGATCTGATTCTCAGCGCAGGATTCTCAAGCGCTTTGGTCTAAAGTATAACGCGAAGACCCTGATGGAGGCGCAGGCAATGATTATTCGGGGTAAAAAAGCAACCGGGATCGTGCCAAAATACGATCCCGGTTTGTGTATCTGCTTGCTTGTGTGTATTATCTAATAGCTGCCATTGCTGCCGCGAGTCTGGCAATTGGTACGCGATAGGGGGAGCAGCTTACGTAGTTCATTCCCACTCTATGGCAGAATTCCACGCTGCTGGGTTCACCACCGTGTTCTCCGCAGATGCCCACTTTCAGGTTCGGACGTGCGCTGCGACCGCGTTTGGTTCCCATTTCCACCAGTTGTCCCACACCTTCCTGATCCAGGATCTGGAAGGGATCGTGTTTCAACAGGTTTTTCTTCAGGTAAACGGGCAGGAACACACCGGCGTCGTCACGGCTATAGCCGAATGTCATCTGGGTAAGGTCGTTGGTGCCAAAGCTAAAGAATTCAGCATGTTCGGCGATCTTATCTGCAGTAAGAGCGGCGCGGGGGATTTCGATCATGGTTCCAACCATATATTCCACTTTAGTGCCGCTTTCTTTGAATACCTTGTCGGCAGTAGCGCGGATAATCTCTTCTTGCATTTTGAATTCGGCCAAAGTTCCGATCAGCGGGACCATGATCTCCGGCAGTACTTTTACGCCCTGTTTCTGAACGTTTATGGCGGCCTCGATGATAGCCCGTGCCTGCATCTCGGTGATCTCGGGATAGGTGTTGCCCAGTCGGCAACCGCGGTGCCCCAGCATGGGGTTAAACTCATGCAGGGATGCTACCTTATTCTTCACTGTCTGAGGATCGATACCGAGGTCTTTGGCGATCTCGATCTGGTCTTTTTCCTCGTGAGGCACAAATTCGTGCAATGGAGGATCCAAAAGGCGCACGGTTACGGGGAAGCCGTTCATGGCGCTAAAGATGCCTTCAAAATCTCCGCGCTGCATGGGCAGGAGTTTATCCAGGGCTTTTCTGCGTCCGGCTTCATCGTCGGCCAGGATCATTTCGCGCATAGCTTTGATGCGATCGCCTTCGAAGAACATATGTTCTGTGCGGCAGAGTCCGATGCCTTCGGCGCCGAAATTGCGGGCTACAGTGGCGTCTTTTGGGGTATCGGCATTGGTGCGCACTTTCATTTTGGTGTGTTTGTCGGCCAGTTCCATGATCTTGGCAAAATCTCCGCTCAGTTCCGGATCCTGTGTTTCCACTTTACCTTCCAGCACCTGGCCGGTGGAGCCGTTCAGGGAGATCCAGTCTCCTTCCTTATATGTCTTGCCATCAACCGTTATGGTGCGGGTTTTATAGTTTATCATCAGGCTTCCGGCGCCGGAAACGCAGCATTTACCCATGCCGCGGGCAACCACTGCCGCGTGAGAAGTCATACCGCCGCGAGCGGTGAGGATGCCTCTGGCAACGTTCATACCGCGCAGATCTTCCGGAGAAGTCTCGGTGCGAACCAGGATCACCCTTTTACCGTCTTTGGCCCAATCTTCAGCATCATCGGCAAAGAATACGATCTGGCCGGTGGCAGCACCGGGAGAGGCGGGCAGCCCCTTCGCGATAACGTGTGCTTTGGCCATAGCGTCTTTATTGAAGACAGGGTGCAGCAATTCGTCCAGTTTCTCGGGTTCCATGCGCAGCAAAGCGGTCTTTTCATCGATCAAACCTTCTTTGAGCATATCCACGGCCACTTTAACCATGGCAAATCCGGTACGCTTGCCGTTACGTGTCTGCAGCATCCACAATTTTCCGTCTTGAATGGTGAATTCCAAGTCTTGCATATCGCGGGCGTGGTTTTCCAGTTTCTTTTGGATATCAAAGAGTTCTTTATATGTTTTGGGCATCACTTCTTCGAGGGACGGGAATTTTGCTGCGCGTTCCTGCTCGCTTACTCCCGCCAGTTTCGCCCATCTCAGCGATCCTTCTTTGGTGATCTGCTGAGGAGTGCGGATGCCGGCGACCACGTCTTCGCCCTGAGCGTTGATGAGGTATTCGCCGTTAAAGATGTTTTCGCCGGTGGCGGCATCGCGGGTGAAGGCAACGCCGGTGGCGCTGGATTCGCCCATATTGCCAAATACCATAGCCTGCACATTCACGGCTGTTCCCCATTCGTGGGGGATACCGTTGAGCTGCCGGTAGTATACCGCACGGTCATTGTCCCAGCTGTCAAACACCGCGAATATGGCTCCCCACAGCTGATCCCATGGATCTTCAGGGAAATCGTGACCGGTATTGTCTTTCACCGCTTTTTTGAACAGAACAACCAGTTGTTTTAAGTCTTCACTGGTCAGTTCAAGGTCGTTTTGAACGCCTTTTTCTTCTTTCATGTGATGTATGATTACTTCAAAGGGATCTTCTTCTTCTTTGCTTTGGGGTTTGAGGCCCAACACAACGTCGCCGTACATCTGTACAAAGCGGCGATAGCTATCCCACGCGAAGCGTTCGTTATTGGTTTTTTTGATGATGCCTTGTACCGCATTATCGTTCATCCCGAGGTTCAGGATGGTATCCATCATGCCGGGCATGGAAGCTCTGGCGCCACTGCGGACAGAAAGCAGCAAGGGATTTTCGTTGGAACCGAATTCCATGCCCATGATGTCTTCCACGTGTTTAACGGCGGCTTTTACATCGCCGGCGAGCAGTTGACGCATCTTGTCGGGGCCCATTTGGTTAAATTCGATACAGGCGTCTGTAGTGATTGTAAATCCGGGGGGTACAGGAACGCCGATCAGATTCATTTCGGCGAGGTTTGCACCTTTACCACCCAGCAGATTCTTCATATCGGCTTTACCTTCAGCGTGTCCGTTACCAAAAAGGTAAACGCGTTTAGTTGCAGTCATTTATCCTCCATGAGAGCATTGTGTATATTTATTGATTGATTTCCCAACATATATGGCATGCGTATTCTGTCAACTTTTTTTGTGGGCAAGACCACAATCCTGTCCCCAGATTAACACAATATAATGAGTCTCCGAAATCTGCAAATGCTTGAACAGATCTAAATCCAAGGCTGCAAGTGCTTAGTTCAAACCATGAAATGGCTCTTTGAAGTCCATGGACACCGACTTCAACATTTATGCGACCCACAGCAACAACAATATAGGCTTCCGTTGCGTCAGTATCTTCGAGATAAGAATCTGTCCCGGTTTCACGGTATTTTTGTCACTTCTTTGCGCCCAGTTAAACTCGCCTTGTTTTAGCCTGGCTCTTGAATTTCCAGATCCAGTCCGAAATCGGCTCAATTTGCAATAATCGGTGATCCAAACACGCGCAAAAAGGTCCAAAACCGAGCAAGCAAATTTCCAAAGATAGTCTTGATATCAGGTTTGAGAGGCTTGAGAAATTTTGAAGCACATTTTCCCAATTAGCTCAATTTGTGTTTGTTTGTGTAATCCGTGGACAAAAAATTGCCCGTATACCGCTTCCACGCCGGATAAGGAAAACAGCATCTCTCTGCAACATCTCCTCCAACTGCATTCCTGCATTCTACACAAACTCAGCCGCCAGCCAAGTCCCCCTATGCTTCAAGGCGTGCCGATCCGGATATAAAGCCGTAATCAAGCTGTGTTCACCCGATGATAACCAGACGATATCAGCTTCGGCACCCCTTAAAACCAAGGGGGGGATATGCGCAAAGCACAGATGGCGGCAAAAAGACATGGAGAATCCTTTCAGTCCTCAAGAACGGAGGGACGAATCGCTTTGGTAATGCCAGAGTGTAGTGACATCGCGGCAGCAGAAATAGCCGAAGCCGGTGACAAAAAAATATCTTTACAGATAATGAGCTGTTTTTATAATGTGCATTCATACTGGAATACGGTTAGATTAGAACAATAAACCCGGAATTTTTAAGAAAGCATAGATAAGCATAAGGAAACGCGATGAAAAAGCTCTTTTTGATGTTCCTTGCCCTGATATTTATCGGGCTGCTCGCCGCAAAGGTGGATCTGAATACCGCCCCCTTGAGCGAATTAGAACAGCTTCCCATCACGGAAGCGCAAGCGCGGGACATCTATGAATACAGGACATTTGTGAAGATTTTCGACAATATCTACGATCTTCGCGAAATCCCATCCATAGATCAACGCACCATGAACAAACTGAAGCCGCTGGTGGTGGTGTCAATATACACCGAGACCGACGATGTGGCGCTGCGCAGAGAGGAGATCAGCTACCTGATTGAACGATTGGACAGCAATGAAGGCGCCAGCGAAGGTATGGCGGACGTTTGGGAAGACTATCTGATGACTCCGCAGAATGTGAACAGAATGCAGTTCAACGACTTTGTGAGTTTGCCAAACGTATCTGCCGTGGATGCTGCAGCGATATTGAAGCGTGTGGCCAGAGGCGATACCATTGCAGACACCAGAGATCTCCGTGGTACCTTGGGGCTCTCTTATTACGGCTACTCAAATCTGCGAAATTACGTATATTTCAAAGAGCCTCCGGTAAAAAACCGCTTGATGTTCGACGCCCGAGTGCAATACTATACCAGATACTTCGAGGAAGGGCAATACGATATGTTGCACGAGCCGTTCCTGCCCAGTGATTATGGCAACAACTGGCTTACTGTTCCTCAAGATAAACGAAGTTCATATTGGGGCTATTTCGAGCTTGATCAGGTGCAGCCGGATATTAGCGCGAAATTGCGGATGCGCTATGGCAACAATTTCAAGATGGGCATCATGAATCACTCGCCCAAGGCGCATGAAGGCTGGCAATACATGAATAGTGAAGACTTTTTGAACAGCAGTAAGTATTTTGCCGGCTATGAGAACACCAAAATGCCTTTGTTGGGCAACACTGCTTTGAAGATGTATCTGGGACATTACCGAGCCACATATGGCGAAGGTCTCACGATGGAGAATACGGATTTTTACAGCAGCCGTAAGACCGGCTTTGGCTTCAGCAAACGCATCATGGGCATCACGCCGGATCTTTCTAAAGCGCAGCAATACGCCTTGCGTGGAGCGGCTATCGAGCTGGCGAACCCATATTTTAATGCATCTTTCTTTGTGTCTGACGACGATAAAGACGGCCTGGCTTACATCAACGAAGACGGCAGCTATGTAATGCGGGATGAATATGGTAATGACGTTTTTACTGACAACGCCGGCAATCAGTACATCATGGATGGCGGAGTAGCTCTCTATACTTATGAAGATGGCAGTGCAGTGAGAGCCGACAAGAATAAGTTCTTCTCTTTTGTAACTCCCAGCCTGCCCTACGATAACGACACCATGCTGGAGGCGGAAGCGCATCTGAACGCGTCGCTTTATCCGGACGAAATTCCTTCAGGATCCACATACACCCCATATCACATGCAATACATCAATCTTGCCCCCCGCAGGGACGCCATTCGAGAAAAGCTTTGGGGAACTCATGTGGAAGTGAGCCCCTTGATCGGTACCAGACTGGGCTTTACCACTTATACAGCTTTGTATGAGGACGCCCATTTTGTGGTTCCGGGCTTCAACGAATTGAAAGACATTATGCTTCGGGATTCCTACAATATTCCTAAGATAGAGAAAGCGATGAATGCCGAGATAAGCAACCTGTATAGCACTCAGACAGATTCCTACAGCCGCGATTATCGCCGGGTGATAGGCTTTGATGGAGGGACGGTATTGGGCAACACCGCGATCCAGGGTGAATATGCCGAAATGAGCAAAGACGGTGAAGATTTCAAGCTGGGCGACGATCCCAAGGCATACCTGATCAGCGCTCACACCCAATTTGAGAATCTCTATTTTATTACTCTGTTGCGCAATTACGATATCGGCTTCGATAACCCGTACAGCAACAGTTTTTCGGAGCATGAGCGCTTTGACGACACCATCCTGGAAAAGAATGTCTATGCGCTCAGCAATCCGCTGATTTCGGATCTGTATCAGAACAGCAATCAGTCTCAACCAGAAAAAGGCATTTACTTTGAGACCAGATACAAATTCAACAATTACTTCACGGTGGGACGCAGCTACTTGGATCTCTGGGAAAGACTTGCGGACGGTCGGCGCAGTGCCAGATTCCAGAGTGAATTGGAATTTCGCCCCCTTTATCAACTGGGGATGAGATTTCGCTACAAGAACCAGGTGAACCGCTATGACGACACAGCCGAGCGCGGAGTATCCAAAACCAATGAATACACTATGGCCATCCGCACATTCCTCTCCAATCGCGACTTTTTGGAGCTGGAATACCGTTATAATACAGTGTTGAGCCCGCCCTACACATCACTCACCAATCCTGCGCAGCCCGGAAACAACAGCATGGCCGCGGCGCAGACCCTGATGACCGGGGATTACATTGGCGTGAATTACACTCACAACTTCACTCCCAGCGTGAAACTGCAAGGCTCTCTGGTATATTGGTATGGCCATGGCATCTCGCATTGGGATTGGGAAGATATGGAAATCGACTTTATGGGCGAACGTGGCGCCAAAGCCTGGATCGCCATCTCCAGCCGCATCTCAAACAATATGTATATGAACATCAAGTTCCGCAACAAAACTTATCAGGATAAAGAAGTAAGAATCCGCCAAAACAACGATCCCAATCACCCCAATCTGGTGGATCAGCTTAGCTATGCTGAAAGAGTGGAACACAGTGAAAACACAATCCGCTTTTCCCTTGATTATCGCTTCTAACGTGGAGGAAACATGTTATCAAATAAACACTTAATTATCTTCGGCCTGCTGATGCTGGTCTCTTTGCTTGGTGCATTTAGCGTAAGCGACAACTATTATGGTCACCCGCCTTATGGTCAGGCCTCCCTGGGTCAGCGTTACGGCGTTTTGGACGCCCGGGGAATGGCTATGGGCGGCACCGGGGTCTTCAACGATATGCGCCCCGGCTCTATTGCCATCAACCCCGCCAATATCACTGTTCAGAACCGCTATGCCGGCTTGAGCCTGAATACTATCATCAACCGCGCTGAAGACACCCGCATGCTTCCGCTCTACAATAGCTTCGATGCCTACATCGATGACTCTGTGTATGCATCCAATATCAACGCTTTTACAGATTTTGCCGGAGCCGGTTTTGCCGCGATGACTTTTGGTAAATTGCATCTGGGACTGGGTGCCTATCATACTCCCTACATCAGTTTTTCCGGTAAATACAGCGAAGAGATCCGCAACAACCGCAACACCGATAGCGATGGCTATCCCGAAAAGATCGCCCAGAATGAAATCGACAACGTGGGCACGCTGATGAAGACTGCCATGGCCGCAAGTATCGGCTTTGACCTCGCAGATTACTGGAATGTGAATCTGGGCATGGATTTTGCCCTGATGTCTGCCGATGTAGAGCAAGAAACCACGATCAGATGGAGCGATTGGTCTGTGCAACAAGTTGGTGAAGACATATTACCCGAATATACCAGAACCCGGGATTGGGAGCTGGAAGGTGAACAGCTGAAGCTGGGAGCTGCTTTTCGGATGGGACCGCGCTGGGGTATTGGTCTTACCATGACCCCAAAAACAAGTCTGGATCTCAGTGGTACGGACTACACCCTGCGGGATGCCTATCGTAATGTGGCGCAAGACAGCACAGTTGTAGTGATGGATGGAGATTATGACCTGCCCGCGGAATTTAAGGCAGGGATCAGCTATTACCCGCGCAATGTAATGCGCACCGTGTTCAATGCAGAACTGGAAATGGTTCAATACAGCGATGTGGACGATCTCTACGATGATGTCTTCAATTTTTATGCGGGCGTGGAACACCATGTGGTAAACCGAGTTCCCTTGCGCTTGGGATTTCAGGCTGTAAGCAGCTATTTTCAAACCATGGAAGAGGACGTAAATAGTGATGGAGATCCTTATACCTACAGAGCCGTGAAAAAAGTGATCAGTCCCATGATAACCGGTGGGTCCTCCGTTCAATTGTACAAAAACTGGGTATTGGATCTGGGCTTCGGCTTTGGCTGGCGCGAGTATCAGGCCCTCGATCTCTTTGGTGATAAATACTATGACGATAGAGTTTATACCGGTGGAGCCTACGCATTATGGCCCAATACCTATATAGATCTTCAAAATCGCGGATGGGAAAATCCGGACAAAGTAAAGGAAAATATCGTTAGCTTCAATGCCGGTATTTCATTCAGTTGGTAAAGACCTTAAGAGGTTAATTATGAAAAGATATATAATACTCTCAGTGCTGCTTTTGGCGCTGAGTCTGGCGATGGCTGAAGACCTGCGGCTGGATATCATGTGGTCAAATGACGTGCATGGTGGAATAGACCGCTCTCAAGCCACTTTCATGAATCCGGAATTTCCGCCTCAACTAGGTGGCGGTGCGGCTGCGGCGACGCTGATCAAGCATGTTCGCTCTTTTCAAAGCCCCACCCGTCAATCCTTACTCTTGGATGCTGGAGATTTCTTTCAGGGCAGACCGGTAGGTACGGTCACAAATGGCGTGTCCGTAATCGAATACATGAATATGGTCGGTTATGACGCCATGACCATCGGCAACCATGAATTCGACATATTGCAGGACGAACTGGAGCCGACTCTGGAATTGGCAAACTTCCCGATTCTTACCTGCAACGTGATCGATACCGAAACAGGAGAGATCCCTTGGTACGCCTTCCCATATACCATAGTGAACCGCATGGGCCTGCGTATCGGTATCCTGGGTTTTACTACCACAGATACAAAACAGATGAGCTTCCCGGAAAACATACGCAACATCGAATTTCTGGATGAAAAAGAATCCGTAACCAAGTATGTGAAAATCCTGCGGGAAGAGGAGAAAGTGGATCTGGTGATTGTATTGGGACATGCCGGGCTTCCCTATGAAAACGTGGAAACCTATCTGAGCCGCTACGACGAGAAAGGCAATCCCCGCTATGCGGAAAGGCGCGGTCACTGGGGTTATGACGCTCAGGAAATTGCCCGGGAAGTGGATGGTATAGACCTGTTCATCGGTGGACATATCCACAAAGGATGGCCGGAGCCCTGGATCGATCCGGTTACTCATACCATGGTGATCACCGGTTATGCCTACGGATCAAATCTGGGTATGCTTACTCTTACTATCGATCCGGAAACCAAGACCCTCACCGGATACGAGCTTCCCGCCATCCGTGAAGGAGCCATGATCACTCTCTTTGAGGATCAGTTTATTCCCGATCCCGATGCCCGTGACCTTATCGAAGGCTATGTATCCATCGCCGAAGAGGGCATGGATGAAGTGGTCGGCTATGCAAAAAGCCATCTTTCCCGCACCAATGTGGACGCGCAATCTCCGATGGGCAATACCATTGTGGATGCCATGAAGTATATGGTAAACGCAGATTTCTCTTTCCTGAATCTGGGTGGTGTACGTGCCGAAATAAAAAGCGGACCAGTGAGCTATCGCAATATCTTTGAAGTGATGCCTTTCGATAATATGCTCATCAGCTTCAAATGCGATGGCAGAACTCTGCGGCGCATCATTGAGACGCGTGTGGAAGGCAGCCGTGCAGGTCTCATCGTTTCCGGAGTGAACGTGGTGTATTCCCGGCAACGCCCGAATTTTGACCGTGTGACCACTCTCCTCATCGGAGGAGAACCTTGGGATCCGGATAAGATCTATACCGTTGCCACCACAGACTTCCTGATGCAGGGCAATGCCGGGCTTACCATGCTGATGAACACCCCTGCCGAGGATATTACCAATCACAACATAAACCTGCGCGACGCTATCGTGAAATACTTCAAAGATATGTCTCCGGTCGACACCAAAATCGACGACCGCTGGGAACGTAACGATAACTCCAAACAAGCACCTTATCTGGCGCAATAATGAAGATCTGCATATTGTATCACAGTCAAAGCGGTGTAACCGAGTCTTTTGCCAATGTCTTGCAAGAGGTATTGCAAAAAGCGGGGCACAGCGCCGATTGCCTGAAACTGGCGACGCTGAATCCGGTGAAACAAGCCTCTGTGAGAGATAAACAAGAGATCAAGATTACGAACTTGCCTGATCCTGAGGCATATGATATGATCATGTTTGGCGGACCGGTTTGGGCCTTTGGCCCTTCTCCGTTGATCGTGGCAGCGATCAAGCAAATGGATCATCTGCAGGGCAAGAAATGCTGCAGCTTTGTAACGATGGGCTTTCCCTTCCGCTGGATGGGTGGTAATGCCGCGATCGGCTATATGGCAAGAGAACTGCGTGCCAAGGGTGCAGTTCCGCAAGCCGGCGCAATCTGCACGCGCTTTTCCAAGGATCTGAAAGTGTCGATGCAAAGCCGGGCAAAAGAACTCATTTCACAGCTAGGCTAAACCCATAAATATGAAAACCGGAGCGGAAAGATATCTGCTCCGGTTTTTACATATACCCTTTTGTTTTAAAATGCCATAATCCAAGCTCATCCCTCCGCCCAATATGGAGCGGGGCTGATACACAACACCCCGCCAGATTGTGCCATATCCAATGTGTACAATGTAATATACAAAAGAAACCGGGAGACATCAGCTCCCGGTAATGGTTTACTTAAGACCATTGAATAATCGGGGCATGGGGCCGCCCCATCTCATTCA
>ENA-UOOH01002990-UOOH01002990.1-fermentation-metagenome-genome-assembly--contig:-NODE-2990-length-13587-cov-94.861661_pt1 | contig 13587 bp, 10 predicted proteins | sample MGYA00245778_ERZ724025 | MGnify/ENA primary metagenome ERZ724025 (study PRJEB28704, sample SAMN03018313) | fermentation metagenome | biome: anthropogenic terrestrial biome; feature: soil... | reverse complement strand
GAATGTCATTTTTAACCGCATACTCTGCTACGGCCATGTTAGCGAGAATCATCAGTTCCTGGATGATGATGTAGCCGATGGTATCCTCTCTGCGTTTAAGTTGCCGTATCGATCCTTCTTCATTCATCACCAGCCCCCGCCCCAAGTCGTAGAATGCCAGTGCTCCGCGCTTGCGGCGCTGCGTCAAAAGGCCGTTCGCGAGTTGGCTTGCGAGCTTGATGAGAGCGTGCTGCGTGTGCTCTCGATCAGAGAGAATCCGGGGGATGTCAGAGAAAGCGAGCCGGGCTTCGCTGGTCATCCCAGTTCGTGAAAGCCTGGTTTCTAGGATCGACAGGTCCATGCCGAGGATGATGTCTACGACGAGGACATACTTCGGCTCTCCCGGCCGCAGGGAAAGCTTCTCGTCTGCAAGCCGCCGGGGCAACATCGGGCTGTTACCATTTGCATAATACCTGGTCTCGACCCGGGACATTGCAAGTCGATCAAGCTCTGAATGTGTGGGAACTACCTTTGCGACATCCGCGACCATGACTACAATGTGCCAGCCACCATTTTCTGTGATTTCCACCCAGATTGCATCATCCATGTCCCAAGTTGTCACATCATCGATCGTAATGCCTCTGAGCATATCTGACATAATATCACTTAGTGCAAAAATTTGGTGTGCTTTCCTTATATGTATATTGGTCAGTAAAATGTGGTAAGAGATGCCCGTCTTTATAAGTCATTGTTTCTGCCGTGCCGCCGCGGTGAAAAAAGAAACGTTGTGCCATCGTGGTAAATCATTCCAATTCGAGAACAAGATCCACTAAAACAAGGATCGAAACTCAGCGATCGAAAAGGTATCCTTGCGGTAGGAGTATTCGTGAGCAAGATCCATTAGAAGTTTGATCACACAGTTTTGGATTTTTGATCAAACTTTTTTTCAAAATACAGGTACCCTGTCTCTTCTTTCTGGAAAGTGAAGCCGTGCTTGAGGTACATATCTATTGCTTTGATGAGGGTTGAATCGGTTTTTAGAACAACGCCTGAGCAGTTTTTTTCAGCAAAATCCAGAGCAGCCCTGAAAAGCTTTTTTCCGTTACCTTTGCTCCTGAAGGCTTTTTTAAGATAAATACGTCGGATTTCGCACAGGTTTCCGTCAAATTTTCGGACGCCTGCTGTGCCTACGACTTTACCGTTTGCGATCCCTACAAAAAATGCGCCTCCGCTTCCAAAATAATAACCATTTATATCCTTGAGGTCAGCATCTTTCAGTCTGTCATATTCAAAACCGTGCTCTAGTAGCACTTCAAGTACAACCTCACGGACCTCTTCCTTTCTGGAATCGTCATATAGCTGGATTATCATCTATTTCACTCCGCAAACCGACAGTTTCCTTTTTTGCTTACCAGTTGGTTTTTACCAGTTAGTTTTCATTCTCCTATTGGTTTTTACCAGTCGGTTTTTATTTACCAGTCGGTTTTTGTTCGCCTATTGGTTTTTGTTCATCTGTCGGTCTTCAAGCTTTTTCTTAATGGTTCGGGACTGAAATAGCTCTGGGAATTGAGGTATTTTTCCGGGGTTTTGAGGAAATCCAGCGAGACAATATAGAATATTTCCGTGCCAGTAATCAAGATATCTTCATCAATATCGAATGTGCATGAGTGATTGACTTCCAGGATCTTTTTTTCCGGGTTCCGGGTACCCAGGGAAATGAAAACTCCCGGAACTTTCTGCAGGTAACTTGCAAAATCCTCGGCGGCAAAGGTTTTTTCTATCTCAGGGTAGATTTTAAGTTCCGGGAAATTCTCCTGTAGATTTAGATGTACAGCATCTGTGAACACAGGGTCATTTACAAGAACAGGATAGCCATGCAGTATATCAAGCTCGTAGTCAGGAAAGCCTGAAAATTCTTCTCCTGGCTTTGCATATCTTTTTACTACCTCTTCCAAACACCCTTTTATCGTCCTGTCAATTATATCCGTGGTCTTCCTATCAAAAGTCCGATAGCTTCCAAGAATCTCTACAGTATCAGGAATTCTATTGAACTGGGCTCCCCCTTGAATCCTTCCTACTCCAATGATATACTTATCCGGTTCAAGCTGCTTTTCCAGGGCAGGATAAAGGATACTCATAAAATCCGTTGCCATTCGGACGGGATCAATGCAGCTTTCAGGCTTTGAGATATGACCTCCCTTTCCTATGAGGCTGATTTCGAACCTGTTTGTGCTTGCCATGAAAGGGCCAGGACGAAAACCCACGCTTCCTGATTTGTGGTTGGTAAAGATGTGCATGCCCATGACTGCATCTACACCCTCAAGCCCCCCTTCGGCAATTACCCTTTCCGAACCCCCAGGAGGAATCTCTTCTGCAGGCTGGAAGATTAGGCGGACTTCTCCTGGAAAATCCCGATTTTCTTGAAAAAGTCGGGCAGCTCCAAAAAGCATTGCCATGTGCCCGTCATGTCCGCAGGCGTGCATCACTCCATCGTTTCTGGAGATATAGTCAATATTTCTTTCAGTTAACTCTTCCTGCACCTGCAATCCATCCGTGTCTGATCGAAGGGCAATACAGGGACCAGGTAATGTCCCTCGGATGCTTGCAAGTACACCGGTATCTGCAATTTTTCTGGCTTCTATTCCCAGTTCTCCAAGTATTTTCAGGATTCTTTTCTGGGTGTCATACTCTTCAAAACTGAGTTCGGGGTATCTATGAAATTCGCGCCTGAGCTCTATAATCCAGGCCTCAAGCGCCTCTGCATTCGAATCATTTCTCAATATATTACCTCGGATCTTCTGCACATGCAGTTTATTCCGTTTATTTTTTCGATAATGCTCAGTCCTTTTATTCACTCCTTCAGTATATATTACTCCTGGTATATATTACTCCATTTTTCTTAATTCTTGCTCATTATTTAGTGGTTGATATTAATTAGATACTTTATTCAAGTGAATATGCAGTCGTATTTTATTCGAGTTTGTAATACAAATTTTAAATATTGTAGCATTAAATATTATACATGCTGTAAAAAGTGTTAAATATCTGTTTAACATACATATGTCTATTCGAAAGACACCAAGACAGATATGCCTCCTAAATCTATAAATCAAACATGCAACTCTGAAAATTCCTCACCTGTAAGTGCAGGCAGGTGAGGAATTTTCAGGTGTAAGAACAGAGCAAGAAATATTCTGTTCCTCTGTTCTATTAAACCTTTTTTGAAATAATAGCAAGCAAAGGAATGGCTCTTTTATTTGGATATACAGGGGATTGCCAGGCTTTGCACACATCATCACAAAATTATGAGGATTTCCACCGGAGAAAAGTTTTATCTAGTCGTTTTCATCAAAAAGGTTTGATGTAGTAACAATTATTAAGAAAATATTAGCTTATCCTCAGTAAAAAGTTTGATATAATAACAATTATTAACAAGAATACTAACAATTGTATAATGAGCAAATACTCGTTAACAAATTGTTGTCGCATTAAGAGGATATGGATGGACAACAATGAAAAGAGAACTTTCATTTCTGGTTATATTGGTTTTGCTGTTAAGTACAGCCTTCTCGGGCTGTACATCGCATCCGATGATAGCGCCTTCGCCGCAACAGGATGAAAATCGGATCGCCAAGATGACGTTTGGCGCAGTAGCAACTGTTGAAAATACAAACATTAACGATGCCCAGTACGATCGGCTGATCAGGGTATTCTGTCTGCAAGGGCTGGCCCGGATTGGCCCGTCAGGTGCCCTCGAGCAGGAATTGGCAAAGTCATGGCAGGTGTCTTCGGACCTCAAGAAATGGAAGTTCCAGCTTTTTGACAATGCGACCTGGAGCGACGGTAAGCCTGTCACGTCCAGCGATGTGAAGTTCACACTAGAGAACCTTGCCAGGTTCACTCCGCACAAAATGCTGTACACTGAGGACATCGAGTCTATTGAGACACCTAACGCCAACACGGTGATTATCAACCTTAAAAAGCCGGATGCAAACTTGCTATATACATGGGATGTGGTCAAGATGCTGCCCAAGCATATCTATAAGGATGTCCAAAATATCTCCTCATTCAACGGCAAGGAAGCTTCCATCGGAAGCGGACCTTATATCTTTGAAAATTTTGACAAAAATGCGGGCCTGCTTGTCTTCAAAGCCAACGAGAACTACTGGGAAGGAAAGCCACCGGTCGATGTTATCGAGTATAGAATGTACAAGAATACAGATACACTTATCCAGGCTTTCCTTAAAGGCGAGATCGACGCCCCGGCGAGCACGATTAATTATTATTACGTGCCGAAAATCCTTCAGAAAGAAGAATTGGGCATAATGACAGCGAAAAACGGGGGTGTATCCCTTGCAATCTACTTCAACGTGGAAAAACCACCTTATGACAGCAAGGTGTTCCGCGAGGCGATGAGTTATGCCATTGACTATGATGAAGTGATGAAACTGTTCACGGCTGGCTATGGCTCGATACCCCCGGCAGGGTGGATTCCCGAGGGCTTGTACGGCTACGTGGAAACCAGGCCTCTAGCATACGATGTCAACAAGTCAAAAGCCCTACTGGACTCTATGGGCATGGTCGACCGGGACAGCGACGGCTTCAGGGAAATGCCCGATGGCACCAGGTTCCAGGGTGAGATTACCGCCAGGAGCGACATCGCAGACCACACGCGAGCTGCAGAAATGCTCAAGAAGTACTTCAATGCCGTTGGCATAGACATCAAGTTCAAGTGGGTTGATCTAGCCACGTTCGATGCCCTCACGGGCGCGACGGAGGAAATGATCCTGTCGCCGACCTCGTATTTTGGAATTTCTATGGGTGCAGGCTATGGCACGGGCCTTGTAGGCACAGGTGAATATGGCTGGTGCATGCTGAACGAGACGAACTACAATTCGCTCGCCGACCAGCTAAGCATGGCCGGAGATGAGGACACCCGGCTTAAACTCGGCGGGGACCTCCAGAGATACTATGCCGACAATCTGCCCATGATTACGGTATATTCGATGGATCTGATTCAACCCTATAATAAAAGGTATGCAGGCTGGGTTGTCGGCTTGTCCAGTGTATTGAACTATCATACAATCATGAAGCTAAAACCTGCTTGAACTGTGCCCCTTCTGAGGGCATCTTTATTTTCATGCCAAAGTTGGACCGGCAGCCGGGTCAGGCTTTGCCGGTATATTTTCTCTGTATTGGAAAATGGTGCAAACAGTGATTTCGTACTCTCATGAGACGCTACATAACCTGCATAAGTCTAAGATCGGAACTGTAGCCGATCTTTTATTTTTATAATAACATTTACGTGGATTGTTGGATGACAGGCTTTACTCGTATCTGGAAAAAATCGCGTCACAGGTCTATGCCCCCCATCGTCTGGGCGCTGTTTACCGGCACGGCCCTTAACGGCTTCAGCACGTCGATTGTCACACCCTTCATCTCCATCTACCTGTACGCCTATGAAGACTCACCAGTAGCCCTTATTGGCCTGGTTGTCTTTCTCCAGACAATTTCCAACGCTGTTATGCAGCTCGCGGGCGGGGAGCTTTGTGATCGGTTTGGCCGAAAGCCAGTGTTCATGGCAGGCCTTGCCGGCGTTTCCATGAGCTTCACAGGGCTTGCGGTGGGGGTCGCATCTCATGCCTCTTTTGAGTATTTCCTCGCACTTCTCATCCTGTCCGGCATATCTTCGGGGCTTTTCAACACGGCACCTTCTGCGGTACTGGCCGATGAGGTGGGCGAGGAGCAAAGGGCTGAAGCTTATAGTACGCTCAGGACGGGCTATAACCTCGGCTACTCGATCGGCCCGATGATCGGAGGCATAGCAGCTTCTGTCTCCTATGCTCTGGCATTCTCGCTTACGGCCATAGCATCGGCCGCTTACCTTGTAATCGTAACGCTGTACGTCCGGGAACGCAACCATGGTGCAGCACCCTATCTCGACGACCGGTCACAGCACATCTCTCTACTAGAAGATAGGCCGTTCACTCTTTTACTGGCACTTGCGTTCCTCGCTGCGCTGGTTGCAGCCCATATGTACTCACCCCTCTCCATCTATGCAAAGGGCATTGCCGGCCTATCCGAAAAGGAGATAGGCGCGTTTCTTTCCCTGAACGGCCTTATGGTTGTTTTTCTCCAGTTCCCAGTTACAAGGGTCTCCGGACGTATCAGACTCACAACCTCGATGGCCCTTGGAATGGGGCTTTATGCCATTGGCCTGGCACTGATCGCCGTCCAGGGAGGATTTGAGTGGCTGATGCTGTGCGTTGCGGTGATGACATTTGGAGAGCTGTTATATCTTCCTTCGCTCACCACGCTGACTGCAAACATGTCTCCAGAGCATCGGAGAGGCAGATACTTCGGGCTGGTGGGATTGGCGGGCTCGGCAGGTTTCGGAGTCGGTGCCCTTCTTGGAGGCTGGCTCCTTGGGCTATTCTGGAAAAGCTCTGGCGTATTCTGGCTCATCGCTGCCATGATTAGCCTTGTCTGTGGCGCCAGCTTCTGGTACCTTGGAGTAATGACCCATCCAAAAACAAGTGTCGGCGGTCGAGCATCTTCCTTGTAGGAGTATAAAGATGTGTGAACAACACGTAGTATAACATCCGTCGTATGAATGTTATACAGATTTTACGGAGTATAAACAGGCCTCTTCTGGTGTATTCTTCAGTTAATATTCTTAATATTATTAAAATAATACATATTTAGTAACACAAAATTATTAAATAATGAGATCTTGTAAGGAAGGTGCTTATTTATTTATGAACTAATGGGTATTGCCGGTTCGACGTGTCATAACATTGAGGTCTGTTAATGAGGTACATAACAAAGTTATTGATAATTATCGTTCTGGTTGCCTGTGTTTTGCTATCCGGATGTACGCAACCGTCGGCAAATTCGACTGAGTCACCGACACCTGCCGGGGATAACCGAATCCAGAAACTGGTCATCGGAACCACCAACAAGGTGGAAGACACGAACATCAACGACTATTACTTCGGAACGTTCTCACGCCGCCTGACCCACCAGGCGCTGGTGACTATCGTCGCAAACGGTGACATTGTACCCGAGCTTGCCACGTCATGGGATACCGCGGACCTGAAGACATGGACTTTCCACCTGGTTGGCAATGCCACGTGGCACGACGGCAAGCCACTGACAGCGCAGGACATCAAGTTCACCATGGACTACCGGAAAAAGAATGACCCAAACTGGAAATCAATATTTGCCGGTCTTCGCTCGGTCGAAGCTCCAGATAACCGGACAGTAATCATGACGCTGGACAAGCCAGACTTCAACTTTCTCATGAACCTCGCCACTTACCGAGTATTGCCTGAACACATCTACAAGAACGTCGAAGACCCGAAGAAGTTCAACAACCCGGGCGCATGGATAGGCACTGGCCCTTATGAGCTCAAGAGCTTCGATAAGGCCACTGGCCTGCTCCACTTTGAGATTTACGACCAGTACTGGGGCCAGAGCCAAGCAATAGACCAGATTGACATACGTTACTTCGCCAATACAGACACCATGATGCTTGCGTTCCAGAAAGGAGAGATTGATGCTCCATATGCCTATGCAACTGGCTTTAGCCCTTTCTATGTGCCCAAGCTGCTCGATAATGAAGATATTGGCATCATGGTCCAGAAGAACAGTGGTATCACCAACGTGCTCTGGTTCAATGAGAACAAAACGTACCTTGACAGCAAGGCCTTCCGGCAGGCTGTCAGCTACGCGATCGACTATGAGGAGATGAAGAACATCTTCACAGCCGGCTACGGCTCAATTCCCGATGCAGGCCTGGTACCCCAATGCACTCTGTACTACAAAGAGACAAGGCCGCTCGCCTACGACGTGAACAAATCGAAAGACTTGCTGGACGCGGCAGGTTTCAAGGACACGAACGGTGATGGATTCCGCGAGGCCCCGGATGGCAAAAAGTTCCAGCCTGTGCTCTCGACGCGCAGCGATATGGTAGACAACGTCCGGGCCGTCGAGATGCTGAAGAAGTACCTGAACGCCGTGGGCATCGACGTACAGCTCAAGATCATGGACCGCACGTCCTTTGGCAACTCTATGGACTTCGATAAGACGCATGAGATGGCGCTGGCCCGGACAACTTACTGGGGCATGCAGATGGGCGCAGGTTACGGATCGGGCTACATCGACCAGCGCATTTACGGCTGGTCAATGGTCAACGACTCAAAGTTCCAGACTACCGTGGACCAGCTCACGTCGACCATCGACAAGGACAAGCGCAAGGACCTGGCAGGCCAGCTTCAGGACTACTATGCAGACGAAATGCCGGCAATAGCTGTGTACAACATGGATATCATCCAGCCGTACAACAAGAACTACGTGGGATGGGTCTACAACCCATGCAGCGGGATCCTGAACTACGACACGCTGTTCGGGCTGCATAAAGCATAAACATACCCTAAGGGATGGAGACATTTTTATTATTTGTTCGGCGGAGGTCCTATGAATAAAACAAAATGGGAAATAGCATGGGATGAAGCCCGGCTGAAATTGTCGGGAAGAGTCCGGAAGCAGAACGAGGCTGCATGGGAAGGTTACTGGGATGAGGTTGCAGACGAGTACCTGAGCGATTTGATTGCAGGAGAGCCTGTGTACAGGGCTATTGTCGACCACCTGACGAAACAGGGTGCGTTCAGGGACGGAGACAGCGTGCTGGATATCGGCTGCGGCCCCGGGACTTATGCCCTGCTATTTGCCGAACGGGCACGGCAGGTTGATGCCCTTGACTCATCAGCAGCTATGCTGGATGCGATGTTGCGGGAAGCGACGCATAGGGGCCTGGACAGGCTCCGGCCATTGCAGGCAAAGTGGGAAGAACTCGTGACGAAAGATAGATATGACCTCACTTTTTCGGCCATGTCCCCTGCAGTAAAGGACTCGGAGACACTCCTGAAGCTAGAAGCATGCTCCGCCCGGAGCTGTTGTCTGGTCACCTATGGTGAGAACCCGGACTACGGACCAATTAACGATCTCTGGGGTTTAATCATAGGCGAACGGCCGGCGACCAACGCATTTCATTACGTTTATCCCTACAACTTGCTGCTGGAAATCAACAGGAAGCCCACGCTGGAAATGTTCGTACTGGAGCGCGCAAAACAGGTGCCTGTTGACCGGCTTGTCAGGCAGTACGACACCTATTTCAGTATCTTCACCGCAATCGACGCCCATGGCGAGCGCCTTATCCGCGAGTATTTTGAAGCTCGGTCCGACATTGGATTATGTGAGGTGAAGACACATGTCAGGCTGGCAGCTATCTGCTGGGATGTGCCGGGAGATCCAGGGCCATGAGCCAGGCTGAAGGAAAGGCACGCTTTTTTGCCGGCAAGGCGCTACGGTACGGCATCACGCTGGTGATAATTCTCACCATTAACTTCGCTATACCCCGTGCTATGCCCGGCGACCCCATGATCAACCTGCTGGGCGAGGACGCGATCCGCATTGACAGTCAAATGCTGGACGAGTTGCGGGCGCAGTACGGCCTTGATCGGCCTATTCAGGACCAATATATCGAGTACATGCTGGGTGCAGGCCGTCTGGACTTCGGCTACTCTATCCACAAGAACCTGAAAGTGACAGACCTCATTTACGATCGGCTCTTCTGGACCCTGGTGCTTATCTTCCCATCGATTGCCATCGGAGGACTGCTGGCCCTGGTCCTGGGCGCCATCGCCGGGTTCAGGCACGGGAGCAAAGTCGACCGACTGCTTACAGGGGCTTCGATACTCATGTACTCCTGTCCATCGTTCCTGTTTGCTATGATCATCGTGACCATCTTCAGCTTTCATCTGGGATGGTTTCCGCTGGGCAATATATCCTCAGGCAGAACCCAGGGTTTTGCCTACCTGTTAGATATCGGATGGCACCTGTTTCTCCCGGTCGCCATTCTGGCAACCTTTGAAGCAGCCTACATTTTCCTGATCGTCCGCAATTCGATTACCCAGATCATGGGCGAGTACTTCATTTTCGTAGCAAAGGCCAAAGGCCTGTCGGCACGTGTCATCGAGCTCCGCCACGTCATGCGAAACGTACTGCCCCAGTTCATCAGCATCATGGCTCTGAATTTCGGGTTCATGGTGAGCGGGGCCCTGATCATAGAGATCGTATTTTCTTTGAACGGCATGGGCACACTAATATACGACGCAGTCATGTCGCGAGACTACCCTGTTCTGCAAGGAGCATTCGTCTTCCTGACAATCTTCGTTCTGGCCACCAACTTCCTGGCTGACGTGCTATATGGTATCACTGACCCGAGAATCGGTGATTCGATGAGCACAGGAAAGAGGACATAATATAAATATTAATGAAAATATGCAATTAATATTACTATAAAATTAAATAGTAATATCCAATCATGACATAACGTGACAGGGTTTAATCGAAGATCAGATAGTATGCAGCACTGGACTGCTCATTATATGGAGAAACGATAGTATGGAATTGTCACTACCCGGAAATCTCTTCAGGCGTTTGAATGATACTGGCATAAAGAGCCTGGATCAAAACCCGCTGAGGTCCCTGGGTATTATTATCTTAACGGCCCTGGTGCTGGTAGCTGTCTTCGCACCTTACCTGGCTCCGCACGACCCGAAACAGACGAGTATTCCCTACCAATCGCCGTCGTCTGAGCACCTGCTCGGGACGAATGACCTGGGCCAGGACGTGTTCTCCGAGCTGATCTATGGGGCCAGGGTATCCCTGACCATCGGTTTTCTATCAGGCATCATCTCTATAGTAATAGGCGTGACTGTGGGCATTTTCGCCGGCTACTTCCGGGGCTGGGCAGAGGAGCTGCTGATGGGCACGACGGACGTGTTCCTGCTCATCCCGAGCCTCCCCCTCATGATAATTCTGGCTGCCTACCTCAATCCCAGCATGTGGAATATCATTGTGGTGGTCGGACTCCTCTGTTGGTGCTCAACGGCCCGGCTGGTACACTCCCGGGTACTGCAGGTGCGGGAGATGCAGTTCATCGAGTCCACCCGGGCGCTCGGCTACTCTGACCTTTATATCATAATCAGACACGTCCTGGTCAACACGAAGGACATTATCTACGCCAAATTTTCGCTGGCCGTAGCTTCAGCAATGTTGTCAGAGGCATCGCTCAGTTTCCTCGGCCTCGGCGATCCCCTGAATATCAGCTGGGGCGAGATGATCCATTTCGCATTCAGCCGGGGCGGTTTTGCTAACGACATGTGGTGGTGGTACCTCCCGCCTGGCCTGATGATCTGCGTCACCTTGCTGGCCTTTATCATGCTCACCATGGAAGGAAGGAAAGACAGCAAGATACTGGAGTTGATCTGATGAGCCTTCTCAAAGTAAGAGACCTGTCAGTGACATTTGACACGCTGCAGGGCCCCTTCAAGGCGATAGAAGGCATCGATCTCGATATGGAGGAGCTCGATACGCTGGCCATCGTGGGCGAGTCTGGCTGTGGAAAGTCCGTCCTGGGCCACGCCACGATGAGACTGCTGGACGACATCGCGGTCGTCAGGGGCAGCGTCATCTACCGCGGGCGGGAGGTCTACGCCATGTCCCGCAAAGAGTTGCTGGAGATGAGGGGAAAGGCAATTTCGCTGGTGCCTCAAAGCCCTTCCGCATCGTTCAACCCGGTCATCAGGATAGGGAAACAGATCACCGAACTAATAGAGAAAGCCGGTGTTGCGCACGGCAGGGAGGCCGAACAGAGAGCCCTGACGTACCTGGAGTATGTCGGTTTTTCCGATCCTCATGCCATCTTCGACTCGTACCCCCACCGCATGTCGGGCGGTATGTGCGAGCGGGCGCTCATAGCCATGTCAACTTCGACCGAACCCGACCTGATTATTGCAGACGAGCCCACTAAAGGCCTGGACGCACTCTCCCGGAAGAACATACTGGACATGCTCCACAGAATGACTGCCGGGTCGTCCCTCATAATGATCACGCACGACCTCAAAGCAGCTGCAATGTGTAAACGAGTCGCAGTCATGTATTCCGGAGAAATCGTCGAGATCGGGCCTACCCAGGTAGTGCTGGAACACCCCGCACACCACTACACCAGAGGCCTCATCGATGCCCAGCCCTCAAAGGGCATGAGACCAATCCCTGGCCGGCATACCATTTGTTCGCATAAATCAGAAGGGTGCAGGTTCAGGGGCCGTTGTGATCGCGTCCGCAGCGAATGCGGCCGCCACCCGCTGCTCCGGGAGATCGAGGAGGGGCACATGGTGAGGTGCCATTATGCTTGAGCTGACAGGCGTGTCTAAAATTTTCCAGACATCCTTCCTGCGGAGGGATCGGAAAGTAGCCGTTGACTGCGTGTCCTTCAGGTTGAAAGAAGGTGAGATATTAGGGTTGGTAGGAGAAAGCGGGTGTGGGAAGTCCACTCTCGGCAGGCTGGCGGTAAAGTTGATGCAGCCTTCCGGGGGGCATATCTTCCTCGATGGAAAAGATGTGACGGACCTGCCCGAGCGGCAGTTCCGGGAGTATCGCCAAAGGATACAGATCGTCTTTCAGCACCCGGAAAGCGCCCTGAACCCCCATTTCACGCTCATGGATTCTATCCTGGAGGCATTCTACAGGCTCGGCATCCCAAAGAGTGAGTATCAGACAATGCTGGAACGGCTGGCCAATGAAGTGAGCCTACCTCTCGACATTATCGACAGGTATCCGAATCAGGTGAGCGGGGGCGAAATCCAGCGAGCCGTATTGACGCGCGTGTTCGCATTCAAGCCCCGCTATCTCGTGCTGGACGAGCCTACCTCGATGCTGGATGTCTCGGTGCAGGCTCACATCCTGCAGCTTTTAAAGAAAAAAGCCAGAGAGGGCCGCATGGGAATGCTGTTCATCTCCCACGACCTTGAGGTCGTACGAGCTATGTGCGACAGAGTGATGGTAATGAAAGAGGGGAGGATTATTGAAGAAGGCACGGCGGACACGATCTTTACAGATCCATCAACACCTTATTTGCACGAACTGATAGCAAACGTTTGAGTGTCTTCATTCACATCATTTATTAGACAGAAAAATGGGGACTGTGTGAATATTAATTGATTATGATCGAAAGCTGGAGAGTAGGCGGGATAATATTCAAAAGACTTAAAAACTTCCAGTTTATGCAAATTGATCTCAGCCATGCCACAAGAGAGTTTGGTGGCTATAATAATTAGGGGCCCAATAGAGCTCTCGAGTCGGATATCGATTTCTGGAGAATCTACTTGCATTCTTTATTATCTCTTGAATATCTTGCTTTAACACTTGTGAAAATCGCATAATCTCTGCCTAGTAGCCTCCAGCTGTATTGGAGCATGAGTTGGAGCGACCGAAAAAAGCCATCCTGGCCACCTGATTAAATTAACCGATTAAATGCAAATTCCGTAGACCAATGTCGTTATAAGTAAAATATCGGATAAATATATACAGGAACGGTACAATACATTTCCTGTCATCTATTACAAATTCTTATAACGATCAACGGCTAGAATTTCTTTGAATCCAAGTACTTTTCACAGTTCAAGGATGGTACAAATGCTCAAAATACGCCTGAGGGATTTTCTTGTCACGAAAGATAACTGGCTTTTTGCGGTTTCCGAC
>ENA-UOOH01002985-UOOH01002985.1-fermentation-metagenome-genome-assembly--contig:-NODE-2985-length-13598-cov-5.492653_pt1 | contig 13598 bp, 12 predicted proteins | sample MGYA00245778_ERZ724025 | MGnify/ENA primary metagenome ERZ724025 (study PRJEB28704, sample SAMN03018313) | fermentation metagenome | biome: anthropogenic terrestrial biome; feature: soil; material... | reverse complement strand
TTTTCCTGCAGCAGAACGGTTTCGATCCGGTCGATACCTACTGCGATCTGCCCAAACAGCTTGACATGTTCAAGATGATCAGAGCATATGCAGACCTTGCATACGCCGCACAGGCAGCAGGCGTCCCGCCGTCGCAGATCCTTGCAGTCAAAGCAAAGAACGAAATGCCGCAGGTCAAGTTTGCCAAGGACTACAAACCGGTCCTCGACAAGATCTACGCAGGCATGGAAGCAGAATTCAAGGCACTGAGGGCATAATCATGAAAGAATATAAGACAGTCTCTAAAGTTGCCGGACCACTGCTTTTCGTCGAGAAGACAGAGCCGGTCAGCTACGAAGAGCAGGTCAGCCTTGTTCTTGCCGACGGCACGATGAAACGCGGTCAGGTCCTTGATACCTCCGAAGATCTCGTCGTTGTCCAGTGTTTCGAGACCACAACCGGTCTTGGACGCGACACTGGTGTCCGTTTCCTTGGTGAAACCTTCAAGATGCCGGTCTCAAAAACCATGCTCGGACGTATCCTGTCCGGCGGTGGAAAACCCATCGACGGCGGACCGGCGATCGTCCCCGACAAGCGTCTCGACATCAACGGAGCAGCTATCAACCCGTACGCACGCGGAACGCCGAGGGATTTCATCCAGACCGGTATCTCCACCATCGATGGAACGAACACCCTTGTCCGTGGTCAGAAGCTCCCGATCTTCTCGTCTGCCGGTTTACCGCACAACGAGATCGCACTTCAGATCGCCCGTCAGGCAAAAGTGCCCGGATCATCCGACGAGTTCGCCGTAGTATTCGCTGCAATGGGTATCACCCGTGAAGAAGCAAACTACTTCATGGCAGACTTCGAGAGAACCGGTGCACTCGAGCGTGCAGTCGTGTTCCTGAACCTCGCTGACGACCCTGCTGTTGAGCGTACGGTCACCCCGCGTCTCGCACTCACCACTGCCGAGTACCTTGCATACGAGCTTGGTTACCACGTGCTGGTTATCCTGACCGATATGACGAACTACTGTGAAGCACTTCGTCAGATCGGTGCTGCCCGTGAAGAAGTTCCGGGTCGCCGCGGATATCCGGGTTACATGTATACCGATCTCGCATCCATCTACGAGCGTGCAGGTATCATCAAGGGCCTGAAAGGATCCGTTACCCAGATCCCGATCCTTACCATGCCCGGTGACGATATCACCCACCCGATCCCCGATCTTACCGGATACATCACGGAAGGTCAGATCGTTATTTCCCCGGAGTTACACCGTAAGGGTATCTATCCGCCGATCAACGTTCTGCCGTCCCTGTCCCGTCTGATGAACCTCGGTATCGGAAAGGGCATGACCCGTGAGGACCACAAGAAGGTCTCTGATATGATGTATTCCGGTTACGCAGAAGGTGTCGATCTCCGCGGCTTAGTGGCCATTGTCGGAAAAGATGCACTTTCAGAGCGTGACCAGAAATTCTTAGAGTTCGCCGATGCATTCGAAAACAAGTTCGTTCGTCAGGGATCCGACGAGGACAGAACCATCGCTCAGACGCTTGACGTCGGATGGGGTATGTTCACCCAGCTCCCGGAGAGCGAACTTGAGAAGCGTATCGACCGTGACCTCATCAAGACCTATCACCCGAACTACAGGAAGTGAGTAAGTCATGGCGCTGAACGTGAAGCCTACCAGATCCGAACTGATCGCCCTCAAAAAGCGTATCAAGCTCTCGGAGCGTGGGTATAAGCTTCTGAAAATGAAGCGCGACGGACTTATCCTTGAATTCTTCAAGGTGTTAGCGGAAGCTAAAGATCTCAAAAATCAACTTGCCGAAAAGTACGAACGTGCACAGAGAATGATTGCAATCGCAGAAACTGTGGACGGAAGTATCGGTGTGAAGTCAGCGGCGTTTTCAGCATCTGAAAATCCGGTGATCGACCTGAAAAGCAAGAACATTATGGGAGTTGTTGTACCAAAGATCGAATCTCAGAGTGTGAAGAAGTCTCTCACGAACCGCGGATACGGCGTTCTTGGAACGTCCGCCGCGATCGATGAGGCTGCCGACGCATTCGAGGAATTAGTAGAGTGTATCATTCTCTCCGCTGAACTGGAGACGACTATGAAGCGCCTCCTGGATGAAATCGAAAGTACAAAGCGCCGTGTGAATGCCCTGGAATTCAAGGTTATTCCGGAGTTGATCGAAGCCCGTAACTTTATCAAGATGCGGCTCGACGAAATGGAACGCGAAGAGTTGTTCCGTATGAAAAGAACAAAGGGTAAGTCTGCCGCAAAGGCCGCAAAACTCTCCGCTGCACACGCAGCAGAATGATAATGCGGTACTGCAGGAGACCGGGAGAACCTCAGGGATCCCCGGAGATATCCGGGATCTTCTAACCCGAATCTCTTTATTCTTTTTTCGACTGTTTTTTTCATTTCAAGTTGGATACCTAACCGGTTTTTCCGATAAGAATATTCATATTATCTCCCGTCCCTTTTAATTAGCAATGAATATTCACTTCCCCGCCGATAAAGCCGATAAAATAGCGGAAATGTTTTGTTTTACCGATGATGAAAAGCAATCGTTCTGCAAGAATGCCGATGGCATCCTTCTGGCCCACAACAACGAGGATCCACATAAAATAATCACTGCCGTCTGCGAGTATGCAGAACTCATAGCCAATAGCAAAGGAGCCGGCTACACGCCAAAAATCGACCAGCAGAAGATCGGAGATGTTCTTCTAACCAGCATTGAACCGCCGTGCGGGAGCAACACCTATATCCTGGAAACAAAGGAAGGCTTTCTCGTGATCGACAGCGGATTTCCCTGCTATGCCGAAGATCTGAAACAGACGATCCTCTCGCTCTATCCTGATTTTGGAAAGCAGAAGGCCGAGCATATCATCACCCACATCGATATGGACCATATGGGGGCCATGGATATGTTCGACTGCGTATATCTGAATGCAGCGTGTCTGGAGAACTTCACGCGGGAAAAAGCCGGGGTCGCGAACTACCGGGTCAAGAATCCGAGCCGTGCCCCGTTCTATGATATGGTGGTGATGCTGACCGGCTATAAAACCCCGTCATTGGAAAACGTCACTCTCATTGGAAACATAACGCCAGACCCGACCCTTCCTCTTTCATATATCGGCGATCTGAAAACCGCAGGCCTCACCTTTTCGGTGTACGAAAGCTTCGGCGGCCATGTGGAAGGGTCGATGCTCTTTCTGGAAAACGAAATCGGACTCATTTTTACCGGCGATATCCTGATCAATCCCGACGGCTTCACGCCCGAGCAGCTGAAAGTCATCCGCTATCCGGCAATCCTTGCAGGCGGAAGCGTGAACGAGGATTCTAAAAAGGCTGCCGCAGAGCGGTTTGCGGTGTATGATATGATGCAGGGAAGACGGTGGATGATCTGTCCCGGGCACGGGAACGTTTTCCAGCTGTAAAACCCTTTTTTTCGCTTTTTTACCTACGATGCGTATTCATCAAAAAACAGGTCTATACTAGTAAGTAAAGAAAAAACGAAAAGACGTTGGAAAAAGATATTGAGCCGGGAATTTACCGGCGTGCGGGAGTGGTGTTGACCTTGCGGGTAACGTATCCTGCGACACGGTTGCGGATCATTTTGCTTTCAATGGTCGTGATCTCAGTAACAACTTTCTTGTTGTCGTCATAGTTGCCGTTGAAGCTTTTTCCGTGCTGTTCGAGAAGGGCAGTGCCCATTGATTTGATATAACTTGGCTTGATTCCCATGAGTATTCCTCAGATGTCTATATATGTAAGACGTTGAGATATGATAAGTATTCTGTTTGCTACCTCCTCAGGAGTGGTTCCAAGGAGGCATATCCTGCCCGGTCCGCGGGAAGATTCGGGATTTGCTATGGCAAGCGGCACGCCTTTTCTGCATACCGAAGCGATCCCCCAGTCCATGGTAGAGATACCGGCCGGAAACTTTTCCGGGTCATAAACCTCGACGTCCCGAAGAGTTTCAACGGCCGTTGCGAGAATGTCGTCCTCATAGCGTATGCATGCCGCCGAGCGGATGGAGGGATCGAACCGCCGGACGGTAAGAAGGGTCTTTACTATCGGTTCATCGACGCCGAACCCGACGCTCGAACCTCTGGCGATTGCGACGCCTTTCTTGTCGACGGCGTCAGAGGTCGCATAGGCGATCGCCAGATCGTCACGCGGAAGGATATAGCGCGAGACATCCTGCAGTTTGCCGTGAGCCTTCTGGAGATCGCGGAGAACCGCCGACTGTGCTCCGGCACCCATCAGTTCAGCCCCAGTTCGTCTTTCACCGCAGTGATCTCGGCAATGGCGATCTCATACATTCGTTCTCTTGGGATGAGAGCATCGCCAAGAGCCATCCGGGTTCGGTCGCATCCTGCGGCGAACGAAGGGGTCTTGTACTTCTTCGTGACCGTCTTCACGGTTACATCCGAGATGTTTCCTCCCTTGACATACGCACAGGCGACGATCAGTCCAGACACACTGTCGGCGACCTGGAGACATATCTCCACAGGGGTCGTGTAGTCGGTGCCGAATATCATATGATTGTGGCGTTTGATTGGAAGAGCGATCTCGTCGCCGACACCGGCCGCACGAAGGATCTCGTATCCGGCAAGTCCATGCTTTTCCATATCCTCATCGATCTCCTCGAAGTCAATGTCGTGAAGGATGCCTATCGTTTCCCAAAGGACATCATCTTGCCCTAACTCAGCAGCCAGACCTTTCATGACGGCTGCGGTAGAAATACAGTGACCGACAAGCGAGGGCGTGGTTACATGTTGTTTGAGGAGCGTGAGTGCCTCTGCTTTTTCCATACCCTAGTTATTGGATATGAAAAGGGATAAGAGTCTCGACGCACAATGTATTTGTATGCAAGATTGGATACTTGATGTGATCATCGGCGTCTCGGCAATCATTTTGTTTGCCATTCTGCTTCTGGGTCTGCCCAGCGTTCTCCCGGCGGCCTATGGATACGTAGCAGCTTTCCTGATTTTCGTGGCATACCTCACGATCGCAGGATTAACAGTAATTAAAAAATCGATTCAAAAATAAATTTATATTTTTTTACTAAACCGCGAAAAGCTATTCCTGCTTTTCCAGCGCTTTGTAATCCGTTTTATTCATCTTGGTAAGCGGCATCGCATCCAGAATCGAGATCGATACCGGAACGCTCCAGTGATTCAGATTTGCTTTGGCAAAGGCGATAATGTCTTTTACCGCGGTCTCGGGATCCATCTTCTGCTTCAGCGTTACGTAGAGTTTGATCCGCGTATCCGTCTTCCAGGGAATTCCCATTGCGCACGACTGCGAGATGATCGGACACTTTTCCATGACTGCCTCGATCATGAGAGGATACACATTGTATCCGTTGACTTTGACGAGCCGCTTGTATCTGCACCGGAAATTGATATTGTTTCCTTCCCCGATCGAAACGATATCCCCTGTGTGGAGCCAGACGCGGCCGTCCTCATGCATGCGGAGAACGGCAGCAGTTTCTTCAGGATTTTTGTAGTAGCCGGTCATGATTGCCGGACCGATCATACACAGTTCTCCTTCCTCGCTGTTAGGCAGGACGTCTGTCGTTCCGGGAGCGACAACGCAAATCTCCGTTCCGGCAAGAGGAACGCCCACGCCCCCTTCCTTTAACGTGGAGTAATGAATGCCGGTGATGACGCATGCTCCGCCGGCTTCGGTCAGTCCGTAACCCGGACGGAACTCGGCTCCGCCTTTGTCTTTTCCGAGAATGTCGTTATACCGGTAGGCAAGCTCAGGCGAGACGCGATCCCCGCCGCATACCAGATGCTTGACGCAGGAGAGATCCTTCCCTTTGAGATGCGGATACATCCGCTCGTACATCGCAGGAACGCCGCAGAGAAACGCCATCTTCTCTTCTACGATGAGCTTTGCGCACTCCTTCGCATCGAACCGCGGACAAAGAGCGACCCGCATCCCTGACGAGAGCGGCGTGTGGATGCAGACGGTCAGACCAAATGCATGGAAGATCGGCAGCACGGCAAGGAACCCGTCTCCGATATGCGGTTTGCCGTCCACATAGTCATAGAGAAGCTGGGTTGCCAGATAATTTGCCGAGGTGTTTGAAAGCATCACGCCTTTCGAGGGGCCGGTCGTGCCGCCGGTGTACATGATGACGGCAGTATCCTCAGCCCTGACATCGTGCGGAGGAAGGGACGCGGTCTTCAAAAATTCGCGTCCTTCTTCGAGAAGAGCCTCCCATTCAGAGGATCTGCCGGTCGTCTGTTTGGCATGACGGACCTTGTGGTTGTACACCGTCTTCATGATCCTGCCTTTGACATTTGCAGGGAAGTATGCCGGCGTTTTACAGCGGATGACCTCGACATCGAGACCGGAACAGTGTTCCTCGTTGAGTTCGAAGGTCAAAACGATCCTGGACTCGGTAAGTTCCACCGCGTACCGGAATTCATCCTTAGTCGACAACGGGTGAACGAGATTGCATACCGCGCCTATTCTATTTACTGCATAAACTGCGATCACACTTTGAGGGATATTCGGCAGAAAAATGGTGACGAAATCGCCTTTTTTCACACCGTGCTGCATAAGTCCGGCTGCACAGGCATGGACCTGATCCATGAGACTGGCATAACTTATATGATTATTATAATACTGAATAGCGGTCGCTTCAGGTCCTGCATGGGTTCCACCGTAGGTGAGCATAGTATAGAGAGACCTTTTTGTCTCGTTTGTATACTCAAGTTTGGTGATGGAATCATTTCTGTATATGCGGGCGTTCATGAACTATATACATATGAATGGTAGCATATTATAGCTGGTGGTCACGCAAAATTTGAACAAATTCTGCATAAATTATTGACATACGAAATGACCAGAGAGTATTTATACTTCAGCCCAACATGGGCCCCCATACGGGGAAAAGTATGAAAAAAAGGTTAGACCTTATCCTGGAGCGCCATGTAATCGAGTTTATTCATTTTCGTCATCGGCATCTCATCAAGAATGACGACAGCTTTTGGAACACTCCAGTGATTCAGGTGTTCGTTTGCATAGGAAAGGATCTCCTTTTCTGCGTCAGCATGATCCATCTTCCGCTTAAGCGTCACATAGAGTTTGATCCGCCGGTCATCCCGCCACTTAAATCCGACGGCGCAGGCTTTTGCGACGATCGGACAGCCTTCAATCGCCGCTTCGATTAAAGGAGGATAGACATTATACCCGTTCACCTTGACCAGCCGTTTGATACGTGATCTGAAGCAGAGATTGTTCTCTTCGCCGATGACGAATATATCTCCCGTGTGGAGCCAGCGTTTTCCGTCGGGATGGATTTTCAGGACATCATCCGTCGCCTCGGGATTTTTATAATAGCCTTTCATCAGCGAAGGACTGGATATACACAGCTCTCCTTCTTCGCCTTCGGGAACAGGCTCGCAGGTCCCGGGTTTCACGAGGCAGATGTCCGTTCCCTCGACCGGGATTCCGACGCATCCTTCGGGGAATGCCTGGTAATGATTCCGCGTAAGAGAACAGGTCCCGCATGCTTCGGTCAGACCATAGCCCGGACGGAACTCCGCACCCCCCTTGTCCTTTCCTAAGATGTCGTTATACCGGTAGGCGAGGTCGTGACTCACCCAGTCGCCTCCGCAGACCACATGTTTCATAAACGAGAGGTCGTGATCTTTCAGATACGGATACATCCGCTCGTACATCGCGGGAACGCCGATCACATAGGCGACCTTTTCTTTCAGAAGAAGACTGCTGCACTCCTTATCATTGAAACGGGGAGAGAGCATGACCCGCATGCCTGATGAAAGCGGGGCCTGGATACAGACCGCAAGTCCGAACGCATGAAACAGCGGAAGGATCGCGAGGAATCCGTCCCCGATATGAGGAGTGTGCGTGACGTTTTCCAGAAGAAGGCGTGTCGTGACATAGTTCACCGACCAGTTCGAGATCATCACGCCTTTCGCAGGCCCGGTCGTCCCGCCGGTGTACATGATGACGGCCGTGTCGTCTGCTTTCACATCAGAGGGAGGGAGCGGCTTTGTCTGGAGCCGCTTTTCTCCGGCAGCCAGAAGATCGGTCCACTCGGTGACGCGGGATGATGCCTTCGGCGATTTCCTGACCGAGTGGGTGTACACGGTCTTCATTACAAATCCTTTCGGACCCGCGGGGAAGTAGCCCGGCGTTCTGCACCGGATGATATCGACATCGAAGTTGGCCGCCAGACCTTCGTTCAGCTCGAATGTGAGGACGAGTTTACTGTCCGTAAGTTTGACTGCATTCTCCAGCTCCGACAGGGTCGAGAGAGGGTGGACCATATTGCATACCGCACCGATCCGATTCAGGGCATAGACCGCAATGACGCACTGCGGGATGTTCGGCAGAAAGAGCGTGACGAAATCTCCTTTCTTTACGCCGTGCTCGAGAAATCCGGCAGCACATCTGTTGACAAGATCATACAGTTCCCCGTAGGTGATGCGGTTATCGAAATATTGAATGGCCACGGCCTCGCGGCCTGCATGTTCCACTCCATAGTTGAACATGGAATAGAGAGACTGCTTCGTCTCATCCGAGTATTCCAGTTCCGTCTTCTTATCGTCTCTAAACACAGGATGTGACATGATGTTACTCAACCTGCTTTTTTTCGTTCGCCCGGGAAAGTTCCTGCTTTTCCAACAGACGGTAATCTATCTTGTTGAACTTCGTCATGGGAAGGTCGGCGACGAACTCCACTTTGACCGGAACACTCCAGCGGTTCATCTGGCCTTTGGCATACTCGATCAGGATCTTCTCTTCCTCCGCCGCATCAAAGGAGCCGAGCGGCTTTTCCGGAACAACAAAGAGTTTGATCTTCCGATCAAGTTTCCAGGGGGTCGCAACGGCGCAGACCTGTTTGATATCGGGATGATTCTGCATCGCCTCCTCGATGAGGGTTGGATACACATTATACCCATTCACCTTCACAAGACGTTTGTGCCGGGAACGGAAACAGATGTTCCCGTCCTTCCTGATCACGACGAGATCGCCGGTGTGGAGCCAGACGTTTCCGTCGTCATGGAGCCGGAGAACATCCTTTGTGGCCTCCTCGTTTTTGTAGTATCCTTTCATCACCGAAGGACCGAGGAAACAGAGTTCGCCTTCCACGCCGTCGGGCACGACTTCCGTAGTGCCGGGTTTGACAACACAGACCCTTGTCCCGGTAACGGGAGCTCCGACACAGCCTGTCGGGAGTTTTTCATAATTGTTTGCGACAAGAGAACAGGCTCCGCATGCCTCCGTCAGCCCGTAACCGGTCCTGAAAAGAATATCGGCCTTGGATTTTTTCAAAAGAACATTGTATTTATTGGCGAGTTCTTCGGAGACACGGTCTCCTCCGCTGACCATAAGCTTCATTCTGGAGAGATCTTTATTTTCGAAGTAGGGATACATGCGTTCGAACAAAGCCGGCACTCCCGGGAGGAACAGGATGTCTTCGGAGAATATCTGCTGGGCGCATCCTTTCGGATCGAACCTTGGGATCAGAACGACCTTCATGCCGGAGATAAGCGGCGCATGGACGGATACGGCAAGTCCGAATGCGTGGAAAATCGGCAGGATCGCAAGGAACCCGTCGCCCACATCGGTTTTTCCATCGCCGATGTCGATCAGGAGCTGGATGGACATCGAGTTCACCGCATAATTGGAGAGCATGACGCCTTTCGAGTCGCCTGTTGTTCCGCCGGTATACATGATCACGGCGGTATCGTCCGGTTTCACGTCGTCAGCCGGGAGCTGGAAGCCTTCATTGACCAGCTTCTTTCCTTCGGCAAGAAGATCGGTCCACAGCGTGATCTTTGCGACATTTTGTGCCTTTGGGTTCTTCCGCATCACAAACCGGAATCCTTTGTCCAGCACGAATCCTTTTGGAGTCGAAGGGAAGTAGCCGGAGGTCCTGCATCTGATGACCTCGATATTTTTCCCGGAAAGGAAACCTTCATTGACCTCACACGCGAGAACGATCCTGCTTTCCGTGAGTTTTATTGCATAATCGATATCTTCCTGAGGTGATAAGGGATGGACCATATTGCATATTGCGCCGATCCGGTTGACGGCATATATCGCCAGAACTCCCTGAGGGATATTCGGCAGGAAAATGGTGACATAATCGCCTTTTTTTACACCATGTTTTACTAAGGCCGCAGATATCGCATGGACTTCCTCCATGAACTGTTTGAACGAGATGTGCCTTCCGTAATATGCGGCTGCGGGTGAAGTATTGCCTGCCCGGTTGAAACCGTATAGAAGTGCTTCATACAGCGAACGTTTGTTTTCTTCAGAGTAATGTAATGTCAAATATGTATCCTCCGATTAAGCGGTGAAAAAAATCTCATAGTATTATTTGCGGGGGAACATATAATAGAAACGGAAATATTTTTGTCTATTTTATCACTTAATAGACAGAATTGTGTAACCTGACTCAGAAATTACCCGAATAAACTCGGTATCCGAAACATCGGCCGAAAGTTCCACTGCTGCGGTCTTTGCCTTGAGATCCACACTTGCGGATACGACGCCCGGAATTTTTGACAGGGCTTTTTCAACTGCCATTTTGCAGTGTTCGCACATCATGCCGTCGATAGTAAGTGTTTTTTTCATGGTTTCCTCTTTTAAATTAGTTGGTATCTCAGATGTAAAAAATCTAAGCCTGAGCGCATTCGATACGACGCAGACGGAAGAGAGACTCATCGCAAGAGCGGCAAACCCTGGCGAGAGTTTCCATCCAAACGGCACGAAAAACACGCCGGCTGCAAGAGGGATGCCGATCGTGTTGTAGATGAAGGCCCAGAAAAGGTTCTGCTTGATGTTTCGAAGCGTGGCACGGCTGAGGCGGATCGCCGAAACGATGTCCCAGGGATCGCTTTTCATCAAAACGAAGTCGGCTGATTCAAGAGCGATGTCAGAACCCGCTCCGATCGCGATACCCACGTCAGCCCTCGCAAGAGAGGGGGAGTCGTTGATCCCGTCGCCGACCATGATGACATGGTGTCCGGCATCCTGCAGTGCTCTGACCTTTTCCTCTTTTTCTGCAGGCATAACTTCGGCGATCACGTTACCGATCGACAGCTGCCCAGCGATGGATTCGGCAACCTTCCGTGTATCTCCGGTCAAAAGCACCACGTCCAGACCGAGATCCTGCAGTCCGGCAATAGCCGCTTTGGAGGTTGGTCGAATCTGGTCGGCAACGGAGATGATGCCAAGCATTTCCTTTCCGGCGGCAAAGTAGAGCGGAGTCCCGGTCATGTTCGCCTGGGTAAGAGGTATCCCGTTTTCTTCCATGAAGGCGGCGTTTCCGGCATAACAGATCTTCCCGTTCAGCGAAGCCGAGACGCCTCGTCCCGGAACCGAGACGAAATCCTGCGCTTTAACCAGCACGATACCCTGTTCTCCGGCATAGGTGACGACGGCTTTTGAGAGAGGATGCTCCGATGCGGATTCGACCGAGGCGGCGATCAGCAGGAGATCTTCTGTTGTCCCGGAAAGTGTTACGACCCTGGTGACCTCGGGCTTTCCAATCGTGACCGTTCCCGTTTTATCGAGAAGGATGGTGTCGGCACGTCCCGCGGTCTCAAGCGACTCTGCGGATTTGATCAGAATGCCAAGCGAAGCGGCCTTCCCGGTCGCAACCATGATGGCGACCGGAGTTGCAAGTCCCAATGCACAGGGACAGGAGATAACGAGAACTGAGATCGCGATGGAAAGGGCAAACGTAAACGGCTCGCCGAGAAACAGCCAGACCGCTCCCGAAAGAACGGCGATGGTCATGACCAGAGGGACAAAGATCCCGCTCACTTTGTCGGCGATCTTCCCGATCGGAGCCTTGGATGCGTTGGCATTCTGCACGAGTTCGACGATCGCGGCGAGCGTCGTGTCTTCGCCGACCTTTTCCGCACGGAACGTAAAACTTCCAAGTGAGATCGTTCCTGCAGAGACGGCATCGCCCAGATTTTTGATCACGGGAATGCTTTCGCCGGTCAAAGCCGACATATCGATCGGGGCAGAACCTTCCGTTATCGTGCCGTCGACCGGGATGCCTGCCCCCGGTCTGACCACGATAAGGTCGCCGACCACGACTTCTTCGGCGGGGACGATCATTTCAACGCCGCTTCGAAGAACTGTGGCCGTCTTCGGCGCAAGGTCTATGAGTTTTCTGACCGCCTCGGTGGTCTTGCCTTTCGACCTCGCCTCCAGATACTTGCCGATCGTAACGAGCGAAAGGATCATCGCCGCCGATTCGAAGTAGAGATCCATGGACCAGGTTCCGGCAGCGGCCGTATCGCCGATCGCCAGAGCTGAAAAAATCATGTAGATCGCATACAGCCCGTATGCAAGCGCTGCAAGAGAACCGATCGCCACAAGAGAGTCCATGTTCGGAGCACGGCGGAAGAGTGCAGGGATGCCGGACGTGTAATATTTGTTGTTCGCGACGACGATCGGGATGGTCAAACCAAGCTGAAGGAGAGCAAATATCCCGGCGTTTGCCGGATCATGGGTCCATTCGAGGAGGGGGAACCCCCACATATGACCCATGGAGACATACATAAGCGGGATAAGAAATGCAAAAGAGATGATAAGCCGGATCTGCATTGGGCGAAGCGAAACTCCTCCGCGGGAGGTATCGCCCAGAACCAGATCATATCCGGCTGCGCGCACGGCCTGCCTGATCTGATCATCGGACACATCATCCGAGTCGACGACCAGACGATTTTCCAGAAGATTCACTGACGCGGATTTCACGCCCTCTACACTTTTTGCGGCCTTTTCAACATGAAGAGAGCATGCCGAACAGGTCATGCCGGATACTGAGTAGGTTTTTTTCATTTCGCATTTTCTATAAAGAAATGAGCGATTTCATCCAGCATCGCGCCGGGACGCTCGATTTTTCTTGTTTCAAGATTGACGACCGTGCTCGGGATGCCCGGAAGAACGCCGCCGTCAAGCAGATAATCATGAGGAACGTTGACCTGGTCGACGCTTACCGGCGAGATCTCGCCGGAGATGTTTGCCGAGGTCGCGGTTATCGGACAATCGAACATGGAGATCAGTTCAAGAGCGAGGGTGTGATCCGGATACCGGATACCGATCGTACCCGTCCCTCCGGACAAGTCTCCGGGCAGACAGTTTTTCACCGGGAGAACGATCGTGATTGGACCCGGCAGGAATTTGCTGATGAACCGTTCCGCAAACGGGCTGACGTCTGCAATGCCGTAGATCATCTCGATATCGGAAACGGCGACCGAGATCGGTTTTCCAAGAAGCCGCTGTTTTGCTTCGTAGACTTTGATGACCGCGGTGTCCGATAACGCGTCCGCACCAAGCCCGTAGACCGTTTCCGTCGGATATACAACAAGGCCGTCGCGGGACAAGACGCGGACGGCTTTTTCTATTCTGCCCTCTTCAGTTGGTGTTATCATCAGAACTCTTCCCCTTTCACTTTTGCAATATCGAATACGCCGATCGTGCTGATATGCATCACGGCCATGACCCCGGCCTGGATCGGATCGGTGACGACGAGATCGGCGGCCGATGAGGCGCTTCCCGCCATTTTGAGACAGATCACCGGGATGCCGTC
>ENA-UOOH01002983-UOOH01002983.1-fermentation-metagenome-genome-assembly--contig:-NODE-2983-length-13605-cov-7.071218_pt1 | contig 13605 bp, 10 predicted proteins | sample MGYA00245778_ERZ724025 | MGnify/ENA primary metagenome ERZ724025 (study PRJEB28704, sample SAMN03018313) | fermentation metagenome | biome: anthropogenic terrestrial biome; feature: soil; material... | reverse complement strand
TCATACCGGCTAGTAACTCATCCACTAGTCTCGTATTCGTATGACAGCTCTAACAATCCTGTATCTTATCTTCTTGTACCGACAAGTATCGAATCGGATCAAGCGTATCGAATCTAATAGGCTCGTACCTTATCAAACGTATCTTCTAGTATCTAAACGCATCGAATCAGCTTGGCTCATCCCGACTGAGAAACGTCTGTATCGTTCCGTAAAAGCTCGGATCTCATAAGAATCATCCAGTAACATACGGAAACGGATCGTTTCTACCCGTATCGCTCATCCCATCTCAGAAGTCTTGTACCTGCTAATCCCTTATAGGCAGTCTCATCTCGAATACTTCCAGTACCGGAGATATAAAGCCTCAACTCGAACAAAACTAATTTTGTCTCTAAACAAATAGGCGGAAAGAATTGCGTCGATGCTGTAGGGCAGCTTCTCTGAATTAGTCCTCAGCGACTAATTAAGGAGCTTCGCATTCAGACCAGCAGTGGCGGTTTCATACCTAACTGTTGTGCGTAAAGGCAATAAGTCTAAACCGAATGGCTTTATACCGTCTTCCCGTATTGTCAGAAAGGGCGTCTAGTCCCGAAAAGTATACCGGCTCGACTATATCATGGCCAATGATATACATTGCAGGTGCTGAAAATAAGGGGATACTATTATAGTATCGGATCGACTATTGACTTCAGGTAGACAGATTTGACTGAATACTTAGAAGCTGTATTCTTGTGTAAGTTTTTCGAAACCGGCAACGGCTTGCTTCTCGTCTACGCCTTCGCATTCAATGGTGAGTGTTTCGCCACTATCGATTGGTGAGAGAGCAAAAACATTCATGATGGACTTGAGGTCACATTCATCGCCGTTTTCCAGCTTGAGTTTGATACTGCACTTGTGGTGATTGGCTTCTTCGACTAGCTCTGCGCTGGATCTGGAAGTTAATCCACCCATATTGGTGATTTTGATTTGATAGCTTATCATAATGTTACTTTTTGCACCTTTATTATAAATTATTTGGTAAGCGTTTACAATAGTTTAACCATTTTTTGGTTTACTTCGATTTAATTGAAGCATTACTTTTCAAGAATTTCTTCTTTTGGGGAAGACATACAACAATTTTTTATGAAAAGCGATAACAGAGTAAGCGCCTAGAATGACAGTTTATGCCATCCAAGCATATTTTATCCTTTCTTTTAGCTGGCTTTATTATATGACAACTTTAGTTGATTAGTATATAGATATTTTGATTTTCAACATAGTCTTTTAAATACCTTTATAGTGGTATAATCAATTAACTAATTTGTTTGGAGGAAAATAAATGAAGAAGATTACCAAAGCCGTTATCCCTGCAGCGGGATTAGGAACTCGTTTCTTACCGGCTACAAAAGCCTTACCAAAGGAAATGTTGCCTATTGTCGATACACCCAATATTCAATATATAGTTGAAGAAGCCGTTAAAGCAGGAATCACTGATATTCTTATTATTATTTCTAGTTCCAAGGAAGCAATTGAGAATCACTTTGATGTCAATGCTGAGCTTGAGGCTAGATTAAGAGCAAGCCATAAGGATAAGGAAGCCGATGAGATTAGAGCAATTGCTAATTTGGCCCATATCTATTATGTTAGGCAGAAAGAACCTAAGGGATTAGGTAATGCTGTCTTATATGCTAAGAGCTTTGTAGGAAATGATCCTTTTGCCGTTCTTCTTGGTGATGATCTCATTACCTTCGATGAAAAGCCGGCTATTGGAGAATTAATGGATGCCTACTATAAGACTAATGGTGGAACTATCTTAGGCTGCAAACGTGTTCCTAAAGAACTCTTAAAGAAGTATGGTGTCGTTAAACCTAAGAATGGTCAGAATGGTACTTTATTTGAAGTCAATGATATGGTTGAAAAGCCTCAGGATCCTTCTTTAGCTCCTTCTGATGTAGCAGTCTTAGGAAGATATGTCTTACCTCCGGAAATCTTCTCTATCCTTGAAAACACTAAACCCGGTGCTGGAGGAGAAATCCAATTAACCGATGCTATTAAGACTAGTGTTGCCATTAATCCTTGCTATGCCTGCGTCTTCACTGGCACTAGATATGATATCGGAGATAAATTCGGTTATGTCAAAGCCAATATCGACTTTGCCTTAAAGAATCCTGAATTAGAGCCTAAAGTTAAGGAATACATCAAAGAATTAGCTAAGAAGTTCTAATAGATACGTATTTGATTAATCATTGATAGGAGTCCACCCTCATGGAAAATAAAAAAGTTATGCTTACCGCTGATCGACCGACTGGTAAGCTTCACATCGGACATTATGTCGGATCATTAAGAAGAAGAGTCGAACTACAGAACTCTAATCAGTTCGATGAATGCTATGTCATGATTGCTGATACCCAGGCACTTACTGATAATGCCGGCAATATTCAGAAAGTCAAAGACAACATCATTGAAGTAGCCTTAGATTATCTTTCCGTTGGTATCGATCCTACTAAGACTACTATCTTTGTCCAATCAAGAATCCCAGAACTATTTGAATTAACTTGCTATTACCTCGACTTAGTAACTCTATCAAGACTTGAAAGAAATCCTACTGTTAAAGCTGAAGTCGCTCAAAAGCAATTTGGTGAATCCATTCCGGCTGGTTTCCTTTGCTACCCAGTATCTCAGGCGGCTGATATCACGGCTTTTGATACCACTGTTGTCCCGGCCGGCGAAGATCAGTCTCCGATGATTGAGCAGTGTTCTGAAATCGTTCATAAGTTCAATTCCATGTATGGTGAGACTTTAGTCAATCCGACTATTGCTCTTCCTGAGAAAGAGTCCTGCAAGAGACTTCCCGGAACTGATGGTAAAGCCAAGATGTCGAAGTCTATCGGTAACTGCATCTACTTGAGTGATGATAGTAAGACTGTCACTAAGAAAGTCATGACGATGTTTACTGATCCCACTCACTTAAAGATTACTGATAAAGGTCATACTAAGGATAATCCGGTCTTCATCTATTTGGATGCTTTCTGCAAAGATGATGATTTCCAAAAATTCTTACCTGACTTTAAGAATCTTGATGAATTAAAACATCAGTATGAGGAAGGTGGCTTAGGTGATGTCACCGTTAAGAAGTTCTTAGCTGATGTCTTAAATGAAACTCTTGAACCTTTCAGAATCAAGAGAAAGGAATATGAGAAAAATATTCCTGAAGTCTATCGTATTTTAGAAGAAGGCTCTAAGAAAGCTGAAGCTAAAGCTCATGAAACAGTTCTAAGAGTAAGAAGAGCACTATCTGTAAACTACTTTGAGGATACTAAGTTCATTGAGAAGCAGGCTAAGGCCTATAAGAAGAAGATAGCTGATGAGGAGAAGTTAGCTGCCTACTTAGCAAAACAGAAGAAGAACTAAAACTAATGGCTATGGAAGTAAAATCCCATAGCCATTTTTAAAAAGAATCGTATTTATCGAGAAATTTTTACTCGGAAAAATATTAGTCGGAAATTTCCGAGTAAAGTCAAACTTCTTTTATCATTACTAAAAATACAATTCAAAAGAAATTTTTCAGCATAAAAAATTCTTTTCTTACTTAAAAATTCAATGATTATTTAAGATGCTATAATGTTTTGTAGGGGGAAATAGTATGGCTATTATTTCTGGGTTATTATCTATACCTATTCTATTTGCCACTATCGATGCCAATTCAATTAATAATATAAGCAATTATGATAGGCAAAATTTAATTGATTTAAACGAATCATGTGATCAAAGCTGTGGCCAAGTGAACATCACCTCCTCTCTTTTTTTCCATCCTTTCTCTGAAAAGAGCTATATTGGAATACTTAGAGTTCAAGCGAGCTTTTCATCTGGTTCCTTCCTATGTAATTCATCACTTTCCAAAGAAAAGTACGATTCAAATGCTTACCTACTTTCTGGTTCACTTGAATTAGCAGTAAATCGATCTCAACTTATGGAAACTGAATATGGCCCTTCTTGCTATTATTTAGACTATCTACCAAAATCAGACCAAACTACATATTCATATTCTTTTTCCAGTTTCACCAACTATGGTTTAGGCTTTACTGATTCAACATCTAGTTCCTTAGGGCTTCAATATGATGGGTCTGGTTCGATTGGCTTAAGCATTGGCAATAACCGTAGCTTTAATGGTCGAATCGCTTGGGGATCTTCAACAACAGAAAGTTATTCTAGACTGGATCCTTATTTAAATTCTGCCGCTTTTCAGCCGGATTCAAACAAAAATTACCATTCGGCTTTATATACTTTTTCTTCAAAATTAGGAGACCAAACAAAAACTTATACTATCGATGCCTGCTATTTCTTTGAAATAGAGAAATATTACTCTTCTAATGTTCCGATTGATTTGTTTGTTAAAGCAAAAGGCGTTTTTAAAAAAGATAGTATTTGGTCTTGGGTTAGATATCAAAAAGAATTATCTACTTCGCTATCAAACTTTAAAACCTATTACGTGAATATTTAATTAAGATGAAAATAATAAATGTTTCTAAATCGTATAATCAAAATTGCCTTTTTAATAATCTAAATGGTCAATTTGGAAAAGGATTTTATCTAATAAAAGGAAAATCCGGATCGGGTAAAAGTACTTTACTAGAGATTTTGACTAAGAACAGCAAACCTGATAGTGGAGAAATATTAATTGAGGAAGGTGAAAGTTTTTCCTATTTATCTCAACGACATGCCAATTTAATTTCAGATCTGAGTTTAAATGAAAACCTGCTTTGCTTTTATGGGAAAGAAGCTCTTAGTTCTTCAAGAGTTAAAGAATTAGCTTATATCCTCGATTTTAATTCGTTTACTAAAAAAGTTTGTTTTCTTAGTGGTGGTGAATTCAAAAAAGCCGAGCTAATATTTGTCTTATTTAAAGACGTATCTTTCTATATTTTGGATGAGCCTTTTAAAAGTCTTGATATTAGTAGTGTTAATAATCTTATTGATTGGTTAAATAATGAAAGTAAAACCAAAGGAATCATTATAACCAATAATCAGGAAGGTCTCCTAAATCTTCCTAATACCAATGTTATTGATTTAAGCAGTAAGACACAAAAATTAGAATCTAATCCTAATAAAGTCAAAGAAAAATCATTAAAGAAATCTAAAATCAATAAAAGAATACTTTTAAAAGGTCTTTGGAATTCTAGCAGGCTTTTCTATTCTCTTCGTGCTATTTTTAGTATCTTTTCTGTTGTTTTCTTTTCTTTAGCTTTAGCTTTCATGCCCTTAGGTAATAAGGATATTAAATATTCTGGGATCATTAATTCCGAGTCCTATGAAAAAGTCGCTTGTTACCCAACTTTTTATCCTTTCTCTAATTTTGCTCTGCTCCAAAAAATCAATGATAAAGATAGCTCTTATCAAATTTGCTTATCATCAAATGATAAAAGTCTTCTTTTTGTATCCGTACCTGAAGTCAAAAAAGAAATAGTAGGAATTAAATCTTTTAGTAATCTTCCTTTAAATAAAACTAGCGATGGTATTTCTGTATTTGATAACACCAACAGTATTGTTGATTGTTTACCATATACTATTTCTGATAAAGAAGAATATGAAAGTGAGATAAAGAATTTACCACCAGTCCTTCAGGATGCTTACCAAGATTCTAATACAAACCTCTTTTTTATTTCTTCTTCGGCGGTAAATGAATTATTAACTTATGGTGGACTAAATGCTCTTCAAGATTCTACAAATCATCCCTTAAGCTCTGAATTATCGTGGCTTAATTTTATAGGAACTAATATATCCGGTACTTATTATCTTTCATTAAAAAGCACTGATAACAAAGATGATAGTGCTGTTTCTTTTATCCTAGATGACAATGATAGTTGCTATCTAAAAGTTATTGATAGTAAAATTAAAAGAATCTCTTATTTTGATTCACTATATCTCGATAATGATTATGGATTTGATACCATTGCCTCTGATGATGGGCAATATCATATTTCAAAAGGTTTACTTCTAAACTACCTATTCTTAACAAATACTAACACCATTACCTATAATTTGGTTTTCTTCAATAAAGAAAAATTGTTAGATTCTGATAACTTCTTTGTTCCTTATACTCCTATCAGTCAGGGTAAAGATGTTCAAAGAAGAACATATTTTCTTATGCTGGGAATAGCTTTTACTTTTTGCTTTATTCTTTCAATAATATTTATTATCTTACAACCTCAAAGTGAAAAGAAAGTATCAAAAGAAATCAAAGATCTTCTTAAAAAAAGCAATCAGTTATCGGTGTTTAGAATCTTTTGTCCTTTTTCAATTGGATATTTCCTACTCCAAATAACCATAGGCTTATTAGTTTATCTTCCAGGGCTAAAATGGGCTGATTATATTTATCTGAATGAATCATTACCAACTGGAAGCCTTCAAAGTATGGACCAAATAATAAACAGTTCTTTCATTTCCAAATATTACTCATCTTTTAATACGGCTACTTATACCTGTTCTTCATTCTCCTTCTGGTTTCTCTTAATTCTAGTGATTGTTGCAATTTACAGTTTGCTGATTGCTTTTAGGAGTAAAAAGAATGATTGAATTAACCAATATTAATAAGTCATTTACTGATAAAGTAATTTTTCAAAATGCTTCTTTGTCTCTTCCTAATAAAGGGATGGTTTTATTATTAGGACCTAATGGATGCGGCAAATCAACTCTTCTTCAAATAATTGGCGGATTAGATGAAGACTTTCAAGGACAACTATCTTATTCTTCTAGAAAGATGACAGAAAAAGAAAAGATTAACTTTTCTGATAATTCAATTGTTTATCTAAACCAGTCCTCCATACTATTTGAAGAATATTCAGTTATTCAAAATATTCTTTTACCATATCAATCTAAAAATAAAGAAAAAGCTATATCATTATTAAATTCATTAGGCATTGAAAATCTTGCCAATGAAGAAATCAAATCTCTTAGTGAAGGTGAAAAAGCGCGAGTCTGCTTAGTCAGGGCTTTGCTCAAAGACCCAACAATAGTTTTAGCTGATGAAATCACAGCAGGATTGGATATTGAAAGTTCCAATAAAATAGACGATTTATTAAAAGAATATTCAAAAAAAGCCATCGTTCTTTTAGCTACACATAAGAAAGAAGATATTCAATTCTTCAGTAATTGTAAAACTATCACAATTAAAGATAAGAATATAATTACCAACTTTGATATCAATAAATCAAATGATGAAAGCGAAGATACCATTTATAAGAATAAAGATGAAAGACTTGTAAATAAAACCTTCTCTAAGACGCTAGCTTCTATTTTTGTTCCTTTTCTATCGCTGTTCTTTGCTTTAATTTCTTCTTTTTCACTTTTATTCACAACCTATTCTAAATGTGCTTCAGATTCATCTTTTAATCTCGATTATCTTTTTAACAATTATCCATACTTAATAAATGACTCATCATTAGGAACAGGGTTTCTTCCTGATAGCAATGATAGATTTTATTTGGATTTTGATAATCATAATTTAGTCAGCGGAAATGACAAATCTGATACTATTCTTTCTACCGTTTACCTAAACAAGGACGATGATTTATCTTTATTTCCTCCTCCGGTAATTGGAAGAACTCCAGCGACCAATAGTGAAATAATGATTCCAAAATCAAGATATCAACGTTTGCTATCTGTATATGACATTAGCGATAATGAATTCTCCTTATCGACTTTAAGTATTTGTTGGAATTACCATATTTACTCTACTGAAAAGCAATATCAAATAATAGGTGTATATGATGATATTGAAAGCTCAAATACAACTGCTAAAACCTATCTTTCTTCTATCATTTCTAATGAAACCAAGAAAAAAGAATATTTGAATAACTATTTCACAGATCCTCTTAAAACCTTCTCTATTCTAGATTATGGCTGTTCAACTGCTTTCTCTTACTCCGATAATAGCACAGAGCAAATGGCCTTTTTGTCAACTGAAAAAGAAAAAGAAAAAGCCAAGGCATTTATGCAATCTTCCAATTTAAAAATCCAAGATATTTTCAGCCAAAATCCTTATTTAGTTAATGATAATGAAACTTATCCATATTTAAGCCTAATAGAATCAGGGCCAAAATATACAAAAACCAGTTATCTTTTATTGGTTTTATCTTTTATAGCTAGTCTTGCTTTTACTATAACCTTCTATTCAGTTTTAAAAGGTAAGGTTGTTTTATATAGAGCCATCAATGGTAACAGAAAGAGTTTATCTCGCTATTTTAAGAAATACATATTATTTGGAGCTGGTTTCCAGCTTATAGCTTTTGCCTTATTATCATCAATATTCTGTATTTTTCTAAATCAGAAATTTAATTCAATTCTTTTATTCACTAATAAAATAAGTTTTCTAAATACTGCTTGGTATCTTTACCTTATCGTTATAATTTCTTTTGCTGTTGAAGTACTGCTTTTGCTCTTAGCAAATAAACATCTATTTAAAACATCAATACAGAAACAAATCAAAGAATTATCCTGATGTTAGAATTTTTTAAATATTATTTTTTAGCATCTGATTCACTACAGTAACCTACTAGCACGACTTGAAATGTAGGTTACAATATTCTATAATTTCTATATGAAGTCATTAAATGATTATGAAAAAGAAATAGAAAAATACCCCAAAGGATATATTTCCATTAAAACAATCAATAAGAAGAAACGATATTATTTGCAGTGGCGTGAAGATAATAAGATTAAATCAAAATACATACCTGCTAAAGATGTTCCTTTATATCAAGAGCAAATTAAAAAGTTCAAAGAATTAGAAGAAAAGATTAGACAATATATTTCTATACTTACTCCTGCACCTGAATTATCAAAGAACCATCTAAGCTTAACTGGCAGTGTCATGGCTGGTAATAAAAAGGTTGCCACCTTTGAGAATGGCAAGATTACTTTCATCAATAAAGAATTTGCACCTCTATATATTGTAAGAACCAATGATGTCAGGACTTGGTTAGAAAGAAGAGCTATCGATTCACACCGAGCTAATTCTAGGCTTCTTAAAAAAGCCCTAGGAATCAGAAATACTTCTGATCTCAATACTTCTTTAGAAGCACATGGTGCTACTATCACCGATAATTATTGGTTTAAAGCTAAGTTTTCTTCTTTGAAATATAGCGATATTCTCTTTAATAACGATTATTTTTCAGATTTAGCTTTAACTGGTAATTTTTCTAATCTTAAAGCAAGAAGAATCCTTTCACCAGAATTAACTAACATCGGCAGCTATGAGAAGTGCTGGAAATTAATCAATGGCTCTTGGTGGATGTACAAGAATGAAAACGAAAATCAAAGATTCTCTGAAATCTTCATATATCTACTAGGTAAGACTCTTGGTTTTAATATGGCAATCTATGAACTAGATGGATCATATATAAAAACTAAGAATTTTGCTGATAAAGAAAATTTTGAACCAATGAGTTCATTAATGGATGAAAATGAAGACTACAATGATGTCTTTAATGTTTTAGATAATATCTCAGAAGATATTGCTAAAGACTATCTAAAATTAATTTGGTTTGATAGTCTAGTTTTTAATCAGGATAGACACAATGAGAATTATGGATTAATGAGAAATAAAGAGACTGGAAAAATTGAATCATTAGCTCCTAATTTTGATAATAACATTGCCTTAATTTCAAATGGATTTCCAAACAAAGACCGAAAAAAGGATGGATTAATTTCTTTCTTTAAGGAACTATTAAAGAAAAATAAAACAGCTAAGCGGTACTATTCAGATATGTCTTTCCCCTTACTAACAGACAGCATCATCTCAGACTGTCTTAATAATTGTCCTCTAAAAACCAATAATGAATTCATCCATCAGTTCCTAATGAATGGATATGAAGTCTTGATGTCATTAAAGTAACCTGCTAGCACGACTTGAAATGTAGGTTACTTTTTTAAAAGTTCTTTTACTTCTTTCTAATCATAATTTTCTTCTATTTAGTCATTCCTTTTGTTCCTCAATAAGAAGACAAATACCTGATTAGCATTGAAAAAATAAATCTTTGATAATACAATATAACCACCATCGCGACTGTTCTCGTCGAACCTGGTCAGGGCCGGAAGGCAGCAGCCATAAGATTGAGTTCAGTGTGCGGTGGCTTTTTTATTTAAAAAGCATGACTAAAGAAGAACTTAAAAAAATCTTAGATAAGATGTACACTATCTCTTCCTATGCCTCTTCCATTAAAGAGATACCAGTTTCCTGTTGCCTAGTTAATGGAAAAGAATCTTTCTTTTCCATTAATCATGTAGAAAGAGAAAGTAATCCTTTTTCTCATGCTGAGATAAACTGCCTTAATAAGGCTTTATCTGCCAACAAGTCTAAGTATTTAAAAGATAGTATTATGGTCGTCTCTTTAGAACCCTGTCTTATGTGTATGGGGGCTATCTTAAAAGCTGGAGTTAAAGAACTCTACTATGTTCAGGATGATCCCGATAAAGGTGCTTTATCTCACTATCATGTCTTTGTGGATGATGTCTTAAAAGTAAATAGAATCCAAGATGAAAGATTCAATAGTTTAATGAATCAGTGCTTTAAGGAAATCAGAAAGAAGTAGTTTCTTTCTTTGAAGTTCTATATAAGATTAATGGTATTATGCTAAAATCTATCAGTATGAAGAAACAGAATAACTCATTTTTAACTATCAATTGCTGTTTTGTCCTTAGTTTTCTCTAGCAGGGCTTACTTTTTTGCTGTCTAAAAATCTAATTAATTAAAGGAGAAAACTAACTATGGATTACATGATTGAAAGACTTAAGGCGATGAAAACCCGTCTTACTGATATTGATAAGATCTTAAGTGAAGGTACAGCTGATATTGCTACAATGACCGCTCTTTCTAAAGAGAGAGCTTCTTTAGATGAGCCGGTTGCTATGTATGATGACTTAGTCAAGATGAGTAACGATAAGAATGAAGCTGAAGAGATGATGAAAGACTCTGACCCGGATATGAAATCCTTAGGTAAGAGTGAATTCGATGACTTAACTAAGAAGATAGAAGAAAAGAGAAGTGCTATTCAGTTAGCTCTTCTTCCTAAAGATATCAATGATGATAAGAACGTCATCATGGAAATCAGAGGAGCCGCTGGCGGAGATGAAGCTAACATCTTTGCTGGTGACTTATTCCGTATGTATTCTCATTATGCTGATAAAAAGGGTTGGAAGATCCAGGTAATGGATTCTTCTCCTACTCCTTTAGGTGGCTATTCTTTAATTTCCTTTAAGATTAAAGGAAAAGGTGTCTACTCTCGCCTAAAGTTTGAAAGTGGAGCTCATCGAGTTCAAAGAGTCCCGGTTACTGAAGCTAACGGAAGAATTCAGACATCTACTGCTACAGTACTTGTCATGCCGGAAGTTAAACATGTCGATATTGTCATTAACCCTGCTGATTTACAGATTGATACCTATCATTCTTCTGGTGCTGGCGGACAGAACGTCAACAAGACTGAAAGTGCCGTCAGAGTCACCCATATTCCTTCAGGCATTGTGGTCTCCTGTCAGATTGAAAGAGATCAGCTAGCCAATAAGGAAACCTGTATGGAAATGCTCAAAGCTAAACTTCAGGCTCAGCATGATGCTGAAGTTGAAGAAAAGGTCGGCGGTGAAAGAAGACTGAAGTTAGGAACTGGTGAAAGAAACGAAAGAATCAGAACCTACAACTATCCACAGAACCGTGTCACTGATCATCGTATCGGCTGGTCTAGTCTTAACCTTCCTAAAGTCATGGATGGCGACTTAGATGATTTAATTGCAGCTTTAATTGAAGCTAATCAGAAGGATCTCCTCTTAGAAGAAACTAAAAAATTAGAAGAGATGGCTAGTTCCAAAGCCAATTAGTAATTAATGAGAGCCAATAACGTTTTTACTCTCTACTATCAGAATCAGATTCCTTTAGCAGACATCAAGACTATCTTTGATGGCTACTATCAAATACCCTTTGACTCTTTAGGTCTTATCGGGGAAAGTAAAACTATCCCCGATAAAGAAGCCTATCGGGTTTTAGATTTGCTAAAGAAAGGCTATCCGGCTGTCTATTTAGTCGGCTACGCTGACATTAAAGATATTAGCTTCTTTCTTAATGAAGATATTAGCTTCTTTCTTAATGAAGATGTCTTAATTCCAAGAATAGAAACCGAAGAATTCATCTATGAATATCTAGCTAACAACTATGACTTCAGCAATAAGAAAATCCTAGATCTTTGTACTGGTTCTGGCTTTATTGCTTTAAGCATCAAAAAGCTATTTCCATCTGCAAATATCTTAGCTACTGATATTTCATCTAAAGCTTTAGCAATAGCTAAAAAGAATAGTGACTACAATCATTTAGAAATAGAACTAAGAAAATCTGATTTCTTTTCAGACATCGAAGAAACTTTTGATGTCATTGTTTCTAATCCTCCATACATTGAAGAAAATAGTAAAAATGTTTATGCTCCCTTTGAGCCTGAACTTGCTTTATATAGTGGCAAGGATGGTTTAGATTCTTATCATAAAATCTTTTCTGATTTAGATAAGCATCTAAATAAAAAAGGAGTAGCTTTCTTTGAATTAGAAGCTACTAATGCTCTAAAGACTAAAGAATTATTCAAACAAATCTGTCAAGAAGCTTACGAAGTAAGTTTCTTTACTGACTTAGAAGGCAAGAAGCGTTATTTGATTGTTAAGAAATCTTCTTAATCAGTAGGAGCCCCAGTCCAGGATCTTCCTTCAGTGATTGTCGTAATCAATAAGGAAATACCTAGGACTGTTAAAGCTAAGATACAGATTATAGGTGGAACATTAGAGCTATTAGCTAAGAATAAAGTAGCTACTTCAAATAAGGCACAATTGAAGTAGAAGATGTATTTAAAGTCTCGTGGAAACATTATCGAGGAGACTAAGGCTATCGGTAAAATGATAAGCCCAGAAACTAAAGTGAAGTAAATAGGGGTATTATTGATAACTGAAGTAGAACCGACTTTTGCTAAATAAATGATTGCCATGATTCCATAGGCGATAAAAGTTAAGATTCTCGACATTCTTGATAGTTTTACTTTCTTGGCCCACTTCATAAAGGAACTTTCTTTTTCACCAGGGATATTTTCAATATGACTTTCAATCTTCTTATTGGTTTCAGCACCATTGAGGAAGTCATAATATGAATCAGCGTTAGTGTCTTCTTTGAATTCACTGACATATCTTCTTTTCTTTCTTAGATAGTTTATAAAGAAAGCAATATTAAGTAGACAGCCTAAGGAACAATAAACGACTTCTATAACATAGATAGCGACTGTATTAATACCAGTGGTATCGAAAGCATCAATATAGATAAACTTATTAGAATAAAGACATAATAAAAACAAAGTCTCAAAGAAGTAGAACCAGGATAATCTTACTGGTCGATATAAGGTCATTAAGCCATTTCCGATTATTTCAGCTATCAAGATAACACAAGGAAGAACAACGGCATTGTTGCTAGTGTAATCAGTGATGTAATAAAGAATATAGCTAGGCCAAACTAAAAAGAGAGTCATTGATAGAAAGACAATGATTCTATTAAAGACATCTACTCTAAATAGATGGTTAAGAAAGCCTTTGATTTTCTCTTTCATACAGGAT
>ENA-UOOH01002978-UOOH01002978.1-fermentation-metagenome-genome-assembly--contig:-NODE-2978-length-13629-cov-2.949168_pt1 | contig 13629 bp, 12 predicted proteins | sample MGYA00245778_ERZ724025 | MGnify/ENA primary metagenome ERZ724025 (study PRJEB28704, sample SAMN03018313) | fermentation metagenome | biome: anthropogenic terrestrial biome; feature: soil; material... | reverse complement strand
TTTTTATTATTCTATAAATAACCGGTTTGAAACCGTGTCTGCACGCCGGTATAATTGAGTTGTCTCCAGCAGACTTCATACATATTAATGTAATATGTAACTAAACATGTATTAATTACAGTCTGATATAGGAAAGGGGTATACAACATGAGTTTGCCTTGGCATGAAATGCTGCTGCGCTTATTCATTGCTGCAGTTTATGGCTTGATGGTCGGGATGGAGCGCGAGCGCCGGCATCGTCCGGCGGGGATTAAGACCCACATTCTTGTCTGCGTAGGCGCTTCTCTGGTTTCCCTGATTCAAATTAAAATGGTGAATGAAGTAATCGGTCTCGTGCAAAACGACCAGTTGCTTGCAGCTACACTAAAAAGCGACTACGGCCGATTGGGCGCCCAGGTCATAAGTGGAGTCGGCTTTCTAGGCGCAGGCACCATCCTTCGGAACAAGGGAGCAGTAAAGGGATTAACCACCGCCGCAACACTTTGGCTGATTGCTTGTGTCGGTCTGGCAGTTGGTATGGGATATTATTTGACCAGCGTCATGGCGATTACAATTACCATGATTGTTTTGACCATTCTGCATCTGGTTCAAAATCAATTACTGAAAAGCCGTGGAGTGAAACGGATAGATATCACCATGAGCAACAAACGGGAAGCTATGAATTTCATAAACGATTATTGCGTGTCCTATAACATTTTGATTAAGAATATTGAGCTGAATGATGTAAATTCGCATCCGGATGACGAAGGCTTAGTGGATTACAACCTGACGTATAGCTATAGATTTCTACTTCCGCGCTCGGTTTTGGTTGAGAATCTGCTGATTGACTTGCAAATGAATGAGTATATCCTATCTGCATCCGATGTATCTGATTCATTCTCTGCATAGCGGGGTGTTTTCTGACAAAAAAACGGGGATTAGCGTTTTATAGGCGAATTTGCATTGCTATTTGTATTGCTATTTGCATTGCTTATGGACGGTCCTCCTGAGGCGAGACATTGAATTTCTTTTTATAAAAACGGTAGAATGCCGAATAATCCCGAAAACCGCAAGCCTGACTGACCTCATTGGCCGGATGACCGGCACGTAGCATCTGCCTTGCCGCCATCACCCGCTTGATTAGAACATAATCCCAAATGGTTGAACCTGTCGCATGTTTAAAAATTCGATTGAGCTGGCTTTTACTAATCAGAAACTGTTCAGCTAATGAATCCAGTGAAAGTTTATTGGAAGTCAAATTGTAATTCACATAACGGATTAGCTCATGGGATATATCCTTATATGGGTTTTGCAGGGTTTCATTCTTTTTGACCAAAAATGCCGCTTTTAACTCAGTCAGAATGGGATATAAATTTGTGGTGATAGCCAGTCTGCGATAATAATCCCCCTGTATATTGGTTTCCATTGAATTGAGACACTCATGAATAAAACTGCTGCGAAACGATGCGCGCTGATACATATTATGCCGACCAATCGGACGGTCTTCAAAAGGCTGGAGCAGTTCACCGTTCGGATCGATTGAGGTGACAATGTCGGATGAAAAATGTATGGCAACCCGCTCGTACGGCGAATCATGCTGAATTTTCAGCTTATGTGCTTCACTGGGACGCATTACCATCATACTTCCCGGCTCTAGTATATATTCACAGCCCTCAACCATGAATCGCCCGTTGCCTGATAGAAAAAATAGTATTTCATACATTTCATGGGCATGCATGCGAAAATTCTCCTGGGAGGGCTTCATATCAACGCTGTGATGAAAATAAAGGGACTTGTCTATGTATTGATATTCCATAATCCAAACATCCTATTTTCTTTTTTATCTTAATTATAGTAGGTTATGATTATAAATGCAATAATATATGCCTATATATTCAATTGATATGCACATATAATTATGATACTATTAACCTATGTGAAATATAATAGATTTTAACTAGTTACAACAATGCCGATATAAAGGCTATATGTGACGAGAATATTAAAAAATGACGGAGGATACAGCTATGAAAATGACATTTCGCTGGTATGGCGATAACGATCCGGTAACACTCCAGAAAATCAGACAGATACCCATGATGACCGGTATCGTTTCCGCAATCTATGATGTACCTGTCGGCGAAGTATGGAGCAACCAAAGCATATTTGACCTGAAAAACAAGATTAACGAGGCAGGATTAGAATTTGAAGTTGTCGAGAGTGTACCGGTTCATGAAGATATAAAGCTCGGCAACGCAAATGCTGTCAAATGGACCGAGAACTACTGCGAAAACATCCGTCGGCTCAGCAAAGCCGGTGTTAAAGCTATTTGCTATAATTTCATGCCGGTTTTTGACTGGCTACGCAGCGAGCTGGGACGCGAGCATACAGACGGCTCCAACTCCCTGGCTTATGACGATGAAACCGTTCTGTCTATGAACCCACTGACCAGCGAACTGTCCTTGCCCGGCTGGGATGAGAGCTATACAAAAGAGCAGCTAAGAGATTTGTTGAGTCAATATGAGAAGATCGATGAAGAACAGCTTTGGAAGAATCTACAGACATTTTTGGAAAAGATTATTCCCGTCGCCGAGGAGTACGGTGTAAAAATGGCCATCCATCCGGATGATCCGCCCTGGGGTTTGTTTGGTCTTCCCCGTATTATTACAGGTCAAGAAAATCTTGATCGTTTTCTAAAGCTTGTAGACAGTCCCGCAAACGGTCTGACATTTTGCACCGGCTCACTGGGTGCCGGCCAGAACAATGACCTTCCTCGGATGATCCGTCAATTTGGGAGCCGTATTTACTTTGCGCATCTGCGCAATATCCTGTGGACAGGAGAGCGCTCCTTTGAGGAGGTCGGACACCCTACCTCCTGCGGTTCGCTGGATATGTACGCAATCGTAAAAGCACTTGTGGATAGCGGGTTTGATGGTTATGTACGTCCGGACCACGGACGAATGATTTGGGGAGAAACCGGTCGTTATGGATACGGCTTGTATGACCGTGCTTTGGGCGCGACCTATCTGACCGGATTATTCGAAGCAGTTGAAAGGAGCAGTAATAAATGAATCATACGGTTGTAATTACAGGAGCGGGCGGGGTGCTCTGCTCGACATTTGCAAAGGCAATGGCGGCGGCAGGGTATCAAATTGCACTGCTTGATTTAAATGAGGCTGCAGTACAGGCAGTCGCAGATGAAATCACCGCAGCGGGCGGTACTGCAAAAGCGTATAAGTGCAGTGTTCTGGATAAAGCCGAGCTTGAATCGGTACACGACCAGATCCTACGGGATCTGGGAAAGTGCCACATTCTGATTAACGGTGCCGGAGGCAACAGCCCGAAATGCACCACTGCACATGAAACCTTCCAAGAGGGAGACGACGTAAACAACGATATTGCGACCTTTTTTAACCTTGACAAAAGCGGTTTCAACTTTGTATTTGATCTGAACCTTATGGGATCTCTGCTTCCCACACAGGTATTTGCAAAAGATATGATTGGGCAGGAGGGCTGTTCTATCCTGAATATCTCCTCCATGAATGCTTTTCGTCCGCTTACAAAAATTCCGGCATATAGCGCCGCAAAAGCCGCCGTATCCAACTTTACGCAATGGCTTGCAGTGCATTTTGCGGCTGAGGGAATCCGCGTAAACGCGATTGCGCCCGGCTTTTTTGTCACCAATCAAAACCGCGCATTGTTGTTTGACGAAAACGGCAATCCCACACCCCGTACCAATAAAATTTTACGCGCTACCCCTATGGGCAGGTTTGGGGAAGCCGAGGAACTGCTCGGCACCCTCCTTTGGCTGACCGATAGCAAGGCATCAGGTTTTGTAACCGGCATTGTTGTGCCTGTTGACGGCGGTTTTTCGGCTTATTCAGGTGTATAGCACCAATCAAAAATATAAAAACACAAGCTCAACTGCGATTGGAATTATCAATCGCAGTTGAGACAATAGTAAGCTATCGCCGATCCGACATGTCCTACTGTGTAATATATATTCAACTTTTGTAGAAGCTGTTGGAGAGAGGTTACCCTTTAAGAGCAGGAGAGACAAGCAATATAATAGAAAATATCCAGTGTGTCTCTATACAAGCTGGCGCTTGTCCCTTATGGGGCTAATATTTTAGTTGAAAAGGATGGTATATAGGTATGAGCCAATTTAAGCTGTGTGCGTTTGCCGATGAAGCAGGAGCAGATATACAGGATCAGATACAGGCGCTAAATGATAATAACATCCCTTTTCTTGAAGTACGGGGTGTTGCAGACCGTAATTTCACAAAGCTTAGCATTCAGGAGGCAAAGGAATTAAAAACCCGTTTGGCTAGCCACGATATCCGCATCTGGTCGATCGGCTCGCCGTTGGGGAAAATCGGTATTACAGATGATTTTGGTCCGCACATGGAGCTGTTCTTACATACACTTGAACTGGCGCGGGCGGTAGAAGCCCAATGTATCCGCTTATTCAGTTTTTTTATCCCTTCGGACAAGGATGCTGCGATATATCGCAATGAAGTAATGGAACGGCTCTCAAGGTTCAGCGAAGCAGCCAAAGGAAGCGGCGTAACCCTCTGCCATGAAAATGAAAAAGGGATTTATGGCGACAACGCTGACCGCTGCTTTGATATTCACAGGCAATTGCCTGCATTAGCGGCTATTTTTGATCCCGCCAATTTTGTTCAATGCAATCAGGATACTATTAAGGCATGGGAGCTATTGTCTCCTTACGTCAAATATATGCACATAAAAGATGCCATCCAAGGCGGAGCGGTGGTTCCAGCTGGTAAGGGCAACGGCAATCTACCCTATCTGCTTGAAAAGTATAAATTGCAGGGCGGAACCGTATTGACATTGGAACCCCACCTTAAGGTGTTCAGCGGATTTGAGGCACTGGAAAACGGTGAGAAAATTAGTATTTCCGATGAATACTCCTATCCATCCCAGCGAGCAGCCTTTGATGCGGCAGTGTCCGCGCTGCGGGTATTAATATAAAGGGAGAATGATAACATGGAAATCGGTGCGCAACTGTACACGGTTCGGGATTACACCAAAAATCTGGACGATTTTGCAACGACGCTTGAAAAGATCGCCCAAATCGGTTACCGCGTTGTTCAGGTATCCGGCACCTGCGCTTATGATCCGCTATGGCTTAGTGAACAGCTAAAACGTCTTGACCTAAAATGTGTACTTACCCATTATGACCAAGATCGCATGGCCAGCGAAACAGATCAAGTGGTTGCAGAGCACAAGCAGTTTGACTGTAGACATATTGGAATCGGCTGTATAAAAAACGGACTTAAAAACGGCATGGATGACTACATAAGCTTTCGCGACACCTTCAAACCGGTAGGTAAACGGATGAGCGAGCTGGGCTGCCGTCTGATGTATCACAATCACGACATGGAATTCGAGCGCTGCGGCGAAGGTAAAAAAATATATCTTGAAAAAATGGCTGAGGATTTCTCTTCGGATGAGCTCGGCTTTACGATTGACACCTATTGGGTTCAGGCGGGCGGCGGTAATCCGGCAAAATGGATTCGCAGCCTTTCTGGACGCGTGCCTTGCGTTCATCTGAAGGATATGACCTATGCCCAAGGTGAAAAACGCATGGCTCCTATATACGAGGGCAACATGGACTTTGATTCTATTCTTGAAGCCTGCGAACAGGCGGGTGCACAGTATCTACTTGTGGAGCAGGATGACTGTTACGGAGATAATCCTTTTGAATGTCTGAAAACCAGTTACCTTAACCTGAAATCTAAGGGACTTTGAGTTGTCCGCGTGAACATAAGCTTTTTTGCAGGATTCTATTTTCACCTTCACCTTATAGATAGATGGAGAGGCTGAAATAACTTGTTTCAGCCAACAGAAAGGAATGATTTTATTATGAATAAAATTAAACTTGGAATCATTGGCATCGGCAATATGGGTTCAGGGCATATCAATAACGTACTCGAGGGCAAATGTCCGGAAATCGAAATAGCAGCTGTTGCGGACATAAAACCGGATCGCCTGCAATGGGCAGCAGATAATATTCCTACTGCCGCAAGATTTGATACTGCAGAGGCAATGATGGACAGCGGTCTGATTGACTCTATCCTAATCGCGGTACCCCATTACGACCATCCCAAATATGCAATGGCCGGTTTTGAACGCGGACTGCATGTGATGGTGGAAAAGCCGGCCGGCGTTTATACCAAACAGGTTGGTGAAATGAATGAAGCCGCCAAAAAAGCAAATGTGATATTTGGCATGATGTTTAATCAGCGTACCGATCATATCTACCGAAAAATGCGGGAACTGGTGCAAGGCGGCGAACTTGGACAGCTCCGCCGTACCAATTGGATTGTTACCAACTGGTATCGTCCGCAATGTTATTATGATTCAGGCGCATGGCGCGCCACATGGTCGGGTGAGGGCGGCGGGGTACTGCTCAATCAGTGCCCCCACAATCTGGATCTGTGGCAGTGGATTTGTGGCATGCCTGTCAAAGTAAAAGCCCACCTTCATTTTGGAAAGTGGCACGATATTGAGGTTGAAGACGATGTAACGGCATATGTGGAATACGCCAACGGCGCAACCGGAACGTTTATTACCTCAACGGGAGATACGCCGGGCACCAACCGATTTGAAATTACACTTGATAAAGGTAAGCTAATCAGCGAAAACGGCAAGCTTTTGATGTGGAAGCTGGAACAGAGCGAGCCCGAGTTTTCCAAAACAAACAAAAAGCCATTTGGATCACCAAAGGCGGAATTCATTGAGGTTGAGACAGACGGTAAATCCGAACAGCATGTTGGGGTTCTGAATGCCTTTGCTGGTGCCATTCTTCACGGCACACCTTTGATTGCCGGTGGTGAAGAGGGCATAAACGGGTTGACTATTTCAAATGCGATGCATCTGTCCGCATGGCTAAACCAAGAAATCATGTTGCCGCTTGATGAAGATTTATATTATAATGAGCTGATGAAGCGAGTCAAGACTTCCCGCCGCAAGGAAAATGTGAGTGAAATCGTATCCGATACATCCGGCACTTATAATGCCTGAGCAAATCTGTTGAAATAGGTATTTATCATCTGAAAAGGACAGGAACAGACATGAATCATGTGCGAATCGGTATCGTAGGAATCGGAAATATCGGCAGCGCTCACGCCCGCTGCATCGCTTCAGGGCACATCAAGGGACTTGAATTAACCGCGGTTTGTGACATTGATCCGGAAAAGCTAGCACAGGCTGATGTATATGCGCCGGATGCTGCCTCATTTTCTCAATATGAGGACATGCTGAACAGCGGACTTGTGGAAGCGGTTTTGATTGCGGTTCCTCATTTCCTGCATCCTGATTTTGCAATCCAAGCATTTCAACGGGGAATGCATGTACTGACCGAAAAGCCGTCCGGTGTTTACACGCTGCAGGTTGAGCAGATGAATCAAGCTGCAGTGCGCGCGGGAAAGACTTTCGGCATCATGTTTAACCAGCGAACCAACCCCTTGTTTCAAAAAGCACGGGAGCTGGTGAGGGGCGGCAGGATTGGGAAGACAAAACGGCTTGTATGGATTATTACAAACTGGTATCGGACTCAGGCTTACTATGACTCCGGCGGATGGCGTGCAACATGGTCAGGTGAGGGCGGCGGCGTGCTGATTAATCAGGCACCCCATAACCTTGATTTATGGCAGTGGATGTTTGGAATGCCTACCCGCCTGCGTGCAGTCTGCAATGCCGGTAAATACCACAACATTGAGGTTGAGGATGAAGCCGCCATCTATGCAGAATATGAAAACGGAGCGACCGCAACATTTCTCACAAGCACCGGAGAGTTTCCCGGCACCAATCGGCTTGAGATTACTGGTGATCGTGGTAAGATTGTGATTGAAGACGGTCTGCTGCGGTTTTGGGAGCTGGGAATATCAGAGAGTGAGTTTTGTTTTTCAGCAAAAGATACCAAGTCAGTACCGCCCGTTACATATCAGGAATATACATCGGAAAATTCGGGACCTGCCCATTCCGGTATTCTGCAGAATTTTACGGATGCAATTCTCAATGGTACCGAATTGCTATCACCCGGATATGATGGTCTGAATGAAATATCAATTTCAAACGCTGCTTATCTGTCCGCATGGACCAATCAATGGGTTGACCTGCCTATAGACGGTGAATCTTTCTATGTCCACCTCCAAAAACGGATTGAAAACTCGATTAAAAAGGCAGACACTATTCAAAAAACCGTGCCCACCGGCGATTATAAGGAACGCTGGAGCGTCCGCTGGTAGAGAGCAGGTTCTATGATCGTACATTTGTATGAACACAGGAATAAAACAACTCGGTTTAGCTCGGCGATTATCCGGGCGAAGCCGAGTTGTTTATTCTAATCAAACCATGTATTTCATGTAGCTCCCAAATAATACAGGCATTTAATTGACAAAACACAAAAAGGTATTATAATTTATATATTGCTTCAAAATAGAATTAAGTATCATGTAGGGCGAATGCACTGCCTGATATTTATACATAAAGGTGATATATTTCATGATATATGTGATAAAAGAGATTGTAAGGGATCATATTCAAAATAAAGCACAGATAATTAGACTCGCCAAGGCGGATTTGTTTAAGACATACCGCGGAGCCGCTTTGGGGTGGGCGTGGGCAGTCATTAAACCCTGTGTAACCATAGCAGCTTATTGGTTTGCATTTTCGGTTGGATTGAGAAAAGGCAGTGAGGTAGCCGGATATCCGTTTATTTTATGGTTGATTGCAGGTATCATCCCGTGGTTTTATATGAGTGAAATGTTGACACAGGGTACCGATAGTTTGCGCAGGTACAGCTACCTTGTTACCAAAATGAAGTTTCCCATATCAACAATTCCCACCTTTGTCAGCTTGTCTAAGATGTTTATAAATTCGATTATGATACTGATTGTTATAATAATATTCTGGATAAGCGGTTTCCCCCCGACAATCTATTACCTGCAGATTCCGTTCTATTTGCTGCTGGATCTGATTTTCTTTACCTTGTGGGCTCAGTTTTCTTCCCTGCTGGCAGCCGTCAGCAAAGATTTTGCAAATTTAGTAAAATCATTTGTTACTGCAATCTTTTGGTTTTCAGGTGTTCTATGGGATGCAAAATCAATAAAAATTTCATGGCTTAAAAAACTGCTTTATTTAAACCCCATTACATTTCTAATTAATGGATTCAGGGATTCCTTTATTAACAAGGTGTGGTTTTTTGACCAGTTGAACCTACTGAAGTATTTTTCTATTATTACCCTATTCATGTTTGTTCTGGTTATAGTAAGCTATAAAAAATTAAGAAGAGACATCCCAGATGTTCTGTGACGAGAGGAACCCTATGAGTAAAAAAGTTATTATATTTGATCATGTTACAAAAACATATAACCTGTACAAAAACAGCAAGCAGCATCTTTTATCGATTTTTTACAAGAAGGTAAAGTGCAAGAAAAAGAAAGCGCTGGATGATGTTTCATTTGAGATTGGGCAGGGAGAATCGGTTGCGTTATTGGGTCGTAACGGAGCGGGAAAATCCACAATTCTTAAGATTATTACGGAAGTATGCTTCCCAACCAGCGGAACGGTGTTAGTGGACGGGGTTGTAGGCGCGCTGCTTGAGCTGAATTCTGGATTTGACCCCGAATTCACAGGCAGAGAGAACATCTACCTGAAAGGGAATATATTGGGAATACCCAAGCAAACCATTGACAGCTTATTGGATGATATTATAGATTTTGCGGATATCGACGAGTATATTGACCAGCCTGTGAGGACCTATTCCAGCGGAATGAAGGCACGGCTCGGCTTTTCTATTAATGTAAACATCAAGCCGGATATTCTGATTGTAGATGAAGCGCTCAGCGTAGGCGATGCGGACTTCAGGAAAAAGTGCAATAAAAAAGTGGATCAGATTCTTTCTGATAAAAAAACAACCTTGTTATTTGTAACACATTCTACAGCAATTGCAAAATCGTTTTGCAAGCGTGGTATTGTATTAAAAAAGGGAAGCATTGTATTCGACGGCAGCATTGATGATGCCATCTCTTCATACGAACAGTTAAAGCCGTGAAAAACATATTAAAAATGACGCATAATGAAATTTCATTATGCGTCATTTGACTATATTAGGCATTGCACTGTATTATATATTCCGTTTATCAATAACGCGCTTTGCCTTGCCTTCCGACCGGGGCAGGGTACCCGGCTCCACCAGACGGACTTTTGCATGCACATTCAATGTGCTTTGCAGGGCGTTTTCGATGCGCTTTTCAGTGTTCTCAATGTCTTTGACGGTGTCGGAGAACATGGCGGTATTCATTTCGACCTGAACCTCCATTGAATCAAGATTGTTAACACGGTCGACTATAATCAGATAATTCGGGTTCATGCGAAGGTCAAGTAAAACATGCTCAACCTGGGAGGGGAACACGTTCACGCCGCGGATGATCAGCATATCGTCGCTGCGTCCGTGCGGCTTGGTCATGCGCACGAAGGTACGTCCGCAGGAGCAGGGTTCACGGTTGAGCGCACAGATATCGCGGGTGCGATAGCGGATAAGGGGCAGTGCCTCCTTGCCGATACAGGTAAACACCAGCTCGCCGTATTCCCCGTCAGGCAGAAGGGCTCCGGTATCAGGGTCAATGACCTCGGGATAGAAATAATCCTCACAGATGTGCAGACCATTCTGGCATTCGCAGTCATAGGATACGCCCGGGCCTGTAATTTCAGACAATCCGTAAATATCATAGGCTTTGATATCCAGCAGCTTTTCAATTTCCCTGCGCATATTATCGGTCCAGGGTTCGGCACCGAAGATGCCGCCGCGCAGCTTTAATGTTTTGGGGTCAATCCCCATATCCCGCACCGTCTCGCCAATGAACATGGCATAGGAGGGGGTGCAGCACAGAAAATCCGAACCGAAATCCTGTAAAATCTGTACCTGCCGCTTTGTATTTCCGGATGAAACCGGAATGGCCGTAGCGCCCAGCTTTTCAGCACCGTAATGAAGTCCCAAGCCGCCTGTAAAAAGACCGTAACCGTAGGAGACATGTATAAAATCGTCCTTGGTTCCTCCGGCGGCGGAAATGGCGCGGGCAGCGCACTGTGCCCATACATCAATATCATAGGCGGTGTACCCTACCACCGTCTGCTTTCCGGTTGTACCCGACGATGCATGAACGCGGACAAGCTCACGCGGCTCTACGGCAAACAATCCGTAAGGATAATTGTCCCGCAGATCGTTTTTTACGGTAAACGGTAGCTTGTATAGGTCGTCGATTGAATGAATATCAGACGGCGAAATCCCCGCCTCATCCAGTCTCATTCTATAAAACGGAACATTTTGATATGCTGAATCTATCATTTTTATAAGGCGGGCGGACTGTATCGCATGGAGATAGTCTCTCGATGCGCATTCAATTTCGGGCTGATAATATGGCACGGATCTCACTCCTGTATCTGTTTTTTGCGCTGGGTTTATTCCTTGGCTGCAAACCCAAGCGCAAAGGCTTTTTCATTTATTGTGATGGTTTTGGGCGGTACGGTGGAACGAATGACTTCCTCCCACACTTCCCTGTCAAAACCGAGAAAATGAGCGGCAACACCCAGCAGCACAATGTTGGTCGCCCTTGGAGAACCTGCCTCAACCGCTAATGAAAGGGCATCAACCGCAATTACCTCAACATCTTTTTCTTTTATTTCGGATAGTAGCTCCTGAGGATAGACGGCGTTGCCCATAATAACAGGCATAGGATCAATCTTTTGGGTGCTGGTGATTAGAATTCCCCCCGGCTTTAAAAAGGCAAGCCAGCGTGCAGCTTCGAGCTGCTCAAAAGCGATAATAATATCTGCCTCCCCCTTATCAATCAAGGGGGAATATACCTTTTCGCCGTAACGGACATAGGTAACCACCGAGCCGCCGCGCTGTGACATGCCGTGTACTTCGCTGACCTTTACGTCATAACCCTTTTCCACAAACGCCTTGCCCATCAGTTTGGAAGCCAGAAGCGTACCCTGACCGCCCACGCCGACGATCATAATATTTTTAACCGATTGTGACATATTTACATTCCTTTCCTAAAAGAGACAGGGAAATGTGCGTCTGACGAACCGAAAAAGCACAAAACCCGGCTTGAAAACAAAGGTCTCAAGCTTTACTCCTTGAATCCAATGGCATGAAAGGCGCACAGCTTGGAGCATATTTCACAGCCGACGCACTGGTTTTGATCAATGACGGCAGTTCCGCGGCCTTTGTTGCCGTCGCCGCCAACCGATATGGCGGGGCATCCGGCTTTGAGACAGCTTTTGCAGCCGGTGCATTTTTCGGTATCCACAACCATGGCGGGCTTGTGTTTGACTGTCTTCAGCAAGGCGCAGGGACGGCGGGCAATCACCAAAGAAGGTTCTTGGGCTGCAAGCTCTGCCTCAACAGCCTTGCGGGTAGCATCAAGATCAAAGGGATCGACAACCACGACACGGTTAATTCCAATTGCATGTGCCAGGGCTTCCAGGTCAACCGCAGTAGTCGGATCCCCCTTAATGGTCAATCCGTTGGCGGGGTTGTTCTGGTGTCCGGTCATGCCGGTAATGGAATTGTCGAGGACGATAACGGTTGAGAGTCCCTTGTTGTATACAATATCAATTAACCCTGTAATGCCCGAATGGATGAATGTCGAGTCACCGATGACAGCGACCGATTTTTTGGCCTGTTCGCTTCCACTCGCAATGTTAAATCCGTGCAAACCGCTGATTGACGCTCCCATGCAGACACAGGTGTCAATCATGGACAGGGGAGCCTGTGCGCCGAGGGTATAGCAGCCGATGTCACCGCTGACGTACAAATTCAGTTTTTTCAAGGCGGTAAAAAGACCGCGGTGGGGGCAGCCTGCACAAAGAACCGGAGGACGGGGAGGAATGGGCTTGTCAACCGAAACATGAGGCAGTGTTTTGCCCGTCAGGGCTTCTCTCACAAGAGACTGCGAAAACTCACCGCATACCGGCAACAGCTGCTTTCCGATTACATCAATTCCATGCTTTTTGCAGTGGGTTTCAATGATATCGTCCAATTCCTCAACCACATAAACCTGATCGACATTCTTGGCAAATTCAAGCAAAGAATCAACAGGCAGCGGGTTGACCATGCCCAGCTTAAAATAGCTGGCGCCTTCGCCCAATGCCTCGCGGGCATAAAGGTAAGATGTACCGGCACAAATAACTCCTATTTTCTTGTCGTTATACTCAAGAGTATGTATGCCTGACGTTTCGGACCAGACGCGAATCGCCTCGTTGCGTTTTTCGACTTCAACGTGGCGAAGGCGTGCCATTGCCGGCATCATGACGTTTTTCATAACGTCTTTTTTATATTCCTTCAACGGTCGCTCCTCCCGCGGAGAAGTTTCTACCAGCGAGCGGCTATGCGAGATTCGGGTGGACAGTCTGAGCAAAAACGGCGTGTCAAATGTTTCAGACAGCTCGAATGCAAGCTTGGTATAAGCAAGGCACTCGGCAGAATCACAGGGTTCGAGCATGGGGGTTTTGGAAGCAATTGCATGATGACGCGAATCCTGCTCGTTCTGGGAGGAGTGCATCCCTGGGTCATCGGCAACGGCACACACCATGCCGCCGTTTACGCCTATG
>ENA-UOOH01002977-UOOH01002977.1-fermentation-metagenome-genome-assembly--contig:-NODE-2977-length-13630-cov-3.446998_pt1 | contig 13630 bp, 10 predicted proteins | sample MGYA00245778_ERZ724025 | MGnify/ENA primary metagenome ERZ724025 (study PRJEB28704, sample SAMN03018313) | fermentation metagenome | biome: anthropogenic terrestrial biome; feature: soil; material... | reverse complement strand
GCGGACACAAACAGCGTGTACGTCATCAGCACATTGCCGGCCGCGTCAAACGCCTGCACCGGCACGGCGTTCTCCGGTGCCGGCGCGGTGCCCGCGTCGTTGCGAATCAGGTTGCCGATGGGCTGGTCATTGGGGATTGAAAACCCGCCCAGGTATTGGCCAAAGTTGTCATTGATATGCAAGATGGCGTTTTTCGCCACGGCGTCGGCATCCGCATACAGCCAGTAGCTGTTGGGATACTCCGCGTAGGGCACCAGCACGGCCTGCTGCGTTTTGGCCATGCCGTCATCCCCCGTCCAGCTGAGGGTAAAGCTGACAGGGTCCAGCGGCGGCTGCGGCTCCGCGAGGGAAACCAGCGGGCCCAGCAGCATCAGCAGCGCCAGGGCGAGGGCGGCTGTGCGCCGGATAGGATTTTTGTAAATGGCATGCTTCATCATGATGCCTCCTTGTTGTTTGCTCAAGGGTCCAATTCGTTAAGATTGTATTACGAAAATGTTGTATTGTCAATCTGTCCTCCCTTTGATACAACGGGCTTCGCGCCTTGTTTTATGCAGCGCCATGCCTATGAAAACCTATGGATGTATGCTATACTGAACTATGCGCATGAAGCGCAAACACAATAAAGGAAGCGTGGGCGGCCTGCCCGCGCAATGGGGTAATGAGTACATCAAAATTTGCTATTTTTATTGACCTGGAGAACTGCGGCGCCAAGGTGGAAACCCTGAACAACGTGTTGGAGAAGGTGAAGATCCGCGGCGATTTCCTGCTGGGCAAGGTCTATGGGTATTCGGACCGCTTTAATTCCCTGAAGGAAGTGCTGCTGAGCAACACCTTCACCGTGGTTCCCTCCCTGCGCTACGGCGTGGCGCAAAAGAACAACGCCGACATTTTGCTGGTGCTGGACGCCATGGAAGTGGCCTACACCAACCCGCTGATTGACAGCTTTTGCATCGTATCCGGCGACAGCGACTATGTGCCGCTGGTGGGCAAACTCAAAAGCATGGGTAAGTTTGTGCTGGGCATCTCGCGCAGCGAGGTAGCCAGTAATATTTTTATCAATGCCTGCAACGAGTTTCAGTTTCTGGAGTCGGTGGCGGTGCGCCGCACACCCCAGCCCAAGCGCAAGAAGACCGACGATGCCCAGGGCGATGACCTGGCACTGCTCAAGCAGATTGAGAGCATTCTGGACGAGCAGGTGGACGAGGACGAGATGTTTGCCAGCGAGCTCAAGGGCGTGCTACTGCGCCTGCGGCCGGACTTCAACGAGAAGAGCTACGGCACGGCCACCTTTGGCAAGCTGCTGACCAAGCTGGCGGACAAGTACGGCATCATCAAGGTGCGCAACGACAACTATAACGTGATGGTCTCCCTGCTGGAGAGTGAAAACGGTGAGGCCGACAAGCCGGACGCCCTCATCAACCAGGACAACTGGGTGCAGCTGTTCAAAGAGCAGCTTGATCACTACAAGGCCGATGGCTTTGAGCGCATCAACCCCAGCATCCTCAAGGCCGACATCCAGGGCCTGTACCCGGATTTTGCCGAGAAGAACATCGGCTTCAAGCGGTTCAGCGACGTGCTGAAGGCCCTGGAAAAGGAAAAGGCGCTGGCGCTGGAGATGGACGCCCAGAAGAACATGCTGATCAAGATGCTGTGAGGTAGAACCCATGAATCTTGTCTACTCGGTCGTCATTCCCTGCTACAACGAGGAAGCCGTCATCACGGAGAGCTACCGCAGGCTGAGCGACGTGATGCGCGGCATGCAGGAGCCCTATGAGCTGGTGTTTGTCAACGACGGCTCCCGGGACAAAACCGCGGAGATGCTCAACGACCTGGCCGCGCAGGACAGCAATGTGCGCGTCATCCACTTTGCCCGCAACGGCGGCCACCAGATTGCCGTCACCGCCGGGCTGGATTATGCCACGGGGCAGGCCATTGTCATCATCGACGCCGATTTGCAGGACCCGCCGGAGGTCATCCCCCAGATGGCCGAGAGGTGGCTCGAAGGCGCGCAGGTGGTCTACGGCCAGCGCCGCAGCCGCGCCGGGGAAAGCGCCTTCAAGCTAAAAACGGCAGAGCTTTATTACCGGCTGATGCAGCGCCTGACCAACAACGCCTTCCCGCGGGACACGGGTGACTTTCGCCTGGTGGATGAGCGGGTGGCCGATGTCATCCGCGGCATGCCGGAACATGCCCGCTACCTGCGCGGCATGTTCGCCTGGGCCGGCTTCAAGCAGGAGCCCCTGCTGTACGACCGGGACAAGCGCTTCGCAGGCGAAACGCACTACTCCCTCAAAAAGATGCTCAAACTGGCCGCGGACGGCGTGATGAGCTTTTCGGATAAGCCGCTCAAGCTGCCGCTGTGGGTTGGCTTGTTCTGGCTGGGGCTGGGGGCGCTGGTCGCCTTCATCCTGCTGATTCTGGCCATCGCCGGCAGGCCGGGCGGCCTGTGGTGGATGGCCAGCCTGATGGCCGTGCTGGGCGGCAGCGTGCTGACCAGCCTGGGCATCATGGGCGCCTACCTGGCGCGCATCTACGATGAGGCCAAGGACCGCCCACTGTATATCGTCGCCGAGACCCGTGGCTTCCCCGAGGAAATCTGACCGCACGCAGGAGGAACCATCATGACCATCACCAAGCAGCACACCATCGCCCAGGTGCTTGAGGCCAACCGCCAGACCGCGCGCGTGTTCATGCAGTTTGGCATGTTCTGCCTCAGCTGCCCCCACGCCACGGCGGAGACATTGGAAGAAGCCGGCGCTGCCCACGGCATCGACGTGGACGAGCTGGTGCGCCAATTGAACGCTGCCCCGGCGCAGGAAGCATAACGAATCTCAGCCCCATGCCGGGCATGGCATCCGCCGGCTGCGCCGATTGGCCAGCAGGCGGTGTTTTTGACAGCGAAAGAACATCACGCAAACGAGGATACGCATGAAGCGCATTGTGCTCACAGGCGGCGGCACCGCCGGACACGTCACCCCGCACCTGGCCCTGCTGCCCCATCTGCTGGAGAAGGGCTATGAGGTGCACTACATTGGCACCAGGGACGGCATTGAGCGGCAGATCATGTCCGGCCAGCCCGTTACCTACCATGCCATCCACACCGGCAAGCTGCGCCGCTACTTTGACTGGAAGAACTTCACCGACCCCCTGCGCGTGCTGCAAGGGGCGCATGAGGCCAGCCGCTTGATGAAGGCGCTGAAGCCCGCCGTGGTGTTCAGCAAGGGCGGGTTTGTGGCTGTGCCGGTGGTGTGGGGCGCCTGGCGGCGCGGCGTGCCCGTCATCGCCCATGAGAGCGACCTGACGCCCGGCCTGGCCAACCGCATCAGCACACGATTTGCCAAAAAGGTGGCGGCCACCTTTCCGGAATGCGCCGATGCACTGGGCGATAAGGGCGTGCTGACCGGCACGCCGCTGCGGCCCCAGCTCTTCTCAGGCAACCGAGCGCAGGGGCTGCGGATGGCCGGGTTCTCGGGCGAAAAGCCCGTGCTGCTCATGATGGGCGGCAGCCAGGGCGCGCAGAGCGTCAACAAAATACTGCGCGAAGTCCTGCCCCACATTCTGCCCATGATGGATGTATTTCACCTGTGCGGCCAGGGCAATCTGGACGCTGCGCTGACGGATACACCCGGATATTTCCAGATTGAGTTTCTAAACGAGGATTTGCCCCACGCTTTGGCCAGCGCCGACCTAGTATTGAGCCGCGCCGGGGCAAACGCGGTGTTCGAGCTGCTCGCGCTGCAAAAGCCCTCGCTGCTCATCCCCCTGCCCAGAAGCGCCAGCCGCGGCGACCAGATATTGAACGCGCAAAGCTACGAAAAACGCGGGCTGGCCCATGTGCTGTTGCAGGAGGACATGACCGCCGAATCGCTCACCGCCGCGCTGAAGAAGCTGCTGGAGCAGGCCCCCACCCTGCGCGCCGCGTTGGAACAAGCCCCGGCAGCGGATGGTACGGAGGCCGTGCTGGCGTTGATTGAGCAGGTGCAAAAGCCATAAGCTGATTTCATCCGTATGTGAATATGTGAAAAGGAACCATGGCCGGTTGGCCATGGTTCCTATTGTATGGGTGAACGGCAGAAGGGTTCGGTTTACACGATTGCGCCCAGCGCCGCTTCCAGCGCGGCCTTGCCGTGCGCATAGGTCAGCGCCCCCTGCAGGTAGGCGGTGTAGGGTGGGCGGATGGGGGCGTCGCAGCTGAGCTCGATGGAGGCGCCGGGCACAAAGGTGCCGGCCGCCATGATGACCTGATCGGTGTAGCCGGGCATATCCCAGGGCTCGGGCGCCGCGAAACTGTCCACCGGAGAAGCCGCCTGGATGCCCCGGCAGAAGGCAATCAGGGGCTCGGACGCACCAAAGCGGATGGCCTGAATCACATCCGCGCGGGGGGCGTCAAAGGCAGGGGTGGTCTCATACCCCAGGTCGGCGAACACACACGCCGCCAGCACCGCGGATTTGAGCGCCTGGGCCACCGTGTGCGGCGCCATGAACAGTCCCTGGTAAAACAACCGGTAACCGGGCGCGTAGCTGCCCACCTCCAACCCAATGCCGGGGGCTGTGAGGCGCGCTGCGATGCGCTCGATGGCGGCCTTGGTGCCTGCGAGGTACCCGCCGGTCGGCGCCATGCCCCCGCCCAGGTTCTTAATCAGGCTGCCCACCACCACGTCCGCCCCGTAGAACGTGGGCTCATCCTCCGTGGTGAAGGCGCCGTAGCAGTTATCCACAAACAGATAAACATCGGGCCGCGCCTGCTTGACCGCGTCAAACAGCGCCGCCATGTCCCGGGGCAGCAGGCTGTTGCGCCAGGCATAGCCCCGGCTGCGCTGCACCAGCACCACACGGGTATCTGGCTGTAGGGCGGCCATCACGGCTTCCACATCGATGCTGCCATCGCCCCCCGGCGGCACCATGCCATAGGTGACGCCCGTCTCGGCCAGGGAGCCGGGCACAGGGCCGTTTAGCCCGATGACATCGGCCAACGTGTCATAGGGGTTACCGCAGGCGCTGAGCAGGTGGTCGCCCGGCCGCAGCAGACCGGATAAACCCAGGCTCAGCGCGTGGGTGCCGCTGGCAATCTGGGGGCGGAAGATGGCACTTTCCGTCTGGAACAGGTCGGCCACGATGGCCTCCAGCGTATCCCGGCCGATGTCGCCATAGCCATAGCCCTCGCTGCCGGCAAAGTGCCGTGCGGCCACCCGGTGGCGCTGAAACAGCTCCAATACCCGCTTGGTGTTGTGAAGCTCCCGGCGGTCTATCCCCTCAAATACAGGCGCGCAGGCAGCTTCGGCCCGCGCGATACGCTCGGCGATGGTCATTTCTCCTCCATATCCAGGCGCACCTGTTGGGGCAGCGCCTCCTCCATGCCTTCGGGGGCCAGCCAGCGGATACGCCTATCCGGCCGAAACCAGGTAAGCTGCCGCTTGGCGTAGTTGCGCGTGCGGCGCTTGATAAGCGCCAACGCCTCCCCAATATCGGCCTGTTCGGTCAGGCAGGGCACCAATTCCTTGTAGCCCAAGCCCTGCATGCTCTGCATGTCAGCCGTCAAGCCCCGCCGCAGAAGGCTACCCACCTCGTCCAACAGCCCCTGGGCCATCATCTGATCCACCCGGCTGTCGATGCGCTGATACAGCGCTTCGCGCGGCCACTCCGGCGCGTACAGCAAAAAGCGGTAGGGCTCCTCGCCCTCGGGCACACGCTGCGCCGAAAAGGGCTCGCCCGTCACAGCCCAAACCTCCAGCGCGCGAATCACGCGCCGGGTGTCATTGATGTGCAGCCTGTCGGCGCTAACCGGGTCCACCCGACACAGGTGGTCGTGCAGGGCCTGCTTCCCCCCGACCTCAAGCATCTCTTCGTATCTGCCGCGCACCTCGTCATCCCGCGGGGTATTGCCTAGCGTCAGCCCCTGGCTGAGTGCCCGCAGGTACAGCCCGGTGCCGCCAACCAATACCGGCATGTGCCCCCTGTCCAGAATGCCCTGAATGGCCACCAGCGCCCCCTCGCGGTACTCCGCCACGCTGTAAGGCTGCGCCGGGTCGGCCACATCCAGCATATGGTGGGGAATGCGGGCCTGCTCGGCCGCCGTCGGTTTGGCGGTGCCGATGTCCATGCCACGGTATACCTGCATGGAATCCATGCAGACAATCTCGATGGGATGGTGCGCAGCCAGGCTCAGCGACAGTGCCGTCTTGCCACCGGCGGTGGGCCCGACCAGGCCAATGACGACAGGCTTATCCATCAGCCGGGGATGCGCTGAAAGCGCTTTTCAAGCTCCGTGCGGGTCAGCTGCATCATCAGGGGCCGCCCATGCGGGCAGGTGGGGGTCACATTGCCCTCCAACACCCCGCGCACCAGCGCGATGAGCGCCTCGTCGGGCAGCCGCTCGCCCCCCTTGACAGCCTGCTTGCAGGACGCCATGATGATTTTCTCCAACCGCTTGTCATCGCTCAGCGCCCCGGTGGCGGCCAATTCGTCCAGCGCCTCGCGGAAGCTGCTCTCGGCCTGGGGCTGGCCCAGCATCATGGGCACGGTGCGCAGGCGCACCGTCTGCTCGCCAAAGTCCTCCGCGTCAAAGCCGGCCTGACTTAACAGCTCGCGGTGCTCCACAAAGCTGCCATACTCTCGGTAGCTCAATTCCACCGCCTGGGGCAGCAGCAGCGTCTGGGCGATGGCGCCGGTGTCGTATGCCTTCATCAGGCGGTCAAACATCAGCCGCTCATGCATGGCATGCTGATCGCACAGGCAGATGGTGTCGCCCGACTCGTAGAGGATATAGGTGTTGAACGCCGCACCGATCAGCCGCACGGGGGTGAGCGCCAATTCCGGCACATGTTCGGCGGCGTGCAGCTGCTCGGGCTCGGCCAAAGGCACCTGCACTTCCTCCAAGGCAGGCACGTTGGCGGGGCGCTGCTCCAATACCGCGCCCTGCTCCCACGCGGGGGATCGCACGCTGAATCGCTGGGGCGGGATGGGTGCCGGGATGGGCTGCGGCATGGCGGCCGGCTGGCTGTCCGCGGGCTCGCTGCGGCTGATTCTGGCCTCGGCGCCTGCCGGCTGCGCGGGCGGCACAAACAGCGGCGGCGGGGTCACCTGGGCCGCCCCCAGGCTCAAGACATCCTGCACCAGGTTGCGCACGGCCTCGGCCACGCCGCGCTCGTCCTGAAAACGCACCTCCCATTTGTTGGGGTGCACGTTGACATCCACCGTCTCATAGGGCAGCGTCAGGTACAGCGCGCACACGGGGAAACGGCCTATCATCACCCGCTGGCGGCAAGCCTCCTCCACCGCCTGGGAGAGCAGCTGGCTCTTCATCGCCCGGCCATTGAGGAAAAACAGCTGCTGGCTGCGGTTGCCGCGCGCGGCCTCGCCTACGCCCACAAAGCCGCTGAGCAACAGCCCGCGCTCGCCCCCCTCCACGCGGGTCAGCAGGCGCAGGGTGTTGATGCCCCACACGCTCATCAGCGCGGTCTCCTGCTTGCCGTCGCCGGGGCTGAAGAACACGGGCTTGCCCTCGGCCACAAAGCGGAAGGAGATTTCCGGATGCGAGAGAATCAGCCGCTGCATCAGATCGGCCACCTGCTGGGTCTCCTGGGCGGGTTTTTTCATAAACTTGCGGCGCACCGGCGCGTTAAAAAACAAATCCTTCACCCAGATGGTGGCGCCCTCGGCGCAGGCGGCGGGGCGAATGTCCGTAATCTGGCCCCCGTCGTTTTGCACCTGCATGCCGCTTTGCGCGCCGCGCACGCGCGTGGCCAGCGTCACTTTGGCCACCGCCGCGATGGAGGCCAATGCCTCCCCCCGGAAGCCCAGGGTACCAATGCGCTGCAGGTCTTCCTGCGTGCGCAGCTTGCTGGTGGCATGGCGCTCAAAGGCCATGCGCAGCTCGCTGTCCCCAATGCCGCTGCCGTTGTCCACCACGCGCACCAGCGTCAGGCCGCCGTCGCGGATATCCACCGTAATGGCCGTGGCGCCGGCATCCATGCTGTTCTCCACCAGCTCCTTGACCACGGCCGCAGGCCGCTCCACCACTTCACCCGCGGCGATATGGCCCACCACCTCGGGGCTCAGTTTGATGATTTTTCGTAAATCTGTCATAGCTTTCGTGCCTTTTCCCGCAGTAAAAACAGGGCGTTGAGGGCGTCCATGGGGCTCATGGCCAGCACATCCATGCGGCTGAGCTCCTCCACCAGCTCGGTCTTGCCCACCTCAAACAGCTGGGTCTGCTGCTTTCGTCCGGCGCGGCCCTTCTCCAAAATGCCCCGGCCGATGGCGTTCTGGTTGAAGTCGTTAGCCTCCAGCCTCGCCTGTATCTCCATCGCGCGCGCCACCACCGAGCGGGGCACCCCGGCCAAATGGGCCACATAGGTGCCAAAGCTCTTGTCAGCGCCGCCGCGCACAATCTTGCGCAGGAAGATGACCTCTTCCCCCAGCTCCTGCACGCTGACGCAGTAGTTCATCACGCCCTCCAGGCTGCCCTCCAGCTGCGACAGCTCGTGGTAGTGGGTGGCAAACAGCGTGATGGCGCCGCACTTTTTCTTATCGGCCAAATGCTCCACCGCAGCCCACGCGATGGCCAGGCCGTCAAAGGTGCCGGTGCCGCGGCCAATCTCGTCCAGTATCACCAGCGAGCGGGGCGTGGCATTGCGCAGGATGTAGCTCAGCTCGCTCATCTCCACCATGAAGGTGCTCTGCCCGCCGGCCAGGTCGTCCGCGGCGCCAATGCGGGTGTAGATGTTGTCCGTCAGCGGGATGTCCGCCTCCTGCGCGGGCACAAAGCTGCCAATGTGCGCCATCAGCACAATGAGCGCCGTCTGCCGCATGTAGGTGGACTTGCCCGCCATATTGGGCCCGGTCAGGATGAGCATGCGCTGGCTGTCGGTGTCCATGTCGGTGTCGTTGGGCACAAAGGTCTGCTCGCGCAAAGTCCTCTCCACCACGGGGTGGCGGCCATCGCGGATGTGCAGGCGGCCCTCCTGGTTGATGGTGGGGCAGACATAGTTGTTTTCCCGGGCCACACGCGCCAGGCTCAACAGCGCGTCCAGCGTTTTGAAGCCCAGCGCCGTGCTCTGCAGCCGGGGCAGGTGAAGCAGCAGCTGGGCGCGCACGCCGTCAAACAGCTCGCCCTCCAGCCGCAGGCTCTCGCCTTGGGCGCCGGTCACCTTTCGTTCCAGCTCGCGCAGCTCCTCGGTGGTATAGCGCTCAGCGTTGGCCAGGGTTTGCCTTCGCACATAGTGCTCGGGCACCATGGCGTAGTTGGACTTGGTCACCTCGATGTGGTAGCCAAACACACGGTTATACTGCACCTTGAGGTTTTTAATGCCGGTGGCTTCCCGCTCGCGGGCCTCCATATCCATCAGCCACTGCTTGCCCTGGGTGGCCGCGGCGCGCCATTCGTCGAGCTCCTTGCTGTAGCCGGGCCGGATGACCCCGCCATCGGTCAGGTTGACCGGCGGTTCCGGGTCGATGGCATTTTCCAGCAAATCGGCCAGCTCGCTCAAAGGGTCCAGCAGCGAGGCCGCGGCGCGGATGCCGGGGGCTTCCATCGCGTCCAGCAGGCTGAGGGTATCGGGCACCTGGCGCAGCGAACGCAGCAGCGACAAACCGTCGCGGGCGTTGACCGTCTTATACGCAACACGCGACAACAGGCGCTCCATGTCATAGACCAGGCCCAGCTTCTCCAGCAGCGCCTCGCACAGCACCGGCTCCTCCCACAGGGCGCGCACGGCGTCCAGCCGCTCGCGAATGCGGTCGATATCAAGCAGCGGCTGCTCCACCCAGCTGCGCAGCAAGCGTCCGCCCATGGCGGTTGCCGTCTTATCAAGCAGCCACAGCAGCGAGCCCCAGGCGTTCTGGCTGCGAAGGCCCTGGGTCAGCTCCAAATTGCGGCGGGTGTTCATGTCAAGGGGCATGGCATCACCCGGCGCCTGCACCTTAAGGCTGACAATGTGCTTGAGGTCAGTCATCTGGGTGTCCATCAGGTAGTGCAGCAAAGCCCCCGCGGCCGAGGCCGCGGGCTGCATGGCGGCATCCAGCCCCAGCGCCTCCAGCGTGCCCACCTCAAAGTGGCTCAACAGACGCTCCCGCGCGCCGCCCAGGCCGAAGGCTGATTGGGGATAGGCCTGCAGATAGGCGTCCGTCAGGCCTTGCAGGCGGTCGGCCGCGTTGGTGATGATCTCACTGGGCCTTCTGGCCGACAGGACCCGCGCCAGATCGCGCGACGCGTCCTCCAGCGCGGTGACGTACAGCTCTCCCGTGGTCACATCGCAGAAGGCCAGCCCCGCGCGCCTGCCCGTCAGGTACACCGCGCACAGGAAGTTGTTATCCCGCTCATGCAGGCTGCCGTAATCGCTCACCGTGCCCGGCGTCACCACGCGAATCACCTCGCGCTTCACCAGCCCTTTGGCCTGCGCCGGGTCCTCCGTCTGCTCACAGATGGCCACCTTGTGCCCGCGCTCAATCAGGCGGGCGATGTATGCATCCGCCGCGTGATAGGGCACACCGCACATGGGCGCGCGCTCCTTGAGGCCGCAGTCGCGCCCGGTGAGGGTCAGCTCCAGCTCCCGGCTGGCCAGCAGCGCGTCATCAAAGAACATCTCGTAGAAGTCCCCCAGGCGATAGAACAATATCGCGTCCGGGTACTTCTGCTTGATTTCCATATACTGCTGCATCATCGGGGTCAGCTGGGCCATGGTACTCCTTCTTTATACGAAGCTCGTTTGCAAATACTTAAAACATCTATAGTCAGAGTCGATGCTGATTACCTTAAACTCGCCTCCAACATCTACCTCACAAGAGGGAGGTGTCGGAGGGGCACCCTCCGACTACAATCGTTCCCGGCGGCATGTACGCCGGGAACGGGTGGCATGCCGCGAGCCAGCGCTTGCCCTGAAGCGAGCGGCATGCCTACCTCTGCGTTTTCGCGGTCGCGCCAAAAGCGCAGCGAAAACGGCAAGCCGGTTCAGCATGGTGCCGCAGCACATGCTGAACCGAACGTTGCGTTATCGCACACTACACCCATGACACCCCTCGCAGCCACCGCTGGGGCAGCCGTCCTCCTCATCTTCTGAGGCAGGGTTGAGCACCGTCTGCAGCTCGTCGTTCACCTGGGCCATCAGCACGCCAAAGGCGTTGCGGGCGTCGCTGAGGGCAGACATGGTGTCCGTCTGCTGGATGTCGTGGCCCAGGCGCTCAATCTCCATGCGCAGGGCTTCCATCTCGCCGGGGTCGGGCTCGTCCTGCAGGCTGAGCTCCTGCAACTGCTGGCGGGCCAGTTGATACTCCCGGTACTGCCCCTGCAGGGCTTCGTCGGCAAGCGCCGCTTCCTCCTGCGCCTGCATGTTGGTGTAGGCCGGGTCTTGCATAATCAGTTGGCCCAGGTGGCGGGCCGCTTCCTGAATGGCTTGGTTCATGTGGTTTGTTCCTCCTTGATGTATTCGCCGCGCAGCGTGTTGCTGCCGGCGCCTGTGATGGTGACGGGCACGATGTGCCCGATGAGTCCCTCATGGCCGCCGGTGAAGTTGACGGAAATATTGCGCCCGCATTTGCCGGTCATCTGGGTTTGCCTGCGGGCCGAGGTTCCCTCTACCAATATACCCATTTGCTGGCCGCGCAGGCCGTTCAGCACCTCCTTGGTGATGCCCTCCTGCAGGGCAATCAGCCGCTCGATGCGCTGGCTGGCCACCTCGGGCGCCACCTGGCCTGGCAAATCCGCGGCCTTGGTGCCCGTGCGCGGGGAGTAGATGAAGGTAAAGGCGCTGTCATAGCGCACGCGCTCCACCAGCCGCATGCTCTGCTCAAAGTCCTCCTCGGTCTCGCCGGGGAAGGCCACAATCAGGTCGGTGGTGAGGCCGATGTCCGGCCGCGCGGCACGCAGCTTGTCCACCCGGCTGAGGTAGGTTTCTACGTCATAGCGGCGGTTCATGGCTGCCAGGATGCGGTCGCTGCCCGACTGCACGGGCAGGTGCAGGTGGGGCGCCAGAGAGCGGCTGCGGGCATATTCCGCCACCAACTCGTCTGACAAATCCTTGGGGTGGGAGGTCATGAAGCGCAGCCGGGGGATGCCCGTCTGATCCAGGCGGCGAAGCAACTCGGGAAAGCTGATTTCCCCCGCGTCATTGCCGTAGGAGTTGACGTTTTGCCCCAGCAGCGTGATTTCCTGCACGCCGTCTGCCACCAGCGCCTCGGCCTCGTGCAGGATATCCTCCGCGCGGCGCGAGCGCTCCCGCCCGCGCACATAGGGCACGATGCAGTAGGCGCAGTAGTTGTTGCAGCCGTACATGATGTTGATGTACGCCTTGAACGGCGATTCGCGCAGCACCGGCAGCCCCTCGGCGATGGTGCTCTCCTCGCGGGAGACATCAATCACCCGGCGCTTTTCCTCCACCGCCAGGTACAGGTACTCCGGCAGGCGGTACAGGCTGCCCGTGCCAAAGGCAATATCCACAAAGGGATACTGCTTGAGCACGGTCTCCGCCATGCCGCGCTGCTGCATCATGCAGCCGCACACGCCGATGAGCATGTGGGGCCGCCGCTTTTTAATCTCCTTCAGCCAGGTGATGTTGCCCAGCGCCTTGCGCTCGGCGTTGTCGCGGATGCAGCAGGTGTTGAACAGCACCAGGTCGGCTTCCTCGCGCTGCGGGGCTTGGGTGAGGCCAATGTCGCTGAGGGTACCTGCCAATGTCTCCGAGTCGTGGGCGTTCATCTGGCAGCCGTAGGTGACAATATGATAGGTACGCGGGCGATCGGCATGGCCGCGCACAAGGCCGGCAAATCGTCCTTGCTCGGCCAGGGCTTCCGGGCCAATATGCCGGACAGGCTCACGGTGCATCGTCGGGTTCCTCCTTGTGGGGTGGTTGTGTATCTTCGCTCGGGCGCTGGGCAAAGCCAGTGCCCCGGCAGCGCGGGCAGGGTATTAATCGCTCGCTGGCCAGGGGTTCATCGGCCTTCTTGCGGGTCATCTCCACCAGGCCCAGCTGGGTAAAGCCATGCACTACCGTCTTCACCGGGTCGCGGCTCAGCGCGTCCCGCAGCGCGGCCAGCACCTCCTCGCGGTCCTGGGAAGACACCATGTCGATGAAGTCAATCAGGATGATGCCGCCCATGCGCCGCAGCCGCAGCAGGCGCGCAATCTCTCCCGCCGCCTCCAGGTTGGTTTTAAGCAGGGCGCGGTCGCGGTTTTTGCCCTCGATGTTCTGCGCGGTGTTGACGTCAATGACCGTCATGGCCTCGCAGGGGTCGATCACCAGCGAAGCGCCGCTTTTGAGCTGCACCTTGCGGCGCAGCGCGCGCTGCAGCTTGTGGTGCACCTCGTGCAGCTGCATGGGGTGGGCAGCTTGGGTTACGGGCAGGCCAATGTCACCGAGCGCGGCCGGGTCGTTGGTCAGCACACGCTCGGGGACCTCGTGCAGGTCGCGCAGTAGGCGCTGCAGGGCGTCTGGCGCCTGCTCCACCACGGCGGGGGGTGATAGATGGGCCGCCCGCTCCCCGATATCCTGCCAGCGGGCCAGCAGTTGGGCAACCTCCGTGCGCAGGGCGTCCTCGCCCGCGTGCAGACTGTCCTCGCGCAGCACCAGGCTCATGTCCTGGGGCACCAACTGCCGCGCCAGGCGCAGCAGGCGCCGCCTGTCCTCCTCCCCCCCTA
>ENA-UOOH01002976-UOOH01002976.1-fermentation-metagenome-genome-assembly--contig:-NODE-2976-length-13630-cov-7.792707_pt1 | contig 13630 bp, 12 predicted proteins | sample MGYA00245778_ERZ724025 | MGnify/ENA primary metagenome ERZ724025 (study PRJEB28704, sample SAMN03018313) | fermentation metagenome | biome: anthropogenic terrestrial biome; feature: soil; material... | reverse complement strand
GCCCGCTGCCCCTACGCGTACTTCCAGCACCGCACATCATGGCCGTCGGCAATGCTCACAAACCCAGGCTCCTCGTTCCGGCAGATGTCCATTGCCAAGCTGCATCGGGGATGGAATCTGCAGCCTTTGGGCATGTCAAATGGACTCGGAACGATACCGTCGATAGACTGAAGCCGCGCGCGGTCCTCGTCAAGATTGGGTATGGACCCAAGAAGGCCCACGGTATATGGGTGCGCAGGCCTTCGGAACAGCTCTTTCACGCCCGCGTTCTCCATGACCTTGCCGGCGTACATCACTATGACACGGTCGGCGGTCTCCGCAATGACTCCAAGATCGTGAGTGATCAGCATCACCGATGCGCCCAGGTCGTCTTTGAGCGCCATCATCAGTTCGAGAATCTGCGCCTGCACCGTCACATCCAACGCCGTAGTCGGTTCATCGGCGATCAGGAGCTCGGGGTTGCACGAAAGCGCCATAGCGATCATCACCCTCTGCCTCATTCCGCCGCTCATCTGATGGGGATAGTCGTCCACACGGCGCTGGGGCGAGGGGATCCCCACCGACTTCAGCATGCTCACGGCCTTGTCCCTCGCGTCTTCCCTTCCAAGTTGCTGATGTAGCTGTATGGCCTCCGCTATCTGTTGTCCTACAGTGAGAACAGGGTTCAGGCTTGTCATCGGCTCCTGGAATATCATGGCGATATCATTGCCCCGGATGCGCCGCATCTCGTCCATCCTCTTGGCGAGTAGGTTCTCTCCTTTGAAGATGATCTCGCCGCACTCTATCTTGCCGGGCGGGTACGGGATGAGCCGCATCACCGAAAGAGCTGTGACGCTCTTGCCGCTTCCGCTCTCGCCGACGATACCGATGGTCTCGCCCTTGCCCAGCGAGAAGCTTACGTCCTCTATGGCCGGGACTACGCCGTCCTCAGTGTAGAAGCATGTCTTGAGATTCCGCACTTCTAGCAGTGGTTTGTCCATGTCGCAGGCGCTCCTTCCCACAGGGGCTGACTCACATCATCGGGCTCACATCTCATACTTCAGACGATACAAGACCAGTTCCTGAACCCTGAATACTTCCTCAGGATGGCCAGTGAACGAGACGGTTCGGGATCCCAGTCGCTTCACGCCCGGAACTAGCTCGGCTGCGTCTGCCATGTCGGTTCGGTAGAAGTCAATCTCCATGCAGAGGGGGTTGGGCGCCGATACCGGCTTGAACTGCTCGAGATTCTCCAGCGCCTCTCTTGCTGTCTCACGTATGAGGGCCCTTGCCCGCTCAGGATGGAGCGAGCGTGCGCAGTAGCGGCTATACCCCTCCTTGACCACAGCGCCCCTGACATCCGGCATGACCGCCTTGGTCTGTTCAACCATGGCGCAGTCCCCACTCACCATCACCAGCGGTACTCCGTAGTAGCCGGCCGTGATCGCGTTCAGACACGGTTCGTTGAGCGTCGCGCCGTCGATTCGGATGTTGTAGACCATCCTGCTCACCCAGGAATGGTCCAGCACTCCCCGGTGCGTCCCGGCCGCGGCATGCGCTCCTGTCACGAAGAGTGCATCGTAGGTGTCGTCGATACCCTGCATCTGCAGGGAATCTCTGATCGCTCCCCGCACGAGCTCAGCCTCGGGAAGCAGCTGCTCAGGTAATATATTCTGCATGTTCGCATGCGCATCGCACACCACAATCCGGCTGGCGCCTGCGTCAATCGCGCCCTGAACAGCCGCGTTCACCTCGCCTGTCATCAGACGCTTGCCCATCTCGTATTCGGCTTCTCCAGGCACGCATTGCAGCAGACTGACCACGCCCGCCGTGCCCTCAATGTCGGCGCTTATGAATACGCTCAGTCCCAAGAGACTCACCCTCCCCTAGTTAGCCCGGAGGCGAACACCCGAAGTCGGAAAACCCCGAAAAGCAGTCGGGTGCTCGCCCACAGCGTTATCCGGTCTACTTCTGTACCGTATTGAACAGAATGTAGTTTGACGCAAGCCACTGAAGGCCCTTTACATTGCTCCTAACTCCGTAGATGCCCATCATCTCATAGAGGAAGATCCACGGCGCGTCATTCCACACCATCTCCTGCGCCTCTGCGAGGAGCGCCCTCTGTTTGGTCTGGTCGAAGGTCTGAAGAGCCTTTGCAAGCAGGCCGTCCACAGTCTTGTTGCTGTAGAAGCAGCGGTTGTACTTGACAGGCGCCCACGAACCAGTGCTGAAGAACTCGTCCATGATGGTGGCTGCCTCGCCAGTCCTTGCGCCGATGCCCATCATGACCATGTGCTTCCCGGACTTCTTGGACTCGGCCGGGTCCTTGATGATGTTGTCGATGAAGGCAGACATCTCAAACGGGATGATCTTCACCTTCACGCCGACTTCGGCAAGCATGGCCTGTATGGCCTGCGGAACCTCAGGCATGAACCCTGCTCCGGACGCAGGAACCCACAGGTTGGCTTCGAATCCCTTTGCATAACCCGCCTCGGCCAGCAGCTTCTTCGCCTTCGCCGGGTCATATTCATAGTCCGGCTGGCCGGCATAGCCCCATACCTTGGAATTAACCGGAGCGGTGAGCGGCTTGGCCGTTCCCCTCAGTATCTCGTCGGTTATGACGCTGACATCGACTGCATAGTTCAGGGCCCGCCTGACGCGCACATCGTCAAACGGCTTCTCCAGCACGTTCAGCCCGATGAACCAGCCCCTGAGCACGGACACCTTGTTGATGGTGATATCCTTGCTCCGCTCAAGACGCTTCATCTCGTCAGGCATTATGGAGTTCGCCACATCGGCCTGACCAGTCTCGAGCATGATCACGCGGGCGCTCGGCTCGGACACCGGCTTGAACACGAGTTCGCTGATCTTGGGTTTGCCGCCCCGATAGTTCGGGTTGGGCGTCAGTGTCGTATGGTCGGCGGCCATCCACTCCTTGAACATCCATGGGCCGGTGCCCACGGGGTGGAACGGATAATCGTCTCCCCACTTCTTGACCGCGGTCGGGCTACAGATCAGGCCGCCCAGGTCGGTCATGACTGCCAAAAACGGCGCATAGGGCTCGGTCAGAGTGAACTTCACCGTGTAGGTCGATGCCACGTCCACCTTCTTGACCATGGCGAAAGCTCCGCGCGCTCTGGCGGCCTTTTTCGGGTCGAGCAGGCGATCGAAATGCGCCTTGACGGCGGCAGCATCGAAGGCCGTCCCATCTTGGAACTTCACGCCCTTCTTCAAGTTGAAGGACCATGTGAGGTTGTCGGAGCTGACACTCCACGACTCGGCCAGCACCGCCTCGATATCGCCGGTGCTGCTCATCCTCACAAGGGGCTCGTAGATCTGCTGATTCACTGCGGCAGATCCCGGATCGATGGAGTTGACCGTATCCAGGTTGGATATGTCTACATCGATCGCGTACACGATTCGTCCACTGTCTGCGCTGGCCTCAGGGGCATAGGCGACCATGGCAGACGCTGCGACTAGGACCAGTAGTGCCTTGCAGATAGTCCAGATGTTCTTGGTTGGCATACGCATGTTGATTCGTCTCCTTTCTACTTGTCCTTGAGCTTAGGATCCAAGGCATCTCGAACCCCATCTCCCAGCAGGTTGAAACCGACCACGGTCATCAATATCGCCAGGCCCGGAAATGCCGCAATGTGAGGCGCCACTCGCAGGACATCGCGGCCGCCGCTCAGTATCGCTCCCCACTCGGGCATCGGCGGCTGAGCGCCGAGGCCCAGGAAACTGAGGGACGCCGCGGCCAGTATGGTAGTCCCGAGCCGCATGGTCGACATTATGATCACCGGAGTCATGATATTGGGTAGAATATGGCCAAACAGGATGCGTCCATCGCTATCGCCGATTGCCCTGGCGGCCTCGACGAACTCCTGTTCCCGCAGCGACAACACTCTGCTTCGAACCACCCTCGCGAAACTGGGTACTGAGTACAACCCCACCGACACCATGGCGTTGAACAGGCCGCGCCCCAGAACGGATATGATCGCTATGGCAAGGAGAATGCCTGGGAACGCCAGCAGCATGTCCATGATCCTCATGATGGTCATGTCCACCCAGCCGCCGTAATACCCAGACAGGAGGCCGAGCAGCGTGCCAACGAACGCGGCGATTGTCACACTCACAATCCCAGCCAGGAGCGAATACCTGCTCCCATACATTATCCGGCTGAGCATGTCCCGCCCCAGGGTGTCGGTGCCAAGCCAATGATCCGACATCGGCCCCTTCAGCCTCGCCATGAAGTTCGGCTTATTCGGATCGTAAGGCGCGATCAGCGGCGCGAACACGGCCACAACGACGAAGAACAGCACAACGCACCCGCCCATCACAGCCATACGGTTTCTCAACAGACGGCGCCATATCGCCCTTATCTGCGATCGCGCAGCAGGAGCGCCTGCGCTTGGAGCCTTGTTCTCATCTACACCGCCCATGGTCATCCGCTCCTTGTCTTTCGGTCCCGTCCCGTCACATCACATCGCATTACTCGTATCTGATCCTCGGATCGAGTAGCCCATATGTGACATCGACTGCCAGGTTTATCAGGCTGACGATGACAGCCATCATCAGCAACCCGCCTTGAACAACCGGGTAGTTCTTGGTCAATATGGAGTCCACCATCAGTTTGCCGACGCCCGGCCAGGCGAACACCGACTCTATCACTACAGATCCGCCCATCATCCCGCCGAACTGGATCCCAATCACCGTTATGATAGGGATCATCGCGTTCTTCAGCGCGTGTCTCCAAATCACGACCTCTTCGCTGAGCCCTTTGGCGTGGGCAGTGCGAATGTAGTCCTCTTCCACCACATCCAGCATGCTGGAGCGAGTGAGCCTTGCTATGAGCGCCGCGGGCGTAGCCGCCAGAGTGACCGCGGGCAGAATGAGATGGACGAACCCGCCCCGTCCCACAGCGGGCAGCCATCCCAGCTGCACCGAGAAGACCAGCATCAGTATGAGGCCCAACCAGAACGAAGGCATCGACGCGAACACCAGAGTGGTCAGCATCATCGCGTGGTCGAACGCGGAGTATCTCTTCACGGCAGACACAATCCCCACGGTGATTCCGATCATGACCGCAAGAATAAGCGCTGTGCATGCCAGTTCCAAGGTAGCAGGCAAACGGCTTCGGAGTTCGCTGACGACAGGCCGCTTTGAGTGTATGGAAGTCCCCAGATCCCCGCGGGCCGCCTTCCACACAAAGTCGAGGTACTGGACTGGCAAGGGTCTATCCAATCCCATCTCATGGCGAAGCATCTCAATAGTCTGCTGATCAGCCGCGTCCCCCAAGATGAGCGCAGCCGGATCGCCCGGAGTAAGGTGAAGGATCAGGAAGACCATCAAAGTCACACCAAACAGCAACGGAATCATCCAGAGGATCCGCTTACCTATGAATCGCAGCACTTGCCATCCACTCCCTTCTCCCTCCGCGCCCCAAACCCAGCTCAGAGTGATTGTCTACTCGTTCGGAAGCGGCGCGTCCCGGAACGCCTCGATGAACTCGACCAAGCGCTCGATGACTTGATCCACCATCTTCCTTCCCCTGTCGGACGATGCCGCCAGCGGATTACCCCTGGTGCCGGTATCGCTGATCTCCTGCGACTGCAGGTAGACCTCTATCGGAGTGCCATGGAAGTCCAGCTGAGACGTGCTCTTCGCAGGAATCCCCCACTTGTCTCGATACTGGTCGGCCTTAGCGAGGTCCATGCGAACATGCTCAGGGAAGAGAGACTGCATCACAGACGTCTCAGGTTCTCCGCCATGGCCGAATACTGCCGCGAAATTCTCATACATCGGCGGACAAAACGCCTGGATGACACCCCATGGGAAATACGTTGCCATCTCAATGCCCATCTCCCGGCGCAGTTTGCGGGCGATGTAGCCAAGGGCCACAGAGTTAGAGCGATGGTTGTTGACGAAGATTATCCTCTGCGCCCCGTGTAGGGCGAGGTTCGATACCACATCCGCGACTACCATCGACAGGGTATCGGGATCAAGAGAGATCGCACCCGGTATGTCTTCAACCGCATCGCAGTATCCAAATGGAATCGTCGGCGTCACGAGCGCGTTGCCGGATCGCTTGGCAGCCTCAAGCGCCACGTGTTCCGCCACCATGTAGTCAGTGCCCAGAGGCAGCTGCGGTCCATGAGGCTCTACCGCGCCCATTGGGATCAACACCACGGGCTTTTGGGCCAGCGCTTCTTCGGCTTCTTTCCACGACAGCTTGGCCAGTTCAAAAGTGCGCATTATTGCAGACCTCTTCTCATAACTTACTTGATGTCAGCCTTCTTGGCTGCGATGATCTCGTCGGCCGAGTCTATAGCGATGAAACCGCCGCCCTCGACGATCTTGAGCCACGCGTCTTCCTTGGCTATCCTATCCCGCACCTTCTCAGCGACAGCCTCAGCCTCGCGCCTGGGCACGACTACGACCCCGTCTTCGTCTCCGACTACGATATCGCCCGGCTCAACGACCACCCCTCCGCACGAAATCGAGGTGTTGATCTGGCCCGTGCCTTCCTTGGTAGGCGCCGCGGGAGTTACACCCACTGCGTAAATGGGCAGGTCTGCCTCGCGGGACTGCTCCACATCGCGGATCACTCCGTCAGTGACTACCCCGGCAACGCCCTTTTTGGCAGCCATCATGCTCATGAACCCGCCCCACACGGAAAGCGATGTGTCGCCCTGCGCGGCTATGACGATCACATCTCCTGGTTGGGCAACTTCAATCGCCTTGAGCGAAAGGAGGTTGTCGCCAGGCCTCGCCTGCACAGTGATGGCGGTTCCGCACAGCTTGCGCATGGGCTTGTACACGGGGTTGATACGGTAGTCCATAGTGTGGAGCCGGCCCATGCTGTCGGATATGTTGGCCGCGACAAAACCACGATACTGGTCCACGATTTCTTTTGCCGGTCGTTCAATTGAAGTGTAGATCTTGAAACCTGTCTCCTTAGCCACAAAAACCTTCCTCCCTTAGATGGTAGACTGACTTCTTGCGCTAGAATTCGTACTAGTGTGAATACTCTGCAATCAACCTGATGACAGTCGCTATTCCCTTCCGGTAAGCCTCGCGCGTAGTGTACTCGTTCGGAGAATGGGACCGGTCTTCGGCAGGACCCAGCCTCGCAAAGACGTATGGGACTCCAAGCTGCTCAAACACGCATCCCGGGCCAGAGCCTTCTACGATCGGCTTCACCACAGGCTCGCCGTAACTGGATCGCATCACATCGAGCATCTTGCGCACCACATCCGCGTCTGGATCGCTCTTGGAGGCAGGCATGGCCGAATCCACGCTCACCTCTACATCGCCGAACCCCTGTCGGCAGAGGTGCGACCTGAGCTTGGCGATGATGTCGCCAGGGTCCTGCTTGGGCACTAGGCGGAAGTCGACCTTGGCCCGAGCGGTGTGAGGAATAACCGTTTTCGAGCCGGGTCCCTGATAGCCTGTGGTTATCCCGCAGATAGTGCACGTGGGCTCGAAATACAGTCTCTTCAGGAGTTCGTCCCCGGGCAAACCCTCGTATCCATCGCGCAGGCGCTGTATCGTCCAGTCCTTCAGAATGTCCTGGGCCGTCAAACGGGACCCGGCAATGAGCCGGGCATCGCTGGGGCTGGGGCCGACCACATCATCGTAGAATCCGGGAATGGCGATTCGCTGATCCGGCCCATACAACGAGCGTAGCGCCCAGACCAGTCGCCACGCAGCATTGTCGACCAATGGCGCCTTCCCCGAATGCAGATCCCGCACGGCCGATTCCACACTCAGCTCTACATAAGCCATTCCTTTCATGCCAAGACATACTTCCGGCCGACCATCCGCATGGATGCCTCCGTCGAACCACACCATGTCGTCGCACCTCAGGAGCTGGAGGTTCTGGGGCACGAAATCCGCAATGCTCTCGCTACCCATCTCCTCCTCACCCTCGAGAACGAACTTGACGCTGCATGGAAGAGACCCAGCCGTCTCCACATAGCTCTGAATGGCCTTAACGATGCAGAAGAAATTGCCTTTGTCGTCCACTGCGCCCCGAGCATAGATGCGGCCATCGCATTCGCAAGCCGCGAACGGAGGGTGTTCCCACGCCTCAATGGGATCAGGCGGCTGCACATCATAGTGCCCGTAAAACAGGACGGTCCTGGGAGACGTCCCCTTAAGCTCGCCCACAATTATCGGATTGCGTTCGGTTTTGAAGACACTGACTGTCATACCCATGCCCATGAGGTGAGCCGACAGAAACTCCACACACTCGGAGACTCCGGCTGGATCGGCGGATACACTCGGTATGCGCAGAAGCGTCTTCAGGTCGTCGACATATCGCTCCTCATTGTCGGCGGCATGTGTCAAGGCATCGCGACAAGTCATGAACCATTCCTCTCGCTTTCCGACGAGTGTTTCAAGATCACCGTTTGGACGTCTGTCTTTGCGTCAGCATCGCCGACGATCCCGACCCCGGCTGCACATGCAGTCCCGTCGGTCTCGGCGCCGGAATCAGACGAGAACATCGACAGCGGGTGCTTGGTGGTGATGGCCCAAACAGACCTGCACCTCTCGTTTCCTCTGTTGATCCACATGTGAGGTACCGTGCTGGGAAAGGATATGGTGTCGAGCGCGCCAAGGTTGAAAACCCGGTCGCCCACTATCACTTCCAGACATCCTTCGACCACCATGCCCTGCTCAAATCCCTGGTGACACACGGCCTCCGTTCCTCCGCGAGCCCCCGGCATCGCCTCGATCATGAAGAACTTGACATCATCGGACACAGGCGATACGAGGGCGGTATACGATACTCGAGAACGCGGGTATGCATAGACGCGCTTGTTGTTGTAGGATACCTGATCGTCATGAGTCCCTGGCTCCCTGGCAAAGAAGAACGCCGTTGGAACGCCGAGCGCTTTAGAGATCTTCCTGAGCGAGCTGATAGACGGGTTACCAAGATCCCGTTCGATTTTGCTTATCAGCCCCGTGCTGAGCTGCGCTGCTGCCGCCAATTCCTCGATGGTCATACCCTTTTGCGCTCTCAGCTCGCGTATCGCCGCCCCAAGCAACACCTCTTCATCACTGCCCATGTGATCGGCGTTGGTCATTGATACACCTCCGAGATGGATTTCACTTTAATGAGGTATTTCGCTGTGAGTGAAAAGATTCCTTCTCGTGCGGAAGCAGGAATCTCGGATTTCATTCGCCTCGAGTCTCTACGATATCCTTAGTATTTCCCCATAACATACATTTCATATGGTACTACTAGCCTATACATCCTCTCTTTGCTATACTACAGGTAATCATGCATGGCGCGTGCATCTCGGGTCTTCCCATCACCGCTGGGAAGCGCGGCATGGAACCAGCACGATCTGAGTATCTGAGTATAAGGAGGTTTCCCAGATGGCACTGCATAGGCGATTGATGATGGTGTTGTTCTGCGCGGCCCTAGTGAGCATGTGCGGCATCGCGGCCGCGGCGAGCGAAACGGAAATCAGAATCGGCGTCTACGAACCCATGACCGGGGCCATGGCCGCGGGCGGGCAGATGACCATGGAGGGAATCCAACTCGCCCAAGAGCAGAGGCCGAAGGTCCTCGGACTTCCGGTCAGAGTCATCCTGGTGGACAACCGCAGCGACAAAGTTGAAGCCGCCACCGCGGTCACGCGACTGATCCAGAAAGACAAGGTCTGCGCTATCATCGGCAGCTACGGAAGCGCCCTGTCCATGTCGGGCGGTCCGGTGGCGCAGGCAGCCAAGGTCCCGGTAATGGGATGCTCCCCGACAAACCCCCTGGTCACCCTGGGTAACGACTACTACTTCCGCGCCTGCTTCATCGACCCATTCCAGGGTCGCGTGATGGCGCAGTTCGCCTACGACAAACTGGGCGCCCGCAAGGCCGCGATCATCCAGGACATCGCGCAGGACTACGCAGTGGGCCTTGCAAACTTCTTCAGACAGGCCTTTAACGAGCTGACCGAAGACCCGAAATCCATCATCGCTTTCACCTCGTACCAGACCGGCGACCGCGACTACACCGCTCAACTCACGTACGTGGCCAATGCCAAGCCCGATGTCGTATTCGCCCCCGGCTACTACGCCGATGCAGCGGTCCTCGTCACCCAGGCCCGCTCGCTGGGGCTCAAGATGCCCTTCCTCGGCGGCGACACCTTTGAAGCGCCAGAGTTCATCGAGATAGGCGGAAAGAACGTCGAAGGCGTCTACTTCAGCACCCACTATAGCGCCGACGCCCCTGTAACCCCGGCCTCCGAGAGGTTCGTAGCCCTATACAAGGCCAGGTTCAAAACCGCCCCGAACACCTTCGCAGCCCTTGGATACGACTGCTACAACCTGGTTCTCGACGCCATAGAGCGCGCGGGTTCATCCAACCCCAAGGCCATCCGCGATGCCATGGCCGAAACCAAGGACTTTGTAGGCGCGACCGGCATCATCACCCTGGACGCCAACGGCGATGCTACGAAGAGCGCGGTAGTGCTGGTAGTCAAGGACGGCCAGTTCAAGCTGGTCGACGTAGTGCACCCGCGCTAGGCGCGAGGCAGAGCCTGCAGAGGCCGGATCGCGGCGGAGTTTCCGACAGGAGGCTTGACAACGGTGACTTTGGAGATCTTCCTGCAGAACGCGGCAAACGGGATCACATTGGGCAGTCTCTATGCATTGCTTGCCATAGGCTACACCATGGTCTACGGCATCCTGAGGCTCATCAACTTCGCGCACGGCGAGATCTTCATGATCAGCACCTACTTTGCCTTCTACGGAACGGCGATCTTCGCGCTCCCATGGCAGGTCGCGTTTGTCGTGGCAATCGTCCTCACCGCGCTGCTGGGGGTGGTCATCGAACACGCCGCCTACAGGCCCCTTAGGGACGCGCCGCGGATCTCCGCACTGATCTCCGCCATAGGCGTGTCGTTCCTCATGGCCAACTTGGGTCTAGTCATATTCGGCGGGAGGCCGAAGACCTTCTATCGGCCTCCCATCTTCCAGGTCCCCATCGAGCTCGGAGGAGTTAGAGTAGTGGTGCTCTTCTTCGTCATCCCGTTGCTCACAGCCATCCTCCTCGTCGCGCTCAACTACATTGTCTACAAGACAAAGACCGGCCTTGCCATGAGGGCCGCCCAGTGGGACTTCGACACAGCCCGCCTCATGGGCGTAGACGTCGACCGCGCGATCTCCATCACCTTCGCCATCGGCTCGGCCCTTGCAGCAGTAGGCGGCATCATGTGGGGCCTCAGGTTCGCGGAGATAAACCCGAACATGGGCCTCTTTCCAGGCCTCAAGTGTTTCATAGCCGCCGTGTTCGGGGGCATCGGCAACATAAGCGGAGCGGTGCTGGGCGGGTTCATACTCGGTTTTGGCGAGATCATGTTGGTGGCCTTCCTTCCGGGGCTTGCCGGATACAGGGACGCCTTCGCTTTCGTCGTCCTGATACTAATCCTCCTGGTCCGACCGACAGGCCTACTTGGCGACAAACAAAGGGTGAAAGTGTGATGAAAGCGTGATGGCAGAACAGAGAGCCGTTCACCCCCTACTGAAGATAGCGGTCGTCTGCGGAGCGCTCATCCTCTTCTTCCTGGTCCTTTCGTGGGGCCAGGAGCATTGGGACGCCTACACCGTCCGCATCCTCAACCTCTGCGGCATCTACATCGGCATAACCCTCGGCCTTAACCTTTGCAACGGATTCACGGGCCAGTTCTCCTTGGGGATCGCCGGTTTCATGGCTGTAGGCGCCTACACGACAGCGCTTCTCACCATGTCTCCGGCGGTAAAGCAGGCAGTCTTCTTCATTCAGCCTTTGATATACCCCCTCAACTCGATCCAGTGGGGATTTCTGCCCGCCCTGCTCATGGCAGCCGTTGTGTCGGGGATCGTAGGTTTCCTCGTTGGCGCCCCTGCCATACGCTTCCGCGGAGACTACCTGGCCATCACCACCTTGGGGTTTGCCGAGATCATCCGCATCGTGTTCACCAACATCGTGCCGATTACCAACGGGGCGCTGGGCCTCAAAGGCATCCCGCCCCACACGAACTTGCTTTGGAGCTGGGGCTTTGCTCTAGTATGCATCGCCGTCATGGTGAGGCTCATGCGCACTACCTACGGGCGGGCCCTGAAAGCCATTCGCGACGACGAGGTGGCGGCGGAGGCCATGGGGGTCAATCTCTTCTTCCACAAGAACCTAGCGTTTGTCATGTCCGCCATGATGGCAGGTGTAGGCGGAGGGCTCCTCGGAAACCTCATAACCACCATCGACCCGAACATGTTCAGGTTCCCGCTGACCTTTACTGTCCTGATGATGGCGGTTCTCGGAGGCCTCGGCAGCATCACGGGCACAGTCATCTCCGCAGCCGCCGTAACCATCGCCATGGAGGCATTTCGCGCGCTCGAAGAGCCCAGGGTGATCCTGGGATTGACCATCCCGGGGGTCCCGGGCATGCGAATGGTAGTGTTCTCAGTCGCACTGATGATAGTCATACTCTTCTATCCCAAAGGGTTCATGGGAGACAGAGAGTTTTCACTTGACCGGGTCAAGAGGCTTGCGGCCGGACTGGACCGCACAAATACGAGCAAACAGGGGTAGAGACACATGCTCGACACAAATGACGCATTCGACGCAAGCGGCACGAACGGCGCGCCCAGCGCAGACCTTCCCGCGCTGGCCTGCGAAAGCGTCACAATGAGGTTCGGCGGGCTCACAGCGGTAGACGGTTTCAACCTACGCGTGCCTAAAGGCGCCCTGTACGGGTTGATAGGACCCAACGGGGCCGGCAAGACCACTGTGTTCAACATCGTCTCCGGCGTTCTGCGCCCGTCCGCCGGAGCTGTCAAGCTCTTCGGCGTGGACGTAACCGGCTTAAGCCCGGACCGCATCGCGCGCAGCGGCATCGCCCGAACTTTTCAGAATATCCGACTCTTCCGCAACCTCACAGTCCTCGACAACGTCCTGGTCGGCCTGCATCTGAGGCGCGAGGCCAACCTCGCAGAGGCCATGCTGGCGCTGCCTCGACACAGGGCGGAAGAAACGCAGATGGCTGCAACAGCCGCACAGCTCCTTGAGGAGATCGGCCTTGCAGGCGTCTCCCACTACCGCGCCAGCGCGCTCCCGTACGGCCGGCAGCGCCGCCTGGAAATCGCGCGGGCCCTGGCCACAAAGCCCGCAGTCCTCCTGCTGGATGAGCCGGCAGCAGGGATGAACCCGGCAGAGACCGAGGACCTAATGCGCCTCATCACCGATATCCGTAACAGGTTCAGTCTCACCATACTCCTGATAGAGCATGAGATGAAAGTAGTGATGGGCATCTGCGAGCGCATGACCGTTCTCGACCACGGCGACACCATCGCCGAGGGGACGCCCGAGGAGATCCAGCGTAACGAGAGGGTAATCAAAGCCTATCTGGGGGGCGGAGCAGTTGCTAGAGCTTAAGGATATCCAGGTGTACTACGATGGAATCCACGCCATAAAGGGAGTGTCGCTCACCGTGCCCCAGGGTGCTCTGGTCACCTTGGTGGGCTCCAACGGCGCCGGAAAGAGCACCCTGCTCAGGACGATCTGCGGGCTCAAGAGGCCGTCCTCCGGTGAGCTTCGCTTCAAGGAGCGAAACCTCCTCGACATGAGCGTGACTCGGATAGTCCAGATGGGCATAAGCATGGTGCC
>ENA-UOOH01002975-UOOH01002975.1-fermentation-metagenome-genome-assembly--contig:-NODE-2975-length-13633-cov-5.642068_pt1 | contig 13633 bp, 12 predicted proteins | sample MGYA00245778_ERZ724025 | MGnify/ENA primary metagenome ERZ724025 (study PRJEB28704, sample SAMN03018313) | fermentation metagenome | biome: anthropogenic terrestrial biome; feature: soil; material... | reverse complement strand
CGAACGATGAAAGTGGCTTTAAGATTGAGAGAAAGAAGTCGGGCGGGAGCTACAGTCAGATAGCAACCGTTTCAAGGAATATCACCACCTATACCAACAGCGGGCTGTCCGATGACACCAGGTACTACTACAGGGTAAGGGCGTATAACGATGCCGGAAACTCTACGTACTCCAACGAAGCCAGCGCAACGACAGGAGCAACCGTGCCCAATGCGCCCGATGACCTGGAAGCCGTCTCGGTCTCAACTTCAAAAATCAAGCTGACCTGGGACGATGAGTCGAACGATGAAAGTGGCTTTAAGATTGAGAGAAAGAAGTCGGGCGGGAGCTACAGCCAGATAGCAACCGTTGGAAAAAATGTAACCACCTATACCAATAGCGGGCTAGCCAACGACACCAAATATTACTACCGGGTAAGGGCCTACAACGATGCCGGAAACTCTGCTTACTCCAGGGAGGCCAGCGCGACGACGGGTGAAGAGCAGACCATCATCAAACTTGTCATCGGTGACCCTTCATATTATGTCAATAATAAGATTAAGACTATGGATACTGCGCCCTTTATCATGGAAAACCGCACGCTTCTTCCCATCCGTTACATTGCGGAGGCACTCGGCGCCAGAGTGGATTGGGATAATACCAATCGAAAGGTGACCATCACGATAGAAGGAAGCAAAATTGAACTCTGGATCGAGAAAAGTTACGCCATGGTAGGCAGTGAGTATAGGGCCATTGACGAAGCTAACCCCAAGGTCAAACCCATTATTGTGTCTCCCGGGAGAACCATGCTTCCTTTAAGATTTATCGCTGAAAACCTGGGCTGCCGGGTTGACTGGGATCCTGACCGGAGTGAGGTAACGGTTACTTATCCAGCGCCGTAGTTTGCTTGTGCCTCGGGGCTTGCAGACCGATCCTGAACGACTGCCGTTCAGAAAAAAGAGGAGAGTTTGTGGAATGAGAAATTTCGTCTTTTTGCTGTTGATCTGTGCTGTAATTGCCGGCGCAGGGGCGCTGGAGGCCAACCAGTCGCCCCCTGTGCTGAAGTTGGGCAATGAACAGTTGATGAGTGAATATCACTATTTGATAGAAGGCAAGAGAGTAGGCCTGGTTACAAACCAGAGCGGGGTAACAAGCCGGGGCAAAAGCACCATTGACTTGCTTTTAGAAGATCCGTCCACCAGCCTGACCGCGCTCTATGGGCCCGAGCACGGCATTGACGGTACCGCAAAGGCCGGGGAGTACGTAGAATCCTACATGCACAGCGAACTGGGCCTTCCTGTTTACAGCCTGTACGGTAAGACCAGAATGCCTTCCGAAGAAATGTTGCGGGATATCGATATGCTGCTGTTTGACATTCAGGATATTGGAGCAAGGTCCTATACCTATATGTCAACCTTAAATTACTGTATGGTTGCAGCCCAAAAATACAACAAGCCAATCGTGGTACTTGACCGGCCGAACCCGGTGGGCGGAAAAATTGTTGAAGGGCCGGTGCTGGAGGACCCTTTCATGACCTTTGTCGGTGTTGATAACCTGCCGATGGCCCACGGGATGACCGCCGGTGAACTGGCCCAGTTTTTCAACCGGAAGATTGGCGCTGAACTGGTTGTGGTACCCATGGAAGGCTACACCAGGGAAATGATTCTCCAGGATACGGGACTGCCCTGGGTCCAGACATCCCCCAATATTCCGGACCTTGATTCTGTCTTCGGGTACATGGCAACCGGCCTTGGGGAAGGAACGGGTATTCAGCAGGCCGATCAATTTAAGTGGATTGGCGGAAAGGGGATCGAGGCTCAGGCCTTTGCCGATCTTCTCAATCAGGCGGGACTGCCCGGTGTGGTCTTTATCCCGGAAAAAAGGGGAGAAGCAGGGGGGGTCCGCTTGAAGATTGAGGACTATCATGCTTTTAACCCGGCCAAGACCGGTATTTACGCCCTGACCTACGCCCGTTCCTTAAACCAGTTTACCGTTCCTAAAAGCGGCCAGACCGTTGTCATGTTCGACAAAATCATGGGAACGGATAAAATCGGACAGTACCTGGAGGCCGGACTCTCGCCGCAGCAAATAGAGTCCAACTATGCCCCAGTTTTGAACAAGTTTAAGAAGGAAAGAGAAGAATATCTTATTTATGGCGACAGGTCCGGCCTGGAGACCGGAATGAACGACCAAATCAAGGTTTTGGTAGGCGGAAATCCGGTGGCTTTTGATTCCGCTCCTTACATTGACGAAAACGACCGGTTGATGGTGCCGCTAAGAGCCATTGTTGAGGCTCTCGGCGCAAAAGTGGCTTGGAACCCTGATACAAAATCCATCACTATTTTAAAACAGGAAACGACCCTGTTCTTTAAAATCGACCAGCCGTCGGTCGTCGTTAACGGACAAACAAAAAGAATGGACACCAGTCCCGTTATTCGCAACAACCGCACCATGGTGCCGGTGCGCTACGTGGGTGAATACCTTGGCGCCGAAGTCCACTGGGATCCGGACGCAAAATCTGTTACAATCAATTAACACCACTTGAGAGACTTTTTCCTCGATCAGGAAACGGAATAGGGGGGCCGGGAGGTCTTCCCGCACAAGCCCGCGAAACCCCTCGCGGGTTTCCATTTGACCCCAATCTTTCAACATATTTCAATTAAAATAATTAAAGTGGCAACTAGAATTGAATCCTGACGCTGCTGAAGTCGTGTAATTTGCTATTGGAGATTGATTCTATGGCAAATCCTTCACTGCTAAGGATATATAAGGATATAATAGTAATTATTTAGCGTAAGAGCCGGAACCTAATTAGATTGTTTTAAAAGGAAGGCTATGAAAACACATCTCATCATTTTTTTAGCTGTCGTTTTTTCACTTTACGGCGCCATCAATCTTTACATCGGCCTTCGCGGCTGGCAGGCCTTTGGCAGATTCATGCCGGCGACTTACGGCAAGCTTTACTGGGTCATCTTAGCCTTTCTGGCTTTATCCTACCTGACAGGAAGAATCGCCGGAAAATACTTGCCGGCTGTGTTCGGCAGCGGCCTGACAATAATGGGCGCATACTGGCTGTCGGCAATGAATTATTTCTTTTTGCTCTTAGTCTTGATTGATTTAGTGCGTCTGACCGACCACTGGTTTGGCTTCCTGCCGGAGGGCATCAAACAGTCACCGGGGATGGTTGGCCTGGCAGTTGTACTCCTGGTTGCCGGCACCGTTAGCTATGGCGCATGGAATTCCAGGAACCCGCAAATCCTTCATTATGACCTGACAATTGAGAAAAAGGCCGGTGCCTTGAGCCAGCTGCATGTGGTGATGGTTTCCGACATTCACCTGGGGATTATCGTTCATAACGAAAGGCTTATGAGTTTAATCCATAAAATCAATGACCTGAATCCGGATCTGGTGCTTTTCCCGGGCGATATTATTGACGAAAACATCGGACCCTTTGTAGAACAAAAAATGGGTGACAGCTTCAGTCTGTTAAAACCCGGTTATGGTACCTTCGCAGTGTTCGGCAACCACGAGTACATTGGCGGCCATTCGGAGGAAGCTTATACCCATCTCCGGGAAGCCGGTGTAACCGTATTGCGCGACAATTACCAAAAGGTTGCCGGGAGTTTTTACATCGTGGGGCGGGACGATCACGCCGGGGAACGCTTCGATGGACCTCCCCGGCTGGATCTGCCTGCCTTGATGGAAGGTGTGGACACCTCTTTGCCGGTCATTTTACTGGACCACCAGCCCTTTCGCCTGGACGAGGCCCGAGACGCGGGCGTTGACTTGCAGCTTTCGGGGCACACTCACCTCGGGCAGCTGTTTCCATATAATTTGATTACGCGGATAATCTTTGAGACAGACTGGGGTTATTTGCGCAAGGAAGGCCTGCAGGTTATTGTCTCGTGTGGTTTTGGCACCTGGGGTCCACCGATCCGGGTTGGCAATAAACCGGAAATCGTGGAGATCATGATTCACTTTACCGGTCCCCCTGAATAGGGTGTTCCCCTGGGTCCCAAGAATGCCTAACTTGAAAACTAGAAAGAGGTGCTTGAATGCTTACCAAAGACGAAGTTCAATCCATTTTTGAGAAAACCGGAGCCATGCTCAAAGGCCATTTCCAGCTGACTTCCGGCCGGCACGGTGACCAATATTTCCAGTGTGCTCTGGTTTTACAGCACCCCCGTTACACGGGCGTTCTTTGCCGGGAACTGGCCGGTCGATTTGACGGAGATAGGATTACCACCGTAATCGGTCCCGCTATGGGCGGCATCATCGTGTCCTACGAGGTGGCGCGGGCCCTGGGTGTGCGAAGTCTTTTCACAGAAAGGGATAACGGTGTAATGAGTTTGAGGCGGGGTTTTTCAGTGGAACCCGGTGAAAAAGTGCTGGTGGTGGAGGATGTAATTACCACCGGTGGTTCGGTCAGGGAGGTCATTGAAGTCGTTCGCGGCCTGGGCGGCAAGGTGGTGGGGGTTGGTGTGCTGGTAGACCGCAGCAACGGCACAGCAAAGCTGGGTGTGCGAACAGAAGCGCTTTTAACCACGGAGGTCGTTTCCTACGCGCCTGAGGATTGCCCGCTCTGTAAAATAGGGATCCCGGCTGTAAAGCCCGGCAGCAGAAATGTCTGAAAGCAAATTGCTGCCGGACCTATTGGCTAAATATAATCACTTTCTTTATTTGGGGTCGCTTTGGCCTGATCCCTGAACAGCCAGTCTTTCTGCCGTTTCCCTGTCGGGGACAGCCATTATGGTTTTCTGGTTTTCGTAAATGACCATCCCCGGGCGTGCCCCCCTGGGCTTGTGCACATGTTTTTTGAGGGTGTAATCCACCGGCACTTTCTTTGAACCTCTGGCCTTGCTGAAAAACGCCGCCAACCCGGCGGCCTCTTCCAGGGTTGCAGGGGGCGCTTCTTTTCCTTCCGTTCGGATGATCACGTGGGCGCCGGGGATCTCCCGGGTATGCAGCCAGATGTCCTCATCCCGGGCCATCTTCAGGGTCAGGTAGTCATTCTGCCTGTTGTTTTTGCCGACAAATAACTGAAAACCATCTGAAGAGTGAAAGGAGTAAGGCCTGGGAATGTGCCTCTCCTTTTTAGCCTTTTTGGCCCCCTTCCTGGGTGGGGGGGTTTTTAAATAACCCTGCGCTACAAGTTCCTGCCGGATTTCTTCCAGTTCATCCGGATCTTCGGCCTGCTCCAGGGCTGTCTTGACCCCCTCCAGGTAGTCAAGTTCTTCCCGAACCTGTTTGGCCCGTGCTCCTACAGCCAGCCTGGTTTTTTTTACCTTTCCATATTTCTTAAAATAAGCCTGGCAGTTTTCCGATGGAGTGAGTTGGGGATCCAGGGGGATGACGACGAGGGGACATCCTTCCAGATTATAGTTTTCCAGCGCTACTTCTGTACTTCCCTGCTCCAGGCGAAACAAGTTGGCAGTGAGCAATTCCCCATAAAGCCTCAGTTTTTCGGCTCCGGCGGTTTCATCGAGGCTTTCGGCGTAGATCTTCAGCTTTTTTTCAAGCCGTCTGGTTTCTTTGCCTAAAGGGGCTGAAACATCTTTTTTCGCTCTATTGAACCGCTGGAGCTGCTCTCGGGAGGTATAGAAAACGTCCAGGAGTAAGTTCATTTCCCCCTGCCTTCTGCTCCATCCCGGATGTTCCAAATCAAGGGCTGCAAAGTCCACTGGCTCATCTCTTTGCCCGGTGAGCAGGCATGGGTTGAAATCCCCCCTGGCGGCAGGAACTGCCACCCCCTGAAGAGCTTCCCATAAGGATCTCAGTTCATAATCTCCGCAGTGGTCCACGAGGGTTTCCGGCGGGAGATTGGACCTGAAGACAATTTCCCTGCAGGTGACGGTGCTGAGCCCCTCGAAGCGTTTCTGAAGCAGTTCGACAAGCGCCGTATCCAGGGGAGAGTCAAGGCAGACCTGACGGAACTGTTCCTCCTCCAAATGCAAAGGGTTGATCTTGCCCTGGGCGGGCGGGGCGATGTACGTGCGTCCGGGCAGGACTTCCCGGTGCCTGCTGACGGAGTGTGAGTAACGTTTAATGCCGTCAATAATGGTTCTCGTCGAAGCCTCTACCAGCAGGATATTGCTGTGTTTACCCATAATTTCGCAAATCAAATGTTTTTCCGAGGGGTGGCCGAGCTCGTCCCGGGACTCTGTCCTGATGATCAGAACCCGCTCCAGCCCGGGCTGCTCGAAATGAAGAATTCGACCGCCTTCCAGGTGTTTGCGCAGAACCATGCAGAAAAGGGGCGGGGTGATGGGGTTTTCCCTGGACTCACCCGTCAGGTGAACCCGGGCGTTTTGGGCATTGGCTGACAGGACCAGCCGCTGCCGGATCCCGGGCCGGTGCAGCAGAAGGATGAGTTCGTCTTTATAGGGCTGATAGATCCTTTCGATTCGCGAACCGGCTAATTTGTTTTCCAGCTCATTTTGTACCGCTGCCAGGACAAGGCCGTCAAAAGGCATATTTTTTCCTCCGGGTTCGTTTATTTGAAACCTTAATTTGTTTTTTTATATGCCTCAATCTCGGCCATTTCTTCCTTGACCAAATCGTCTACTCCTGCCATTGATTCCAGGTGATGCCTGAGCTCATGCACGATGGTGTCACGCAGTTCATCCGCCCATTCCTCGCGGCTGCTTTCTTCCAGTAAATGAACGAAAGAACCGTAGTAAAGGATGATTGAACAGCCCATGATACCGTCTTCCACGTATTCACCCATGACATAAAAATCCCCGTCTTTTTTTACGTTGGGCAGCATCAGAAACCCACCGTTGAGTTCTAGGCAGAGCCTGTCGGGAATTTCATCGATAAAGGCCGTGGCCATGGATTCAAACTCCTCCAGGGAGAGGGTCGCTTTCTTCTGGGGAAGGGGCCGGTACCTTTTATGTTTGGCTTTTTCGCCCATCTTTAAGCACCTCCGCTAGATAATCCCGGCAAGAAAGGGCTGTTATTGCCCATTTGCAAACGTCTTTTGTGTCACTTCATAATATAATTCAACAGTATTGCAAGTCAAGTGACGGAATCACACGTTGAGTATTTAATACTTATAAAATGTCTCACTTTTTCACGGGTTTGTTTTTTTGGTAAAATGGATTATAATGATTTTAAAGCATAGAAAGTCAAGGAGATTTTATGGAACTGACCGGGCGCCTGGCCGCGCTGGCGGCTTACGTGCCGGCTGGAAGCGCAGTTGCCGACATTGGTACCGACCACGCCTACCTGCCAATTTACCTGGTAAGGGAAGGCATTTGCGAGCGGGTTATAGCTACGGATGTAAAGGAAGGACCGTTTCGCTCGGCCGGCATCAAGGTCAAAGGGCACGGACTGGCCGGCCGGGTCGAGCTCAGGCTGGGGGACGGCCTGAAGGTGCTGGAACCGGGTGAAGCCGAAGTCCTGGTACTGGCGGGGATGGGTGGAAATACCATTCGTGAAATCCTCGCGGCTGCTCCCCCGGTTTTAAATAAATGCCGTCGACTGGTGCTCCAGCCGATGGTAGATGCCGGGGATTTAAGGTTCTGGCTGGCTGAGCACGGTTGGCTGATTTGGGACGAACAGCTGGTGGAGGAAGAAAACAGGATTTATGTGATCATAGCCGCCGTTCCCGGCTTAGAGAGGACGAAAGACCGTCTTTTTCTGGAGTTGGGCCCGCGGCTCTTAGAGAAAAAGAACCCGTTGCTGGCAGTTTACCTGGAAAATATAATGAATCAGTACGAGAGGATACTTTCCGGGCTGTCCGCCTCGAAGAGCCCGGCAGCCCGGGAAAAGAGGATCATGTTGACCGAGAAACTTTTGCGGATGAGGGAGTTGTCAGATGCCTGCAAAGTGCAGTGATATTTTTCGTTTAATTGAAGAGATAGCGCCCGCGCACCTGGCTGAGAGCTGGGATAACTCCGGCCTGCAGATGGGTGACCCCCGGGTGGAAGTGGAAAGGGTGCTGCTTTCCCTGGATGTTGACCTCAATGTTGCACGGGAAGCGAGAACAAGCGGCTGCCGGCTGATCGTCAGTCACCATCCCATGCTGTTCAAGCCGACCGGGTCAATTCGGCTCGACCTGCCCGGCGGGGCACTTGTGGCTTACCTTGTAAATAATGGTATTCATGTCTATGCGGCCCATACAAATCTCGACAACGCGGCAGGCGGGGTGAGTACCGCACTTGCCGATAAACTGGACCTGAAAAACCCGGTCGTCTTAAACCAGGCCGGCAGGGAGCGCTACTTGAAGCTGGCTGTCTTTGTTCCGCTGGAACATGCAGAGGCCGTCCGTAACGCCATGTCAGAGGCCGGCGCCGGTTGGATTGGCAATTACAGTCACTGCACCTTCATGACTCCGGGCACCGGCACATTTAAGCCCTTGCAGGGAACAGACCCCTACATCGGGAAAACCGGCGTCATAGAACGGGTTGAAGAAATCAAAATAGAGACCATTGTTCCTGCAGGCAGCCTTGATTCGGTGCTGCAGGCCATGCTTGAGGTTCACCCTTACGAAGAAGCGGCCTACGACCTGTTCGAGCTGGTTAACAGCGGCCCGGCTTACGGGGCGGGGCGGGTAGGGACACTTGAAGCTCCGGTTTCACTCCGCCAATTTGCCGAAAAAGTAAAATCGGTCCTCGGGCTTCCGGCCGTCAGGCTGGGAGGATCCCCGGAAAGCCCTGTCAGGACGGTTGCCGTGTGCGGCGGTTCCGGAGCGGATTTCTGGAAAGACGCCCTGCAGGCCGGAGCAGACACCTTTATTACAGGCGACTTGAAGTACCATACAGCCCAGGACATGCTGGCCGCCGGCCTGAACTTCATTGACCCCGGGCATTACGGTACGGAGGCCGTTGTTTTGCCGGTACTGCACCGTTTTCTCGTGCGCCGCTGCCGTGAAAACAACATGGATGTCGAAATCCTTTTAGCGCAAACCAATACAGACCCCTTCGCATATCTTTAGGATAGGAACAACGTTTCCTATCCTTTATTAATTATTTGAGGAGAGATTAATATGCCTGAATTAAAACCGCTATGGGAAATCCAGGTATTGGACGGACAGAGAAGGGCCCTGGAAATAAAGTTAAGGGAGGGACAGATGTCGAGGGACCTGAAGGACCTCAAGAATGACATTGAGCAAGGCCGTGCAGTTTTTAATAAATTAAAGGAAAGGTACAGAAGTTTAAAAAAAGATTTAAAGACCAAAGAGATGGATGCGTCTTCGGTGACCGAGCAGGCCCAGAGCCTGGGTCAGAAATTATACGGCGGCATGATCACGAATGTTAAAGAAATCAGCACCAGCAGTAAGAAGCTGGACAGTCTAAAAAGTATGGTCAATCGGACCGAAGAAGAGATCTTGGATCTAATGGAAAATGAGGAAGAAATCCGGGCAAAATTAGAAGAAATGAGGGCAAAGCTGAATTCAAAGGCCGAGAACTATCGTAAAATGTATGGCTCCTACCTGGCCAACCAGCAAAATGTAAGGCATCAATTAGCCCAAATTCCACTTTTAAGGCAGAAATTATTGGATAAACTGGATGTGGATCTTTGGAATAAATATTTCGAGATGAAGAAAAAATACAACGACCCGCTGGCCCGGATGGAAAAAGGCACCTGCATGGGATGCCGGATGGGAATCACTTTTAACGACATGAGGCTCTTGAAACAAGCAGAGGGACTGGTCTACTGCAGCAACTGCGGAAGAATCCTTTATTGGGAAAGATGATTGTTAAAAAGATGGTATAATGAAAGATATAAAGATCTTAAGTGAGCAAATCAGGTGATCGCGGGCGTCGGGCCGAAAGGTGGCGCCTGAGGAAAGTCCGGGCTCCACAGGGCAGGGTGCTGGGTAATACCCAGTGGGGGCGACCCCAAGGACAGTGCCACAGAAATGTAGACCGCCCATTCCTCTGGGGATGCGGCAAGGATGGAACGGTGCGGTAAGAGCGCACCAGCGGCCGGGTGACCGGTCGGCTAGGCAAACCCCACCTGGAGCAAGACCGAATAGAGGAACATTGGGACGGCCCGTCCCGTTCCCGGGTAAGGTCGCACGAGACGCCTGGCAACCGGCGTCCCAGATAGATGATCACCCAACGACAGAACCCGGCTTATCGATTTACTCACACGTCAATCATGAAAAACGCCTGAATAGAGGCGTTTTTCTTATCTTCTTTAATTATCTTATAAAGCAGCTTGACAGTCTTAGTGAAGTAGTGTACCATCTAACTAATACACATGTACAGTATGCTTGAGGAGGAAGAAAATATGAATGTATGGTGGAACCTTTTTCAAAAGGAATACCGCATGACCCGGAATTCTGCTTTCATATCGCTGGCTATTCTCTTAATCGGAGGACTCTGGCTGGTCTACCTGTCATACCGGTACAACTTAGGGGTTATTTTTGTACCGGCAGCTTTTCTTCTGATCGTACTGCTGTTTTATCCGGCAATATATATCGTGAAAAGCCTTGCCTGGGAATGGAAAGTTACACCCCACCTCTGGCTGCATTGCCCCCAACCGGCCTGGATGCTGTTTTCGGCCAAGCTGGCCAACGCCCTGCTGCAGATGCTGACCATCATGGTAATAGCCGCGGGCTTGCTGCTGCTGGGTGTTTTCATCAGCCCCAGTCTGGAACAACTAGGCGGACTTGCCCCTTCTTCCCTGATTTCCTTAATAGTTGAGGTTGGTTTTTACGCCGCTGTTTTCACCGTCGCCGCCGGTATTTATATCGGGTCCTGGGCCACCCTGATTTCAGTGCTGAATGCCCTGCTTGCTAACATTTTGGGCCGGTTCCGCTGGTTGGCAGGCGTTGCTGTTTTGATCGTGGCCGTAGTGGGATTCGGTCAACTTCAGCAAACCCGGATTTACGAGCTAATCACCCGCTGGGGCCAAATCGAGCTTCGACTGTTGAGCCTTCCGGAAGTAGCCGGGAATTTCAGAGCACAGATGTCTGCCAGTTTTGAACCAAGTATGGCTCTGGGCCAGTTCTATGCCGGTGAAATACTCTTTTACTTTCTTTTGACGGCGGCTTTATTCGCCCTGTCGGCCTGGCTAATCGACCATAAGGTAGAGGTATAGCCAGATGAGTAAATCATTTAACAACACCCAGCCGATTTACCTGCAAATGATCCGGCGCATTTGCCGGCAGGTGGTGCGGGGTGAGCTAAAAGCAGGGGAAAAATTACCTTCGGTACGGGAAATGGCCGTACAAATCGGGGTCAACCCCAATACCGTACAGCGGGTTTACACGGAACTGGAGCGCCTGATGATTGCTGAAACCAGACGCGGCCTGGGTTCTTTTATCACTGAAGACGAATTCAGGCTGAAGCAGCTGCGGGAAGACTTGAAAAGCGAGCAGATTGGCAGCTTTATCAAGGACATGCAAGAAACGGGCTTCAGCCCGGAGGAGATTGTGGAAGGTGTGCGCAAAAAGCTGTTCAGCACTAAAGCGGGGAAAGGAGTTTAACCATGTCCGACAATATTGTAAACTTTTTGCATGTGACTAAAAAATATTTGGGGCAAATAGCCTTAAACAACGTGAGCTTTGACCTGCCGCGGGGGAAAATAATCGCTCTGGTGGGACCGAACGGCAGCGGTAAATCAACGATTTTAAAACTGACTGCGGGTTTGGCCCGCCCCAGCCACGGTTCAGTAACCGTGCGCGGGAAAAGTGCCAACCGCCGGATCGCCGGGGAGGTGGCCTATCTTTCAGAGTTGGATGCCCTTTATCCTTTCTTTACCGTGGAGGAAACGATAAAGTTTAATGCAGGTCTCTTTGCCGACTTCGACGGTCAAAAAGCCCGGGAAATCCTCGGCTTCATGCAGTTGGAGCCGGACAAAAAGGTCAGGCAACTTTCCAAGGGCAACCGCGGCCGGTTAAAAATCCTGCTGGCTCTTTCACGCCGGGCGCCGCTGATCCTGATGGATGAACCCCTGGCCGGCCTTGATCCCCTGGTACGGGATTCCATCATCAAGTCCATGATTTCCTACCTGGATCTGCAGGAGCAAACGGTATTCATGTCAACCCATGAAGTATCCGAAGTAGAACCGGTGCTGGACATGGTCATCTCGTTAAGTAAAGGGCAAATCAAGGGGATGGAAGAGGTGGAGAAGATCCGGGAACAGCGCGGCCTGAGCCTGGTGGATTGGATGAAAGAAACTCTGGCAAAATAATAATATATCGCTCAAAGCATAAACTTCATTTCTTATCGTATTAATAAAGACAAAAAACAAGGTGCTTTTGATAATTCGTCGAAATATTTGTATATTAATATAAGGCAGCGCTAACAGTGCCAATCATTGCAAAATTGTCACAGGAAAAAGCGTTTTGAAAAGGAGATGTCTACATGGGGATTGAGGAATTTGCCCGTCAGGTCAAGGAAGCATCAATAAAACTGGCCGCCATGAGCGCAGACCAAAAAAACAGGGCTCTGGCGCAAATCGCCAGGTCTTTAATCGACCGTGAGGATGAGATCATCAAAGCCAACCGGGAAGATTTAATAAGAAGCGAAAGGGAAAACCTCCCTGAGCCCCTTCTGAAGCGGCTGAAGTTTGATCAACCAAAGATAGCCGATGTTGTTGACGGGATCAACAGCCTGATCGAGCTGGAAGACCCGGTCGGCAAGACGCTGCTCTCGACTGAGCTGGACGAGGGTCTGGAATTATATAAAGTTACCTGTCCAATTGGCGTCATCGGGGTAATTTTCGAATCCAGGCCCGATGCCCTGGTGCAGATTTCCACCCTCTGCCTGAAAAGCGGCAACTGCGTACTGCTGAAGGGCGGCTCCGAGGCCATGGAAACCAACCGGATCCTGGCCGATGTCATTATCAAGGCAACGGAAGAAGCGGGTATCCCCGCCAACTGGCTGAAACTTATGGAGACCAGGGCAGAGGTCAGTGAAATGTTGAAGATGGACGAGTACATCGACCTGATCATACCGCGGGGCTCAAATGAGTTTGTCAGGTATATTATGGACAATTCGCGGATCCCTGTTCTGGGTCACGCAGACGGTATCTGTCATTGTTATGTCGATGAAGGCGCCAATCCGGAAATGGCTGCCAGGATTGTGGTGGATTCAAAAACCCAGTATGTGGCCGTCTGCAATGCGACGGAAACCCTGCTTGTGCATGAGAAGGCGGCCCCGGGCTTTTTGCCCGTTTTAAAAGATGCCCTGGACAAAAAACAGGTGGCCTTAACCGGCTGCCCAAAGGCACAGGAAATTATCGCTGTTGCTCCGGCTACAGAAGCAGACTGGGGGACGGAGTATCTGGATTACAAGCTGTCGGTTAAAGTGGTAAGTGATCTGGATGAAGCTGTCAACCATATCAATACTTACGGTTCCGGCCACACCGACAGTATCATTACGGGCAGCAAAGACAATGCGGCCAGGTTCATGGCCCTGGTTGACTCCGGCAATGTTTTCTGGAATTGTTCCACCCGCTTCAGCGACGGGTTCCGCTATGGTTTTGGCGCGGAGGTGGGGATAAGCACAAATAAAATTCATGCCAGGGGTCCCGTAGGCCTGGAAGGACTGGTTATTTACAAGTATAAGGTGATAGGGAATGGCCATATTGTTGCGGAATACTCAAACAGAGTGAAGACATTTAAACATAAAAAAATGGAGAAGGATTTTCCTTTTTAAAAACAGTGGGGGCGTCTTTGATGCGACGATCATCGCCG
>ENA-UOOH01002970-UOOH01002970.1-fermentation-metagenome-genome-assembly--contig:-NODE-2970-length-13655-cov-3.617647_pt1 | contig 13655 bp, 10 predicted proteins | sample MGYA00245778_ERZ724025 | MGnify/ENA primary metagenome ERZ724025 (study PRJEB28704, sample SAMN03018313) | fermentation metagenome | biome: anthropogenic terrestrial biome; feature: soil; material... | reverse complement strand
CGGGGCGACGGCCGGACTGCTCGCCGCGGGCGAGGCGGGCGCCGATGCCGGAGCGCTCGCAGCCGGCGCGGCCGGGGCCGGGCCGGTCGTCGCGACGGCTGCCCCGCCCCCGGCGGCCTTGGTGAGCGCCTCGACCAGCGTCGCGGTCGCCTCGCTCGGCCTCTCCGCGGCCTCGAGCTCCTCGAGCAGCTCGCCGATAAGGTCGCAGGCCTGCAGGAGCAGGTCGGTCGCGACCCCGATGGAGGTGCGCCCGTCGCGGGAGGCCTTGAGCAGGTCCTCGCAGGCGTGCGCGAGCTCGCCGATGCGCGGCATGGCGAGCATGCGCGCCTCGCCCTTCATCGTGTGCAGCTCGCGGGCGACGTCCTCGGCGGGCGCGGCAGCCCGCGGGTCCTTCTCGAGCGCGAGCAGCGCCAGGCCGATCTTCTCCAGCCGGTCGGCGGTGACCTCCCGGAACTTGGAGAGCAGGGACTTGCGTAGGGCCTCGGTGTCCATGGCAGCTCGCGCGGGCGACGGCGTTGCAGCGCTTGGGGAAAGGCGGACCGGCGACGCTTCAGTCGGTCTGGAAGCGCTTGATGAGCTCGGCGAGCCGGGCCGCGAGCTGCGTCAGCTCGCTCGAGGCCGCGGTCGCCTGCCGCGAGGCCTGGGTCGTCTGGCGGGTGACTTCCTCGATCTCGCCCATGCTGGTGACGACCTGCTCGGTGGCGGTGCGCTGCTGCTGGGTGGCGAGGTTGATGACCCGGGCCGCGTCGCTGGTCTCCTGGACCCCGGCGAGGATGCCCTCGACGGCGGTGGAGGCGACGCTGCTGAGCCGCTCGCCCTCCTCGGTCGCCTTGCGCGAGGCGTCGGCGGCGCTGGCCGCCGCGACGGTCGCCTCGCGGATCTCGGCGATGAGGTTCTTGATCTCCTTGGTCGACTCCATCACGTTCTCGGCGAGCCGGCGCATCTCGGCGGCGACGATGGAGAAGCCCTTGCCGGCCTCGCCGGCGCGGCTGCCCTCGAGGGCCGCGTTGAGCGCGAGCAGGTCGGAGCGGTCGGCGATCTCGTCGATGACCTCGACGACGGTGCCGATGCGCTCGACGCGCTTGGAGAGCTTGGCGATCGACTCGACGACGGCCAGCCCGTCGTTGCGGATGTGCTGCATCGCCACCACGAACTCGGAGATGGCGCCCTTGCCGGAGCGGGCCGCGCCCAGCGTCTCCTCGGCCACCCGTGCGACCGAGCCGGCGTTCTCGGCGATCTGCGCCGAGGCGTGCTTGAGCTCCTCCATCGTCGCGGTGGTCTCGTGGATGGCCGCGGCCTGCTCGGTGGAGGCCGACTCGTGCTGGGTCGAGGCCGCGAGCACCTCGTGGGCCGAGGACGAGAGCCGCAGCGCCGCCTCGCTCATCTCGCGCACGAAGGTCTTGAGCGTGTCGACCACCTGCGAGATGCCCTCCATCAAGGGCCGCAGCGCCGGGTGCTCGCAGCTCGCCGCCTCCCACATCGAGAGGCTGCCCTGCTGGACGAGGTCGACGAGCTGCACGATGGACTTGTCGATGCCGGTGGCGAGCGACTCCTCACGGCGCCGGCCGGCCGAGACGATGGCGTGGGCGCCCTCGAGCGCTTCGTTGACCGCGCGGGCGAGCTTCTCGGCCTCGCTGCCGGCAGGCAAGTCGGCAGCGACTCGGGCGCTCAGATCGCCCCGGGCCGCGGCGCTCAAGGCGGCAAAGACGGGCGCCAGCTCCGTGGCGGCCACGCCGTGGGCCGGCTTGTCGGCCTTGCGGGCAGTCCGGCGCTTGCGCCCGGCTTTGCCCTGCTCGTTCGACCCCTGCGTCAGCTTCTCGTCCATGTGGTTCCCCAAAGCAGGCAGCTTTGCCCGTCACGAAGCGCTCGGCTCGAGCTCGTCAACGCCTTGACCAACTTCGCCTTCATTTACCAGAGCGTATAGGTCAATCAACAGAACGATCTCCTCGCCGCGGCGCAGGAATCCGACGAGCGCCGGCTCGACGAGCCCGTGCAGGAAGGCAGGCAGCCTGCAAAGCTGGGAGGCCGGGGCCTGCTCGATGCCGACGAGCCGGTCGATGAGCACCTGCGCCTCGCCCGCGGCGCCCCGCACCACCAGCACCCGCGCGCCGTCGGCCGGCTCGCCGAGGCGGGTGACCAGCGGCAGATCGATCGAGACGCGGGTGACGCGGGCGACGTCGAGGGCGTCGGCGCCGAAGAGGTGCCCGTCGATCTCGAAGATCACGAGGTCGACCTGCGCGCTGTCCGAGCGGGTCTCCAAGGGGCGGGGCTACCTTCGCGAGGTTGCGCGCTCGCGGGCGCTCGAGAGCGCGCGGCGCAGGTCGAGGATGTTGGTGCTGCGGCCGGCGAAGACGATGCCGGAGATGAACTCGGAGCCCTCGGCGCCAAGCGGCGCGGGCTTGACCGCGCTTGCCGGGTAGGTCCTCAGCCCCATCACCTGATCGGCGAGCAGCGCGACGACCATCCCCTCGGCGCGCGCGACCGCCATCCGGGTCCGGGCGCCGACCTTGGTCTCGCCGCGCCCGAGCAGCCGGGCCAGGTCGACCGCCCCGACCACGTCGCCGCGGTGGGTGGCGACCCCGAGGAGGAAGGCGGGCGCGTTGGGCAGCGGGGTGATCGGCGGCACCCGCACCACCTCCTGGATCAACCCCGACTCGATGCCGAAGAGCGCGCCGTCGATGTCCACGCAGAAGAGCTCGACCTCGCCCGCCTGCTCCTGGGCGACGGCGGCCTCGCCCGCCCGGCCAAGGGCCTCGAGCAGCGGTCTGGTCTGATGGCTTGGGGGCGCCTGATCCACCGCATCCTCCGACAAGTGAAGACAGCCCTCCTGAATGATTACCCCAAGCTCCGCCAGGGCGCCACTTCCGGGGGGGGGCCCGGCTCTCGTCGCACAGACGCACGAGCCTACCTCGCACTGGCAACCGAAGGTCTGCTAGATTCCCGACGCCATGACCCAAAGAGTCCTGATCATCGACGACAGCGCCCTCTCGCTCGCCGTGCTCCTCGCCGCGCTCAAAGGGGCGGGCTTCGAGGTCGTGGCCGCCAACAACCTCGCCGATGTCTCGCAGGCCCTGGCGAGCGGGCCCTTCCACGCGGTGGTCATCGACCTGGAGATGCCCGAGACGTTCGGCGACGACCTGTCGGAGTTCTTGCGCGAGGCCAAGGGGCTGACGGCCCCGGTCATCCTCTACTCCGATTTCGACGACCAGAAGCTGCGCGAGCGGGCCGCGGCCGTGAAGGCGAGCGGTTGCGTCAACAAGTCGAGCGGTGTCCCGGCGCTCATCTCGACGGTCAAGCAGCTTGCGCTGAAGGCCGAGGAGCCCAAGCCCACGGCGCCGCGCGGCACCACCCGGGTGATGATCGTCGACGACAGCGAGATGACCGCGAAGCTCATCGAGGCCGAGCTCGAGGACAAGGGCTTCGAGATCATCCTCGCCGACAGCGTGGACAAGGCCACCCGGCTCATCCTCAAGAAGCAGACCCGCCCCAACCTCATCCTGCTCGACGTGAACATGCCGAACGTCGACGGGGCGCACTTCTGCCGGTTCATCAAGGGCAACTCGCTCTTCAAGGGCATCAAGGTGGTGCTCTGCAGCGGGATGGAGGTCGACAAGCTCAAAGGCATCGCGGCTGCCTGCGGCGCCGACGGCTTCGTGCCCAAAGACTCGTTCCTGTCGCGCTGGGTGCTCGAGCAGATAGAGCCGCCCGACCAGGCCCGTTGAGCCTCGGCCGCACGGCGCCTGCCCTAACTCCCACGCCCACCGTTGACCTTCACCTTGGAGAGTTGCAGATGCTTCAGCGCAGGCCGATTCCCCTGCTGGCCGCCGTCCTTGCTTCTTCGCTCCTCGTCGCCTGCGACCAGCAGGCCTCCGAGTCCGACAGGCTTGGCCAATTGAGCAAGCCGATCACCAACGGCACCATCGACAACCTCCCGGCGCACGCCGCGGTGGTCTACCTCGATCTCGGGATGGGCGCCTGCACCGGGACCCTGATCACCCCCGAGGTCGTCCTCACCGCGGCCCACTGCCTGGTCAACGACTACGGCCGGCCGCTCAGCCCGAGCTCGGTGAGGGTCGGCTTCGGCACCTACATCTCCTCGCTGCAGTACCGCTCGGTGCGCGAGCTGCGGGTGCACTCGGGCTACACCTCGAGCGGGTACTCCAACGACATCGCGCTGCTGCGTCTTTCCCAGCCGGTCACCGACGTGACCCCCATCCCCGTGCTGCCCGAGAACCTCGCGATAGTGCAGGAGGACATCGACGGCACGGTCTTCACGTACTCGGGCTACGGCGTGCTGGACGCCACGAACCCGTGGTGGCCCGAGCCGGCGACCTCGCGAATGAAGGTGACCGACCTGATCGACTGCTACTGCGACGGCGGCCGGTGTACCGACTCGGCCTGCACCAGCCGCGGCGCTCCCAACACCTTCTGCTACGACCAACAGCCCGGCGGCCCATGCTCGGGCGACAGCGGCGGGCCGGCGTTCATCACCCGCGACGGCGTCGAGTACGTCGCCGGAGTCACCTCGTACGGCGACCAGACCTGCGTGACCTGGGGCTGCAGCACCAAGGTCGATCGCTTCGCGAGGTTCATCGCGGAGTTCCTCGGCAACCTCCAACCCCTGGGCACCGCCTGCGTCAACCCGAGCGACTGCCAAAGCGGTTTTTGCGTCGACGGGGTCTGCTGCAACACCGCCTGCTCAGCGGGCGCCTGCGACGCGTGCTCGCAGGCTGCCGGGGCGTCGGCCGACGGCCAGTGCACCGCGCTCTCCGGCCCCTGTGACGACGGCAACCTCTGCACCACCAACGATGGCTGCCGGAACATGCTCTGTGTCGGCACTCCGGTTTCCTGCGAATCGCAGGGCTCCTGCCAGACCTCAGGAACCTGCGACCCGTCGACCGGCGCCTGCGTCGGGGGGCAGTCGCAGCCCAACGGCAGCCCGTGCGACGACGGCAACCTCTGCACCCGCATCGACTCGTGTCAGGACGGCGTCTGCCGCGGCGAGGCGCCGGTGCTCTGCGAGTCGAACGACCCCTGCCAGGAGTCGGTTTGCAGCCGGTACTCCGGCCAGTGCATCTCCGACCCCCGGCCCGACGGCACGACGTGTGACGACTCGAACCCGTGCACGCACACCGACGCGTGCGTCGCCGGCGCGTGCACCGGCCAGCAGGTCGTCTGCGAGGCGCAGGACGAGTGCCATCTGCCCGGCGTGTGCGACCCGTCGCTGGGCGGCTGCACCAACCCTGAGTCGGCCGACGACATCGCGTGCAGCGGCGGGGTCTGTCAGGCCGGCGCGTGCGTCGCCCCCGCCAAGGAGGAGAGCGGTTGTGGCTGCGCGACGAGCTCGGGGACGGCGCCCTGGATGCTGCTGCTCGCCCCGGCCCTCGCGCTGCTGCGCCGGCGCGGCAGACGCCCCGCTTTCTGACGAGGCTCGCGACCCGGGTCTATCGCGCCGCGGCGTGATTTTCCGGAGGGCCGGCCTTCGTGCCGGCCGCCGGGAAGCCTCGGTGTCTCTCGCGCATCGGCTCGGCTCCTGAACGAGCGCAGCGTGCTGCGCGCCTTTCCCCCGCCTCCCGACGTTACGGGTTCCGGACGCAGCCCGGGCTGTTCTGCTGCAGGGGCGACCAAGCCAGAAGCCAAAGGTTCGCAGCACTCTGAACGGGCGCGGGATCGACGAGCGGATTGAGCCCTCGGCACCGAGCGGGCGCGGGGCCGACATCCGGGATCATCTTGGCGAGCGGTCGCCCCCGCGCGAACCTGCCGGCCCTCCAGACAAGGAGGCCGCGGGCAGGCGAGCGCGCGGGCTTCGATTCATCGGAGGTGGGCGACGGCTATCGCCTCTTTCCCCTCTTGGCCGCGATCTCGCGCAGGGCCGCCTTCTTCTCCTTCTTCAGCTTCTGGCGCGCCCTGAACCCGAGCGGCTTGGCCGGGGCTTGCTCAGCGGCCGCGCCCTCGGCGGGCGGCGCAACCTGCGACTCCGGCTGCGCGCGCTCCTTCTTCGGCGTCTTGACCGGAGCCTCAGCCGCGACGCGCGGCGGGCGCGCGCGCGCCGGCGCCTTCTTGCGCCGGGGCTTGCCGTTGGGCTCGAGGGCCTCCTCGACCGTCGGCTGGCGCTCCTCTCTCGCCCCCGAAGGCGTCTCGATCTCCGCCTCCTCGAGCGGCGCGAGGTTGTCCTGCTCGCTGTAGGAGAGCAGCCGGCGCACCACGAGGGTCGCGTAGGAGCCCGGCGGCAGAGTGAAGGCGACGTAGACCTTGCCAAACCCCGGGTTGAGCTCGTCGCGATGGGCTGCGCCCACGAGCAGGCGGCCCGGGTAGACGACGACCGGCCGCTCCTCGTGACGGAAGAAGATCTGCTCGGTGCCCGGGATGCGGAGCTTCTCGACGGTGAGCTTCTCGCGGCCGAGCACCCAGTCGACGGCCTTCTTGACCGCCTTGTCCTCGACCACCGTCTCCGGGCCGAGCAGCGGGAAGGTCTGCTGGCGCAGCCGCTTGAGCACCTCGGGTGGAGCCTCGCGCGGGAAGAGCAGCTTGCCGGCCTGGTAGTTGATGGCGAGCAGCGACTGGCCCGACAGCAGATCCATCAGATAGCGGCGCACCCCCTCGTTCCAGAGGTACGACTGGTAGGTGAAGACCAGCATCGCCCGGTACTTCGCGTCGATACGCAGGAACGCGCCGAGGAAGTCCTCGGGGTTGCGCCGCAGGTAGCGCAGGATGGGCTCGTACTTGTCGGCCCCCGGGATGGTGCAGCGCAGGCGCCACTCGCCCCAGTGGTCGCGCCAGAAGGCCTTCACCTTGGCGTCGTAGCTGCGGTCGAGCTCCGAGGGGCGGGCCAGGTAGTTCTTGAGGGCGATCTCGAAGTCGCCCCGCAGCAGGTCCTTGGCGATGAAGCCCTGGCCGTGCTTGAGCGAGCCGAAGCGCTGGCTGTCGAAGTAGTTGACGACCCCGAGCCGGTTCACCTCGGCGACCGCCGCAGGCAGGCGCGCGACCTCCTCGTCGGTCAGCCCGCGCACCGTGACCCCGAAGCGGTTCGAGGTGGTGTTCTCGGCGCTCAGGGGCTTGTCGGTGCGCCCGAGGTATTTGAGCCGCAGGTCGGGCTCCTGCATGTCGATGTCGGCCCCGCGCACGGCGATGAGCTGCCGAGTGCGCCCCTGCTTGTCCTTCAGGCCGCAGTACGAGAAGACCGACCGCGGCAGCTCGAACTCGTCGGCGAGCCGGCCGATGGCGTCGAAGGTCGACAGCTTCTGCTTGTCCATCGCGTAGACGCGAAACTCGCCCTTCTTGACCTCGTCAAAACGCCAGCTTTCCGTCACCGCGAAGTCTTCGGGCTTCTGCTTCAGCTTCACGCGTTACCTCACAATCCCGCCGAAAGTCGGCCAGATACACCGCCGGAGGTTCGCTCGCAACAGAATCGCCTCTTTCGGGACCGGAACTTGAAATAGGATGCCGAAGTCAAACACCCGGGCCGACAAGGAAACTTCATGCTCAAGAGACTGCTGGCGCTGCTCTCGGTCGTAGCGGCGAGCGGATGCGCGACCAACCTGTCGACGATGGACACCGCGCGGACCACGCCGGTCAAGCACGTGCAGATGAACATGGCCTATGGCATCCACGCCCCGCTCGGCTGGACCTCAGGGGTGTTCAGCGCGGGCGCCTCGATGCTGCAGAACAAGTTCGACGAGAAGCCGGTCTTCACCGCCGAGCAGGCCGAGGAGCTCTATGAGTCGGCGCTCGAGCTTGCGCTGATGCCTCCGGCGGCCATCTGGCAGATCCAGGCCCGCACCGGCATCCTCGACGACCTGGACGTGGGGCTGCGGTATTCGACGACGCAGCTTCGGCTCGACACCAAGTTTCGCTTCCATCACGCCGGCGACGACGAGCTGCGCAGCTCCCACGCGGCGGTCGGCTTTGGCGTCTCGATGTACCTGTTCAGCAACCCGGTCTTCGATTGGCTCGGGTACGTCAAGATCGACGGCTTCTCGCGCTGGGACTTCGAGATTCCCCTGCTCTACAGCTTCGAGTACCGCCGCTCGTTCATGTTCTATTGCGGCGCCAAGTACATCTACACGCGCTTCTCGCTCGACGAGAACCTCTACAACCTGCAGCTCAAGGTGACCGAGCTGGCCGACCAGCCGGCCATCGTCGACCAGGTCGACTCGGATATGCACTTCTTCGGCAGCGTGCTCGGCCTGGGCGGCGGCTACAAGTACGTCTACGTCTTCACCGAGCTGAGCTTCGGCTACGTCCACGCGACGCCCGAGATGTACAGCTTCATCGACAAGCAGAAGAAGCCTCGCGACCTGGGCGGCGTCACCCTCTATCCGTCCATCGGCCTCATCGTGCGGATCTAACGAGGCTCTGCCTCCGGCCTCGACCTTCGCGCGTGCCCGGTCACCCGAGCCTGTCGGGGCCCGCGGATCTCGTCGATCCTCACCCCGTCGAGCCCAAGCTCGCCGGGCCCCAATCAAAGGGCCTCTCAACTTCGCCTGGGCGAGCGGGCCCATGCCCGACCGCATCGCGCCGACTGCCGGGGTCCGGTTTCTCCGGTCATCGGCCAGCTCTGACCGGGGTTTGACAGGGGCCTGGACGCATTCGATAGTCAGCCGCCGTGAACTGCCCGAACTGCCAGAAGAGCTGCGACGACGGATCCACTTTCTGCCCGCACTGCGACGCGGTGCTCGACACCTCGTTCTTGGGGAGCATCCCCGAAGGCGACGACGGCGAGGACACCCCGGTGCCGCAGGCGCCCGCTCCCCGGCCGAGCAGGAAGCCGGCCGCGAGGCCGCGTCGTCGCGCGCCCATCGAAGAGCCCGAGCCCGCGCCCCAGGCCGAACCCGAGCCCGACCCAGCCCCCGGAGCCGGCAAGTACGACCAGTACTGGACCGAAGACGAGGCGCCCTATCAGCCGCCGAAGCTCGAGCGCAAGGCCGAGAGCCCGGCCGAGTACGCGCAGTTCAAGAGCGACATCCAGGACCCGGGCGAGCAGATCAAGGCGCTGTGGGCGAGCTTCCTCGGCCTGCACTTCGAGGACAAGCTGACCGCCGCTTCTTCGGTCGGCCTGTTCGCGATGAGCTTCATGCCCTGGCGCTCAACGCCCGACGGCGACGACATGGGCTTTCTCACCTGGGGGATCTTCTGCACGCTCGCCTCGATCGCCGCGCTGGGGGCGATCTGGCTGCGCAAGGCGGAGAAGCTCGCCTTCCTGCCCCGGGCCAAGGTGCCGTTCGTCTCGCTGGGCGCCGGCGCGTTCGCGGCCTGCGTCGCCGCGCTCTTCGCGGTGGGCAGCTATGAGACCGCGAGCCAGTTCGGCAAGCGCGTCGTCGTCTCCTCGCCCAGTTTCGGCGTCTTCCTGTCGCTGCTGACCGCCTGCGGGGTGGTCGTCGGCGCCCTCTTGACCGCGCGGCGCGAGCGCTGACCGCGCGCGGCTCGCGCCGCGAGCCGCCCCGCCCGGTCCCGCCGGGTCGGCCCCGCGACCGAGAGCTCCAGGCTTTGGCCAAAGTCGAAGCGCCCTCGACCCGTCATCCCCGGCCTCCGGGCCGCGGAGGGGTGACAGGCAGCCTGCAGGTCGCCCCTCCGCGGCGTGGAGGGGCGACTGGACGGTAGGGGTTCGCCTGTTTCGGTCGCCGAGGGCGTGGCGGAAGGTTGGGGGTCAGTCCGTCGGGGCTGCGCGGGCGAGACCGGCAGGCTGGGAGTCAGGCCTCCACGGCGCGGAGGAGCGACTGGAAGGTGGGAGGTCAGTCCTCCGCGCGCTCGGCTGAGGCGCGGGGGCCCACCCGGGAGGGCCGCTCGACAAAGCCCGGCGGACCGAAACGCCCGTCGACCTCTTCGCCGCAGGGCCCCCCCGCGCCTCGGCAGGTTCAGGCCGACGCGAGGCTACCCGCCTTCGGCCGGGGCCGCGCTCGCGGGCCGGGGGCCGTGCGACTGGCTCTCGAAGTCGATGACCGACAGCAGCTCCTTCTGCGAATCGGAGGCGGCCGAGAGCCTCTTGCGGAGCTGCGCGATGCGCTTGCGGGCCGCGGGGCTGCCGTCGTCCCCGGCCAGCTCGCGCCGCAGCCTCAGCGCTGTCGCCAGGCTCGCCCACAGCCCGCGCTCGAGTTGATCGACCGGCTCGCGCAGCGGCCCGCGCTCCGAGGCCACCGGTTCGAGCGACGGAAGCACCAGGCGCGGGCCCGTCTGCCTGCTGACCAGGCAGACCTGGACGATCTCGCTCGTCGGGAACTCATCGTAGACCTCGAACCGGGTGCCCGACTCGAGCATGACGGCCCGCGCGGTCAAACCGGCGAAGGGGAAGTAGACCGGCTTGCCGTGCTCGGCGAGCAGCCCGCGCCCCTCGGCGCGCTCGTCGCGCTCGCCCGCCTCGCGCTGCGCGGGCCGCAGCGTCTCGAGCATCCCGCGCACCTCGTCGATGGCGACGACCACGCCCATCCCGGTCGCGCTGCGGTAATGGGCGTGGAAGATGCCGACGAGCTCGGGCTCGCCGGTCTGGCGCGAGATGGCGAGGACGGGGCTGCCGCTGTTGCCGTTGTTGAGGGCGGCGTCGGTGACGAAGTCCTGGTGGTCCCAGCCGGAGTCGGTGTCCTGGTGCGAGGGGTTGGTGACCCGCCCGACATTGAAGGCGGGCATCACTCCGAGCGGATAGCCGCGCGCGAAGACGAGGTTGCCGACGGCGAGCTCGGCGCTGCGGCCGAAGCGAAAGGGCAGCACCTGCAGCGGCCTGCTCGTCTTGAGGACGGCCAGGTCGGTGAGCGGGTCGGCAAGAACCGGGGCGAGCTCGATGAAGCCGGAGGTGCGGTCGTCGGTTTCGCTCGAGACGATGTAGACCGCCTCGCGCACCTTTCGCGCGCCGTTGGGGACCCCTTCGACCGGGGTCGCGCCGCCGGTCACCTCGGGCCGAGAGGCGACGTGGTGGTTGGTGGCGACGAAGAACTCGCCGTCCTTGACGCGGTAGGCAAAGCCGGTGCCGTGCTGGACCGCGCGGGCGTAGCCGCGGCGCAGCGAGCCCGAGGGCCCGTAGTAGACGTGCTCGTAGGTGGTCACCGTGCGCAGGCAGTAGGAGTAGCTGGCGGCCGGGTCGCGCTCGTGGCGCGCGGCCGCGGGCGAGAGCGCTTCGAGCGAATTCGCATAGCGGCCCGTCTCGGCTCTTACCGGCAGCCGAGCGCTCTCGGGAGGCGCGACGGGGGGCAAAGCGACCGAGGCGGGCAGCTTTCGGGGCACTTTCGGGCCGCGCGGCCCGGGCATCGATTCCTTGCGGCCGCGCGCGGCCTCTGCGCCGTCGACCGGGACCGCGCCCACCAGCAGGAGAAGCCCGAGCAGCGCCATGCCCGAGCTCCTGCCGCCCCTCCTCACGCGCATCCTGTCACCTCCACCCCGCCCGCCCGCTCTCCTTCCACCATAAGGACGGCCTCGCCGGGTGGGACAGACCCCCGGGCTGTGGAGAGAGCACACAGTGTGCTCATCGAGTCAGTGCAAGCCCAAAGCGAGGGTGCTATGGTCGCGCCCGCCGACGGTCCGGCATTCGACGAGGAGGCGCCGTGGAGAAGGTTTACGTCAAGGACATCCACGACAAACAGCAGGTGAAGAGCATCTTCATGGTCGCGAAGAAGACCGCGACCAGCTCCAAGGCCGGAAAGCCCTTCCTGGCCATAACGCTGCGCGACCGCACCGGCGATCTCGACGCCCGTATCTGGGAGCAGACCGAAGAGCGGGACGCCAAGTTCGCCAAGGGCGACCTGGTGCTGGTCGACGGACCGGTGACGACCTTCCAGGGGCGCATTCAGCTCAAGATCGATTCGATCGAGAAGGCCTCGCCCGAGGGCCTCGACCTCGCCGAGTTCGCGCCGCCGCCCAAGGCCGCCCCCGGTGAGCGCGCCTTCCAGCAGATAGGCGAGATGGTCGACCGGCTCCAGGATCCGCACCTGAAGGCGCTCTTGCGCGCGTTCTTGGACGATGAGTCCTTTGCCGCCGACTTCAAGCGTGCGCCGGCCGCCAAGAGCGTCCACCACTCGCACTCCGGCGGGCTCGCCGACCACACCGCCTCGGTGATGCGCCTTGCCCAGCGGGTCGCCGACCAGTACCCGCAGGCCGACCGCGAGCTGATGATCGCCGGGGCCTTCCTGCACGACATCGGCAAGCCGCGCGAGATGTCGATCGAGCGCGGGACCGAGTACACCGACGAGGGTCGCCTCGTCGGGCACCTGGTCATCGCCGCCCAGCTCATCCACGAGCGGTGCGCGAAGCTCGAGGGCTTCCCGCGGGCGCTCGAGATGCACCTGACGCACATCGTGCTCTCGCACCACGGCTCGCACGAGTTCGGCAGCCCCCGGTTGCCCCAGACCCTCGAGGCGATGATCGTCCACTACCTCGACGAGATGGACAGCCGCGTCGGTAGCTGGCTCGAGATCATGCAGCGCGACTCGGGAGAGAGCTGGACCGACTTCCAGAAGCTCTATGGACGCCACCTCTATAAGGGGCCTTCGCCGACGATCCACGGCAAGGCGCCCGTCGAGAGGCGTCGCAAGCGCGCGCGCGGCGAGAAGCCCGAGCGCCCGGAGCGCAAGGAGAAGGCCGAGGTCGTCGAGAGGCCGGAAGTCCAGGCGGCGGCCCCTGCCGCTGGGGCGGCTGCGAGGCCCGAGGGCGAGCCGGTGCGCGAGAGGCGGGAGCGGCCGCCGAAGGAGCCCAAGGAGAAGCTGACCTTCAAGCCGTTCGCGGCGCTCACGCCGGTCACCCCGCCGCAGGAGCCGGAGGCCAAGGTCGCACCTGCGGCGCCAGAGCCGAGCCCCACACCAGTCGAAGCGGCGCCAGAGCCGAGCCCCGCGCCAGTCGAAGCGGCGCCAGTCGAAGCGGCGCCGACCGAAGCGGCGCCGACCGAAGCTTTGCCAGTCGAAGCGGCGAGCCCGGAAGTGCGGCCCGCCGAGCCGGCCCCGAGCGAATCCGCGCCGACGGGCGAGGCGCTCTCCAGCGAGCAACAGGCGCTCGGCTCGGGTGAAGAAGCCTAGGTCCAGTTTTTGACTCGGTGTCGCAGCGCCCCCTAGAATCCGTCACCCTCTGCGTCTTCCGCCGGCGCAGGCCCCCTCCTCCCAGGTTGGGCAGCAAAACGTGCGCGAGTGGCTATGGCTGAGACCAAAAAGCTGGGCGAAAAGCTGATCGAGGCGGGACTGATCACGCACGATGCGTTGGTACAGGCGCTCGATCTACAGAAGACCAAACCCGGCATCCGGCTCGGGGACTGCCTTCTGTCGCTCGGCCGTATCAGCGAGCAAGCGCTCCTGCGGTTCCTGGCGGCCGAGTACCAGACCCGCTACGTCTCGGCAGAGAAGCTCTCCAAAGTGAAGGTCGCCAGCGAGGTCCTCGACAGGGTCCCCGTGCGCTTTGCCGAGGCACAGAGCATCCTGCCGATCCTCTACGACGCGGAGCGCAAGGCCCTGAGCGTCGTGATGGCCGAGCCGCAGAACACCTCGGCGGTAGAAGAGCTCAAGATTATCGCGGGCCTGAGCGAGATCTACGCGTTCATCGGGACGCGCTCGGCCATCCAGGCTGGCATCAAGAAGCACTTCTACGGCGACCCGACGGCCTTCGACACCCTCTGGAACGAAGCGCCCAACCGCGCCGAGGCCGGTGCGGTCGCCGCCTACGTCGAGAACACCCCGACCACCGGCCGC